>Ga0187784_10004143_pt1 | contig 11723 bp, 10 predicted proteins | sample 1015_SJ02_MP15_2_FD_132964 | JGI IMG/M metagenome (GOLD analysis project Ga0187784, IMG submission 132964) | Tropical peat soil microbial communities from peatlands in Department of Meta, Colombia - 1015_SJ02_MP15_20_MG | ecosystem: Environmental > Terrestrial > Soil > Wetlands > Peat | place... | reverse complement strand
TCTGGAAAAGCCACGTTCAGCACCACCAGCCTGGCGGTCGGCTCGAACAGCATTACGGCAGTGTACGGCGGCGACACTAATTTCACCGGCAGCACATCATCGGCGGTGACCGAGGTGGTGGCCGTTCCGGATTACACTCTGTCGTCGAATCCGCCCAGCCAGACCGTAACTGCCGGCTCTTCGGCGCAGTACAAGATCACGTTGAGTACGACCACCGGATACGACGGCGCGGTCACCTTCGCGTGCCCGTCAAGCTTGCCGACCGGAGTCGCTTGCAGCTTCCTGCCGAACCCGCTTACTTCCACCGGCACGGGTCCGGTAACTTCCGTACTGACCATCACGACCACCGCTCCTTCCGCCGCCATGATGGTGCCGGCGGATGTGAATGCGATTCACGGCAAGCTGAATCTCCTGGCAAGTCTCAGCGCAGTCGGACTGATGGGTTTGGTCCTGACCGGCGACTGGAAGAGGCGTAAACTCTCCGGTCGCTTCATCCTTCTGGCGGTGATGGCGCTGGTGATGATTCTGGCTTGGGCTGGTTGCGGCGGCGGCTCTTCTTCTTCGTCAACGGGTGTGCCTCCGCCGACCGGCGGCACGCCGTCGGGTAGCTACCCGCTGCAGGTGAGCGGAACAGGGACGGCGGGCACGAATGGGGGCAACACTTCAGCGCACCCGCTCAACATCACCCTCGTGGTGCAGTAAAGTTATACAAAAGGCGGCCGGCTAACGCCGGCCGTCTTTACTTTCCCATGTAAACAGCCGTATACGGCACGGGGCGCTTAGCGCAATCCATCCTTCTGGTACGAACTGCGAGTACGCATGCTGAAACAACCGAAGAAGTTTCCCCAGACACGTAATCGGATGGCTCGCCGCCAGCATCGCGGGCCGGCTCACCTGTTGGTCCGCCGCTCAAGAATCGAGTCCCTGGGCTGCTACACCACGCTGCCGATCAAGAAGGGCGCGTTGGTTGCCGAATACACCGGCCCCCGTCTGAGCGTCCAAGAAGCGGAAGCCCTGTATGACAATCATGCGCGGACATTCTTGTTTGGGCTCGACAACGGCAAGGAGGTGATCGATGGAGTCGGCGTAGCGGCATTCATCAACCACTCCTGCGATCCCAATTGCGAGGCGGACGAGGACCGGGGGCGCGTGTTCATCCGCGCACTGCGTGACATTGCTCCCGGAGAGGAACTTACCTACGACTACAATCTCTACGACGGCAGCCCGGACGATGAAGCGCACTGCCGGTGCGGATCGAAGCGATGCCGGGGTAGCATGTATTCGCTCGAAGAGCTAAGACGCCGGGACAGAAAGGCCCGCGGTCAAACCGCGAAGAAGGTGGTTCGTTCCGACACTCGAGCCGCTTAGTTGGGCTTGTGGTTCTTGCCGTCCAATAGATGCTGCAGCAGCATCGTTTCCTGGGTGTGCTGAAACTTTTGCGCGGCGGAAAAACGCGGGCTCTGGGCAGCGTCTTGCGAAACCCCCAGCCGGATGGTTTGCCGCAGTTGGTCGGCGTCCTCGGAGCCGTTGGTCATCACCTGCTTGTAAAACCACAGGAAGTGGCGCATCTGATCGAGCGCCGATTTCAATACGTCCAGTGATTCCATCTCCGGCAACTGGTTGAGCGTCTCCATCAATTCCGGATCGCCGGGAGCTTCCATCACGGCGCAGTTTAGTTCCTCCTGGATGACGCGCAAATCCTCCAGCACCCGCAGAATGCGAAGATGAAGGTCGTCCAAGAACTCGTCTTGCGGCATGTCAGCCCCTTTGGGTTACGCCTCAACCTTCTCATCGGCGACCTGCAGCGAACAGATGTCCCACGTGCATGCGCTTTGGTAATTCTGATTGCGCGAGGGTAACGCAACCGCCCAAGAGCGGAAACGGGCGGCGTGCCGTACGGCGAAACCCGAATGAAACCTGCGAATCTCGGGCACTTCCACGAGGCGCTCCGTGGGCGGGATTCTCCATGGCATCCAACAGTGCATCTGGCATTTGCTCCAGCGTAACCAAGCCCAGGCGCCGCGCACCCGCGCGTGTGGCCGCGACTCGCCCCGCCAGCCAGCACATTGGTAATGACGCATATGGCCCGCGGTGGCCCAGTAGTGCCCGGCCGCGCCGAGGTGTGGTACAAAACCTTTGTCTCGGCAAAATGACGTGTGATTCATCCGTGAAAAACCTTGGAGGTCCACATGCTCACCTGTGTGCGATGCTACCTGCTTGCTCTACTGATTCTCTTTTGTTGCTCGGCCCTGGCTCAGCAGCGTCAGCCCGTCCTCAATCAAATTGACTTGCCGCACGCTTATTACTACCGCGAAATGTACCTGCCACAACTGACCACGGGACCAAGCTCGGCAGCCTGGACTTCCGATTCGCGGGCACTCATATATTCCATGGCAGGTTCCTTGTGGCGGCAGGATGTGAATTCCAGCGTTGCGGAGCAGCTCACCGCGGGTCCGGGATATGATTACCAGCCCGACTGCTCGCCGGACGGCAAGTGGGTTGTGTTTTCCTCGTACGCGAAGAACGCAATCGAACTGTGGGTGCTGAATCTTGCGACGAAGCAAACGCGGCAGCTCACCTCGGGCGGGGCGGTTAACGTCGAGCCGCGTTTTTCCCCAGACGGCAAACACATCGCCTTCGTTTCCACCGCATACAAAGGTCACTTTCACATTTTTGTCGGACAATTTGCAGGTGGAAAACTATTCGGTATGCAACGCTTGACCGGCGAAACTCGCAGTAACCTGCCGCGCTACTACTACAGCCAGTTCGACCATGAGATCAGCCCAGTCTGGTCGGCAGACAGCTCGGAGTTGCTCTTCATTTCCAACCGCGGCCACATCTACGGCACCGGTGGGTTCTGGCGCATGAAAGCAGCCCCCGGCAGCGTACCGCACGAGATCCATTACGAAGAAACCACCTGGAAAGCACGGCCGGATTTTTCTCCTGATGGCAAGCGGATCGTGTATGCATCGTATTCCGGGCGACAGTGGCATCAGTTGCAGCTGATGCCAGCAAACGGCGGCGATGCCTTCCAGATTTCTTATGGGGATTTCGACAATGTCAATCCCCGCTGGTCGCCGGACGGACGCAGAATCGCGTTTATTTCCAACTGCGGCGGCAACACTTCTTTGTGGACGCAAGAAATTCCCGGCGGAGCTCAGGTTCAGATCGTTGCCAAAGAAAAGCATTATCTGAAGCCGATGGGGCGGCTGGCCATAGAGGTGTTGGACCTTTCCGGGCAGCCTGTTCCCGCGCGACTCTTCGTGACCGGCAGTGATGGCCGCGCCTACGCACCGGAGGACGCTTGGATGCAGGCGGACGACAGCGTGCTTCCGTCCGCACAGCCATTCGAAGCCCACTACTTCGAAACCAGAGGAACTGCTGAAATGAGGGTTCCTGCAGGTCCAGTGAGCGTGGTGGCGATGCGAGGATTCGAATACAAAATCGAGAAGCAAAGCACCGTCGTCAACGCTGGCGAGACCAACAAGGTCACAGTGCATCTGCAGCCGTTAGAACCGCCGCAACGCGCTGGCTTTGCCTGGCGTGGCGGCGATGTCCACGTCCACATGAATTACGGCGGTTCCTACCGCAACACTCCCGCGCATCTGGTGGAGCAGGCGGAAGCGGAAAATCTTTCGGTTGTCGAAGATCTTATCGTCAACAAAGAACAGCGCATCCCCGACATTGCATATTTCAGTACTAAGCCGGATCCCGCGTCCACCCCGGAAACTCTGCTACTGCACGGCCAGGAATTTCACACCAGCTATTGGGGACACCTCGGTCTGCTCAACTTGACACAGAATTTCCTCATCCCTGGATACGCAGCCTACCCTGGGACGGCCGCGGCCAGTCTCTATCCCACCAACGCCGATGTAGCTGATCTGGCTCATGCGCAGCAGGCGCTGGTCGGCTATGTGCACCCGTTCGACTCGTTTCCGGACCCTCTCAAGGATCCCACGCTCACCGACGAACTGCCGGTTGATGTGGCTCTCGGTAAAGTGGATTACATCGAAGTGGTCGGCTTTAGCGACCACAAATCTACCGCTCAGGTCTGGTACAAGCTGCTGAACTGCGGTTTTCGTCTGCCCACCGCCGCTGGGACCGACGCTATGGCAAACTTCGCGTCTCTGCGCGGCCCGGTGGGATTGAATCGGGTGTACGCCGAAGTTGCCAATGGTCCGCTTAACCTCCAGGAATGGCTGACTTCCTTAAAGCAGGGCCACACTTTCGCCACCAACGGCCCGCTCCTGCAATTCACCCTCGGAGGTCAACATGTTGGCGGGGAGCTGGTGCTAGCGAGCGGCGAGCAAAAGATCCCATTCGCCGCTGCGCTGCGCTCTATCGTTCCAGTGGATCATCTGGAGATCGTCTGTAACGGGCGTCCAGTGCGCGATCTGAAGCTGGCGGCGGACCGCACCACCGCAGACGTTGCCGATACCATCACCCTTTCGGAAACCGGCTGGTGTCTGCTCCGCGCCCTCAGCGACAAAGCCGAATTCCCGGTGCTGGATGCCTACCCTTACGCAACCACCAGCCCTATCTACGTGACGGTCCCAGGCTCAAACCCAAAGCCCATCGAGGACGCAGCCTACTTTGTCGCTTGGATTGACCGGCTGATTCAGAATGCGAGCAAGAACCGGGACTGGAACACCGAGGCAGAAAAAACCTCCGTGCTCGATCTGTTGAACCGGGCGCGGAAGGTGTTTGTCAACTTGCAACGCTGAAGTGCTGATGTGCCCGCCCTGACGTCAACAGCCGGCCCGAGCGCTCTCGATTTCCAGCAACGTTTTCTTGCGCTCGATCCCCCAGCGGTAACCGCCCATCTCGCCCGAAGCCCGCACCACGCGGTGACAAGGAATGGCAACTGCCACGGGATTCGTCGCGCACGCCCGCGCTACCGCTCTGGTTGCGTTTGGCCTTCCAATCCCTTTCGCCACGGCGGCGTAGGATCGCGTCGCCCCAAACGGAATCGACTGCAGATAAGACCACACCTTCCGCTGAAACGCCGTGGCTTGAATGTCCAGTGGCAGCGACTTGTCCAGGTTCTTGCCGCGCAGATGTCGCAGCAAATGCTCTTTCCAGCTCCCCATGGCTTTGTCGTCGCGGCGACGAATGGCAAAAGGAAATTCGTGCCGCAGCCCATGCTCCAGCTCATCATCCGAATCGGCAAACTGGATGGCACAAATGCCTTTTTCAGTAGCCGCCACTAGCATCCGGCCCAGAGGAGAATCCGTAAACGTGTAGCGGATAGGCGCGGCAATGGCGCCACGACGGTACTTGTCCGGCGTCATGCCCAGTTGCGAAGCGGTGCGCTCATACAACCGGCTGCTGGAGCTGTAGCCCGCGTCATACATCGCGCGTGTGACCGAATGACCCGCTCTCAGATTGCTCTTGAGTTGCTTCATGCGGCAGGAATCCGCATAAGCTCGCGGAGTGATACCCAGCATCAGCTTGAACCGCCGCTGCAGGTGAAATGGGCTGAGGCGAAATTCCTCGCTCAAACGAGCCAATGTGACCGGCTCGTCGAGGTGCTGCTCGATGTAGCGGCAAATTGCCCGTACCAGCGACGCCCGGCCATTGCCATTCGCCGCTTTGGGACGGCAGCGCAAGCAAGCCCGATAGCCTGCGGCTTCGGCCTCATTCGGCTGTCGGAAGAAGCTTACGTTCTCGCGCCGCGGACGCCTCGACGGGCAAGAAGGCCGGCAGTACACCCCGGTGGAGGAAACGGCGAATACAAATTTCCCGTCCTGGCTGCCGTCCCGCGCCAGCACGGCTTGCCATCGTTCGCGATTCGAATCGAGCACCATCTCTGAGTTTCCTGGCAGATTGAGTATCGCATTCGTGGTCATCATGTGAAAAGCTTAGAGCGAGCGGATTTGCTGGGCCATCCGCTTCTTGCGGTCAAAGCAAATTTTAGGAGTATTCTGGAACGCCGGCGCACTTGTTTGGATGTCTGGTTCGCAGACCACAAAGGGTCCGAAGGTTCACGACGGAAAGCCCGTCGAAATTGCTCTTCGTGGAACGGAGCCTGCCCTGAGCGAAGTCGAAGCGTGTCCTTCGTGATTAACTGTTCTTGATGCCCGCTGTTACACTGCTTCAGAGCCTACCATCGCTGCGCTCTCATGGACGAAATCGTCGCCCAACACGTAACCCACGAGATCACGCTCTCTGCTGCACGTCCGGCGGAGGAATGGCGGCAAGCCGTCCCCATCTCGTTCTGCACCGATTGGCAGGGTCTGAATTCTGATCCCGCTCTGCTCACCCAAGTCCACGCGTTGTGGTCAACGCGAACTTTATTTCTGCGCTTTGAGTGCCGCTTCCGCGAACTGCACGTCTTCGAAGACGCCGCGCCCAATGGCCGCCGCGACCGCTTGTGGGAGCGAGATGTGGCGGAAGCCTTCCTCCAGCCAGGTGCCACGCGCCAGCGCTATTACAAAGAGTTTGAAGTTAGCCCCAACGGCATGTGGATTGATCTTGACATCTCCCCTGCCGGCCGCTCGGATTTGGACAGCAACATGGAGCGCTCAGCCTTCATTGATGAAGCCCGCCAGCAATGGACGGCTGAGCTGGCCATCCCGCTGGCGTCACTCGCTCCGAACGTCAGCTCCGGCGCAATCTGGCGGGCGAATTTCTATCGCGTGGAAGGGCGGCAGGAACCGCGGCATTATCTCGCATGGCGTCCCACGCACACGCCGCGGCCGAACTTTCATGTGCCCAGCGCTTTTGGGGTTCTTCGTCTCGGTTAGGAGCACACCTGCATCAGTCGAGCAACGGCGGTTGCGCCCGGAACGTCGGGGTCACTCCCGAGCGTCGCCGCAACTCCGTTAGCAACGCTGCCGCGGCATTCTGATAGGTTAGATTCGGGTCGGAGGGGTCCGCCCACACCGCGTCGTACACGATCTGGGCCGCTTCTTTCACCTCGATGTGCAGCGCGGCTTCCAGCACGTCTACCTTTTCCTGCAGTTGGTCATAACAGCCCTGGCAGACGGCCGCCGGTTCGTCAACCGTAGGATGATTCTCTCCGCGGGCGCACCGCGCCGCTGCTGTGGGGGCCTGCGCTGGATGCGAAGCCAGCATTTTGGCTTGGAATTCCCTCAGGAAACGCTCGCGCTCTTGCTCCAGCTCTGTTGGATCTGGGAGCTTCTGCTCGTTGGTTGCGGCGGCGTGGCGCACCGGGCGAACCACCGGTGTTACGCGCTCTGCGCTGTTGCAGATCGGGCAGACTTTCAGGTCCGACGCGTAGTAGGTCCGGCATTTCGCGCAGGGCAGGCCGTAACCCGCGCGCTTGGGCGAAGGCTGTGCGGTGGCAGCTTGTGCCGCTCTGGCGGCATAGGGGGAACCTTGCTGAGCTTGCCCGGGCTGGACCGGCGGCGGAGTTGCTTGTTTCGCCGGTGCCGTTGCAGCCCCCTGCGTAGGACTCATAACGCACTCCTGCCAGAAATAATCTGACGCGTAAACAATTCTAGCGGCAGGAGTTAGACTTTGCCGACGGCACATTGGTACATGTACTTTCGGAGCCAGCTGGCCACGCGCTTTCCCACATCGCGGCAAGGCGGAGCATTTTCACCCATTTGGGGTTAGAATGAGTATGGCATCCGTTTCGTGGAGGTCTGTATGTTTGAAGGCTTATTCCAACCGATGCACTTGCTGGTCATATTTTTCATTGCCCTGCTGGTGTTCGGACCCAAAAAACTGCCGGAACTGGGCAAAGGAATTGGAGAAGGCATTCGCGCACTGAAAGACAGTATGAACAGCAATTCCAATTCCGATCAGGCCAAGAGCTCCGAGTCGAAAAGCACCGACGCCAAGAGTTAGCTGGCATGTTGGCTCACGCGAACTCGTTTTCCTCTGACTTCGGTGGTCCTCCAAGGCGCCTTTCGCCAGCAAGGCGCGTTCACAACTGAAGAGCCGGCACGTTGCGCTTCCTGCGGTGGGTACGATAACTTGTTAGCAGCCCAATCGCAGCCGTCCCAGGGCTGAATTCGTAAAGAAAAACACAACTAAATTATTGGAGGAACTACATGAAGTCTTTGCAACTTCTTGCGGTGCTTTGTCTTCTTCTGCCCGGAGCCTCGCTGTTTGCCGACCAGATTGTGCTCAAGAACGGCGACAAGCTGAGCGGCACCATTACTAAGTCGGATGACAAGACCCTGCTGATCAAGACTGACTTTGCGGGTGACGTGACCGTGCAGTGGCCTGCAATCCAGGAAGTCACTTCCACTCAGCCCTTGCACGTGGCCGTGCAAGGCAGGAAGACGCTTGCCGGCCCAGTGACCACCGCGGCCGATGGCAATCTGGTGGTGGCGACCGCCGCTGGTGCTGCAGTCAACGTCGCCAAGGCTGACGTTACCGCAATGCGCAACGATGCGCAGGAGACAGCTTTTGAAAAAGGTTTGCATCCTAGCCTCATGCAGGGCTGGGCGGGCGGCATCAATGTGGGTTTCGCGCTGACCGGCGGCAACAGTGAAACGGAAAATCTCGACCTGGCGTTCAACGCCGATCGTTCCACCAAGACCGACGATATCAAGCTCTACTCAACCTCGGTGTACTCCAGGAACAACGCGCCCGGCGCCTCTCCCAGTGTAACCGCTAACACGATTCAAGCCGGCGCCCGCTACGCGCATAACCTCACGCCCCGGTTGTTCGGATTCGGTGCCGTCGACTTCCAGACCGACGAGCTGCAAACTCTGGACCTCCGCTCGGTGTTCACCGGCGGCTTGGGCTTCCATGCGATCAAAACCGCTAAGACGACTCTCGATTTTCTCGGCGGGGCTGGTTACACCCATGAGACATATGACGCTTACAGCGACAGTTTTGCAGTGCTCAGCATAGGTGAAGAACTTACCCAGAAACTGGGGAAGGCAACCGCGTTGACAGAGAGCGCATACTATTACCCCGATATGAGCGACACCGGGCAATACCGCACCACCTTCAACACCGGGACGATCACCAAACTGAGCAAATGGCTCGGTTGGCAGAACGCGTTCGGGGACATTTACGTGACCAACCCGCCCACTGGCAAGAAGAAAAACGACGTCATCTTCACCACCGGGCTGAACATCTCGTTCCTGCATTGAGAACAGCTCTGGTAGGGGTGTGGGCCATTGTCATGCTGGGCGAACCGGGGTCCCCAGCAAGCCTGATCTTGGCTTGCTGGGGTGGCAGCGAAGCATCCCTATGGCGACCACGAACCTCATGCTCAGAGCACGCATTCTGCCGGGCAGAGGGTGTCTCGCTCTGCGGGAACGCTTTGGAATGCGGTTTCACACTACCCCGCCAATGATTGTGGCTTTTACCTCTCCGTTTTCGGTCAGCACCACCAAGTCAGCTTCACAACCAGGCTCGATTTCTCCTCTCCCGCGCAATCCGGCTACCCGCGCGGGGTTCAGCGTAGTCAGGCGAAGCGCAGTGTGCAGATCGCACCCCGCGAGCCGCATGACATTGCCTACGGCACGATCCATGGTGAGAACACTCCCCGCTAGTTTTCCTTCGGCCACACACTTGCCATCCTTGACCACAACCTCAAGCGAACCCAGCTGGTAGCGTCCGTCCGGCATTCCTGTTGCGGCGGTGGCGTCGGTAATCAAAACCGCTCCCCCCGGGCCTTTGGCTTTCAAAAACAGCTGAACCACCGCCGGGTGCACGTGGATGCCGTCGGCAATGATATCGGCAGTAAGCTGCGGGTTCGTCAGCATCTCTCCGGCAATGCCCGGCTCGCGATGATCCAGCGGCCGCATGGCATTGAATGCGTGGGTGGCATGTCGCGCGCCTGCGTCCACGCCCGCCCGGGCCGACTTCGTGTCGGCATCGGAATGGCCCAGGCTGACGCAAACGCCACGCCGGGCCGCTTCGGCAATAACTTCGATCGCGCCGTCCAACTCCGGAGCAATCGTCATCATCTTGATTTGTCCGCGGGCCGCTTGCCAAAAACGATCAAACAGCGCGAGCGACGGCGCCTGCAAGTAATCAGGCGGGTGAACGCCGCGCTTCGCATGGCTAATGAACGGCCCTTCGAGGTGAATGCCCAGCGGTCGTGCCCGGTCTCTTCGCCCCTCCGCACTTCCCTTCTCAACAGCTGTGGCAAGTCGATCCAGAGCAGCGAAAGTGTGATCCAGCGGCGCGGTAACAGTTGTCGGAAGATACGCAGTCACGCCATGTTTTGCAATTAGCGATTCGAGCGCTGGGAGAGCGGCAGAATTGGCCTCCATCACGTCATGACCTGCTCCGCCGTGAATGTGTATGTCAATGAATCCGGGCGCGAGAACGGCATCTTTGTAGTCGATCAGCCCCGCACCCGCAGGAACTTCTCGAGTTTCACGCGAACTTACCTCGGCGATGCGGCCGTCCTGAACCAATACCAGCGGTCGCGCGACCGATCGCAGCGGGGTGTAGAGGCGACCAGCGGTAAGCGCAATCATGAAACGCTTATCTTAGCCGATGGCGGGCTCGCCGCAAACCGCCTGCACCGGTGCCTTTGAACGCCATGCGCGGCTCCGATCGGGGTACTTTCCGCTTCCCGACGGCGTCCCGAAATCTGCCTGACAGCGTCACCCGTTATTTTGAACCAGAACGCCTCCCGGCTCGTTTCGGCTGAAAAGCACGCGCTGCCGTCACTGTGACGCACCGCCAAGAATTACAGATTTGATGGGTGATCTGTCCGGGACTGCTTTTTGGTGTGCCAGTCGGCTTGGGGTTCGGGCGCGTCCGCAGGTACAATAATGAATTCTTCCAGGACACAGTAACCGGATGACTTTTTCTGCTTCTGTATTGAACAACCGAGCCCGCTGGGCGTGGTTGGGACTTACGCTGTCTCTTTGCCTGGCGTGGCTCGGGTGCGGCGAGACCTATCGACCCGTGGCTACGCCTATTATTCCCACTCCGCCCAATCCTGGCTTCACTCACTACGCGGTAGTTCTGAGCGGCAACGGAACCAACAATCCAGGCGCCGCTACCACCATTGACGTGTCCGGCGATACGGCAGTTTCGCAGGCCACGGTGGGCCTGGAGCCTTCGTCTGCCTTCCTCCTTTCCAACAGCAGGACCTACGTCACCAACAGCCTGGACGACACGGTCTCCGTTTTTTCTCCCACCACGCCGGTCCCGGTCAGCACCATCAGCCTGCCGCAAGGCTCGACGCCGGTCTTTGCCACTACCACCGACACCACCTCGGTGTACGTCGCCAACGCCGGGAACAACACCGTCTCTGTGCTTTCCATCGCTTCCAATGTGCTCAGCGACACAATTCCTGTAGGTGTGAAGCCGGTGGCGCTGGCCGAGTTGCCGTTTGGGCAAAAAGTATACGTGGCTAACGCTGGGGGCGGTGGCGCGGCTGGCTCGGTGCAGAGCATCAACGTGCTCGATGCCACGGCAAATCCGCCCATTGCTGCCTGTGCGGGAGCAGCCTGGTCCTCGCCGGTCGCCGTCGTGGCCCGCTCGGATAATGCCAGGGTTTATGTCCTGGACGAGGGAAGCGGGTACGTGACCGCGATTGATACGTCGTCGGGCACGACCACGGATACCGTGGTCGGCTGCGCCCCCGTCGGCGTGGGCGCCAGCTTCATGCGCTATGACCCGGCGCTTGACTACTTGTATGTGACCAACCCGGTGGGACAATCGCTGACCGTGCTGGACGCCGCGGGCGAGTCATTCTCGAATCAATCCATCCTAGGCGTGGTCAGCTTTGCCGCGGGGAGCGCAGCCTGCCCCGAGGGATGCTCGCCGCT
>Ga0187784_10004142_pt1 | contig 11724 bp, 5 predicted proteins | sample 1015_SJ02_MP15_2_FD_132964 | JGI IMG/M metagenome (GOLD analysis project Ga0187784, IMG submission 132964) | Tropical peat soil microbial communities from peatlands in Department of Meta, Colombia - 1015_SJ02_MP15_20_MG | ecosystem: Environmental > Terrestrial > Soil > Wetlands > Peat | place... | reverse complement strand
CCCTTTATCGTCACCTATAACGCTTCATCGGTTCCGATCTTGCAGCTCGGCCTTTCTGCGCCCAACCTCAACGAGCAGCAGCTAGCGGACATGGGCCAGAACTTCATCCGCACCGGGCTGATCAACGTGCCGGGCGTGGCCATCCCGTATCCTTACGGGGGCAAGCAGCGCACGATCATGGTCGACCTCAACACGACCGCAATGCAGGCCAAAGGGGTCTCGCCGCTCGACGTAGTCAACACGATCAACGCCCAAAACCTGATTCTTCCAGCAGGAACAGCAAAAATCGGATCCTACGAGTATCAGGTGGAGATGAATGGTTCGCCGCAAACCGTAAACGAACTGAACGATCTGCCGATCAAGACGGTCAACGGCTCGACTGTCTACATTCGCGACGTAGGCTACGTCCGGGACGGCTTTACACCGCAAACAAACATTGTTCGGGTCAATGGCGCGCGTGCCTCCTTGATGTCCATTCTCAAGCTGGGAGACGCTTCGACGCTGGATGTCATCGCTGGCATCCGAAACAAGCTCCCCACCGTTGAGGCCTCGCTTCCGCAGCACGTGGACATTCACACCCTTGCCGATCAGTCTATCTTCGTGAAGGCATCAATCAGCGGTGTCGTGCGCGAGGGTGCCATTGCCGCCTGTCTGACGGGATTGATGATCCTGGTATTCCTCGGCAGTTGGCGCAGCACACTGATTATCGCTGTTTCGATTCCCCTTTCCGTGCTGACGTCTCTGATCGTACTCAGTTCACTCGGCCAAACGATCAACATCATGACTCTCGGCGGGCTGGCGCTTGCCGTGGGCATCTTGGTGGACGACGCGACCGTCGCCATCGAGAACATCAATCGCAATCTCGACCAAGGCAAGGAGCTAATCCAGGCCATCCTCGATGGCTCCGAACAGATTGCGATGCCGGCGCTCGTTTCGACACTCGCCATCTGCATCGTTTTTGTGCCGATGTTCTTTCTGACGGGCATCCCGAGGTATCTCTTTGTGCCGCTCGCCGAAGCGGTCATCTTCGCAATGCTGGCCTCGTATGCGCTTTCCCGGACGCTCGTGCCCACGATGGCCCGGTATATGCTTATCGAGCAGACCGAAGAGGAGCGCCGCGAACGGACCGCGCGGTCTCGTAATCCGTTCGTTCGCATGCAATCGGCCTTTGAGACCGGCTTCGAACGCTTCCGCGGGGCATATCACCGACTGCTCGAGTCGGCCATCCACCATCGCCGCACTTTCGTCGCGTGCTTTTTTGTTGCCTGCGGGCTCTCTCTCGCCTTGCTGCCGCTCGTGGGGGAAGATTTCTTCCCGGGTGTTGATAGCGGCGCGTTCGTTATGCACCTGCGCGCTCCCACAGGTACGAGGATCGAGGATGTCGCCGCCCTGTGCGACCGCGTTGAGGACGATATCCGCAAGGAAATCCCAACTTCGGAACTCGGCACCGTTCTCGATAACATCGGCCTGCCCTACAGCAACCTGAATCTTTCCTACAGCACCTCGGCGCCAATCGGTCCGGGCGATGCCGACATTCAGGTGCAGTTGGCGCGCAACCATCACCCAACTCAGCAGTACGTGCGCGATCTTCGGGGCCGACTCAATCGCGATTTTCCGGGTGTCACTTTCTATAATCTGCCCGTCGATATCGTGACGCAGATTCTTAATTTCGGTCTTCCGGCTCAGATCGACGTGAAAATCATTGGGCGCAACCTCGTCGGAGATCGCTACTTCGCCGAAAACCTGATGAACCGATTGAAGTTCATCCCCGGTATGGTGGACCTGCGCATCCAGCAGCCGTTCAACTACCCCAAGTTGCACATTGATGTGGACCGTACCAAAGCCGACCAAGTCGGTTACACGCAGCGCGACGTGGCGCAAAACCTGCTCATTTCGCTCAGCGGGAGTTTCCAGACCGCTCCCGCCTTTTGGCTTGACCCGCGCACCGGCGTCAGTTACAGCATCACGACGCAGACTCCGCAGTACCGCGTCAACTCGCTGCAAGATCTCGAGAATATTCCCGTTGCAAATGCCGGCGGAAGCAACGCGCCACCGCAGATTCTGGCGGGGCTGGCTTCCTTCGGCCGTGGCGCTGAAATGGGCGTTGTGACGCACTACGACATCGAATCGGCCATTGATATCTTTGGCGGAGTGGACGGGCGGGATCTTGGCGGCGTCGCGCGAGACATCCGACCAATCATTGCCCAAAGTCAAAAGGATTTGCCCCCTGGATCGCGCATTCTGGTTCGCGGTCAAATCGACACGATGAATTCGTCGTTCGTCGGCTTACTGGCTGGGCTTGGCTTTTCCATCGTTCTGGTCTATTTGCTGATCGTCGTGAACTTCCAGTCCTGGCTCGATCCCTTTATCATCCTCATGGCCTTGCCGGCGGCATTGGCGGGGATCGTCTGGCTTCTCTTCATTACGCACACAACCGTCAGCGTGCCGGCCCTGACGGGCGCGATCATGTGCATGGGCGTGGCGACGGCCAATAGCATCCTGGTCGTCAGCTTCTCCAAGGAAAAACTCCAAGCCGGGAAGACGCCTGCCGAGGCAGCTCTCGAGGCGGGCTTTACCCGTTTCCGGCCCGTTTTGATGACGGCCCTCGCCATGGTCATCGGCATGCTGCCCATGTCCCTGGGGCTCGGCGAAGGCGGCGAACAGAATGCACCGCTTGGGCGCGCCGTGATCGGAGGCCTGATGCTGGCTACGGTGGCCACGCTCTTCTTCGTTCCGGTCGTCTTTACGATTGTGCATTCATGGCGCCAGGAGCGTTCATCTGCCTCATAATGAAACGGATGCGGGCGGGATGCCGTCTATTAGCTAAGATCCGAAGGAAAAGATAGAATCATGCCGGATAGTGGAGAGTCCAGACTGTCGGGTGCGGGCGGTGCGCTTCCACCGAAGCACGGCGGGTTGGCACTGCTGATCGCGCTGCTGATCGTTGCTGGCATCGTCGTCGCCGGCGTGTTGCCGCGCCTGAAAGCTCGTGCCGCACTCCGAGCGACGACAAACGACCTCGCAATTCCCACCGTGTCGGTCGTTCATCCCAAGATGGGAGCTCCGCAAACCGAGATTGTCCTGCCAGGAAACGTCCAGGCCTTCAACGATTCCCCGATCTATGCGCGCACGAACGGCTATTTGAAAAAGTGGTATGTCGATATCGGCGCACGCGTGAAGTCCGATCAACTTCTCGCCGAGATCGAAACGCCCGAGGTGGATCAGGAGCTGGACCAGGCCCGCGCCGACTTGAACACGGCCCAGGCGAATTTCGCGTTGTCCCAAATCACGGCCCAGCGCTACCAAGAATTGGCGCGGACCGACTCGGTCTCCAAACAGGATGTGGACAATGCCATCGGCGATTTTGCCGCCAAGAAAGCGATGGTCGCTTCCGCCCAATCCAACGTGAAGCGCCTCGAAGAATTGCAGTCGTTCGAAAAGATCTACGCGCCGTTCGATGGAGTCATCACAGCGCGCAACACCGATATCGGTCATCTCATCAATTCTGGCGCCGGTGCGCCCGCGACCGAGCTTTTCCATATCGCTGCAATCGAAAAGCTGCGGGTCTACATTAACGTGCCCCAACAGTATTCGCCGTCGGCGAAGCCGGGCCTTACCGCCGATTTGACGCTGCAAGAACTTCCCGGCCAGCGTTTCAAAGGCACTTTGGTGAGAACGGCCAGCGCTATCGATCTTGCGACGCGCACGCTACTGGTCGAGGTCGACGTGGACAATAGTTCGGGCCAGCTCCTCCCAGGTGCCTATGCGGAAGTGCACTTAAAAGTCCCCGCAGGCACGCCCGCTCTGATTCTGCCCGTTAGCGCGCTGATTTTCCGCTCGGACGGGCTGCAGGTCGGAACTGTCGAAAGCGGCAATCGCGCCGCCCTGAGGAACGTCGTGCTCGGTCACGATCTAGGAAGCGAGGTCGAAGTCGTTTCCGGGCTGACCGGGGACGATTCCGTGATCACGAATCCTCCCGATTCTCTCGTCTCCGGGGAAATTGTAAGGGTCGCGGCACCGGATCGTGGCGGGCAATAGGCTGCCGCAAGCGCGGGGATTTTCATGATTTTTTGTGGGTTTGAGTCCAATTTCGTAATACACAGTCAAGAGAGGGGAATCCAGCATGAAGTGTGTCTCTCAGCTAACTGCGGTCTTGTTCACCTTGATCTTGCTTTGCTTTGTTGCAACTCGCAATGAATATGCCGGCGCGCAGGGACAGCAAAGCGGGCCGCCACCAATGCCGCCGGGGCATCCTGCAGATCCAAACGCCAAGCAGGGCACGCCTGGCGTCTTCACCGATTTCAAGGGCGAAGCTCCGGGCAACGTGCACCACATCACGGCAAACGACCTGCCGGATCCCTATGCGACAAAATTCTCCGCCCTCTTCTCGCGGCCTGTGCCAAGAGGCGATGCCTGGCCGCAGGCACCGAAAGGATTCACAGTCGATCTGTATGCTGAAAGTCTGAAGGACGAAGACGGCAAGGCGCTCTCTCCGCGCACGATCATTGCAGCACCCAACGGCGACTTGTTTGTCGCCGCCCAAAATCAGGGCAAAGTGCTGGTATTCCGCACAGGCCCCGGCGGCAAGATGCAATCGATGTCGGTGTTCGCTTCGAAGCTCAATCTTCCTTTCGGACTCGCGTTTTATCCGCCGGGACCCAATCCGAAGTATCTCTACGTCGGCGATACGGACAAGATTCTCCGCTTCGCCTATGCCAGCGGCGATACGCAGGCAACCGCTGACCCGGAAACGGTGGTTACCGATCTTCCCGCCGGCCCTAACCATTTCTCGCGCGGCGTCGCCTTTTCGCTCGACGGCAAGCAGATGTGGATTTCCGTCGGTTCGCATACGAACGTCACGGATACCGATGTGGACAAGAGCGAATTCCACCGCGCCGACATGCTCGTCGCCAATCCCACCGCCCTGAATCAGGACGGCAAGGACCTGGAAGTCTACGCCTGGGGCATTCGCAACGGAGAAGCGATTAATGTGAATCCGACGACCGGCGAGCTCTGGACGTCCGTCAACGAGCGCGACGATCTCGGCGACAATCTGCCGCCTGACTACATCACGCACGTGCAAAAGGGCGGATTCTACGGCTGGCCCTGGTATTACACAGGTGGCAACCCCGATCCGCGCTTTCCCGGAAAACATCCGGAGCTGAAAGACAAGGCGATCGTCCCCGACGTCCTGATGGAGCCGCACAACGCGTCTCTGAATATCACGTTCTACGAAGGCAAGCAGTTCCCGAAGGAATATCAGGGGCAATTGTTCGCCGCCGAGCACGGCTCGTGGAATCGTTCCGTGCGAACCGGATACGAAGTCGTCCTCGTACCGCTGAAGAACGGCCACGCGGAAGGCGATTATCAGGACTTCCTCACCGGTTTCGTCACGCCATCGGGCGATTGCTGGGGACGCCCCGTAGGAGTGGCCGTGGCGAAAGACGGCTCCTTGATGGTGACGGATGACGGCTCGAACTCGATCTGGCGAGTCACCTACGCGAAGTAGTTTGGCGCCTCGCGTAGTTCGAGCATGGCTCGGTCCGCGGCGCATCCGCCGGGTGGAAGCGCTCGGTATTGCTGCGCTTCTGCTCGTCGGCTGCACTGTCGGGCCTAAGTACGTGCGTCCTGCAACGGACGTGCCATCTGGCTACAAGGAATCCGGAGATTTCAAGCAGGCTCAGCCGAGCGACGCGATCGCCAAAGGCAAATGGTGGGAGGTTTACGGCGATCCGCAACTGAACGCACTCGAAGAGCAGGTCAACGTCTCGAATGAAACTCTGAAGGCCGCTCAACAGCAATTCTTGGAGGCCCGCGCCGCGCTGCGCATCGCGCGCGCGGGCTACTACCCTACTATCTCGGTCGGCGCGCTGGCTGCCGGCAACCGCCAATCCCAAAACAGGGCGCTCTATGGAGCAAGTTCGCCCGTCACCTATGCCGATTACCAATTGCCGGTTGACGCCACCTACGAGCCGGACGTATGGGGCCGCGTGCGCCGCACCGTGGAAGCCGCGCGATCGGAAGTGCAGGCGAGTGCGGCCGACCTGGCAAACGTGCAACTCAGCCTTCAGGCTGAGCTGGCTCTCGACTATTTCCAGTTGCGTGGACTCGATTCCCAGAAGCAGCTTTTGGATTCAACCGTCGCGGCCTATCAAAAAGCTCTCGAGCTGACGCAGAGCCGGTACACCGGCGGCATCGCATCAGCAGTCGATGTAGCGCAGGCGCAAACGCAACTGGAAACGACGCGCGCGCAGGACGTCGACGTGAGCGTTCAGCGCGCTGCCTTCGAGCACGCCGTCGCGGTGCTCATCGGAAAACTGCCCGCCGAATTCACCCAGCCGGCTTCGCCCCTGAATGATCCCCCGCCTCCTGTACCGCCAGGCCTGCCCTCCGAATTGCTCGAACGGCGCCCGGACATCGCCGCAGCGGAGCGGCGCGTGCAGGAAGCGAATGCGCAAATCGGCGTGGCTCGCGCGGCGTATTTTCCGGTCTTCTCGATCACCGGCTCCGGAGGATTTGAAAGTCAGGCGATTAGCACGCTCCTGAATGGCCCAAGCGGATTCTGGTCGCTCGCGGGCTCGGCTGCGGAGCTCGTCTTCGAAGGCGGGCAGCGGCGCGGCGCCAGCGAGCAGGCGCGCGCAGCTTACGACCAGTCGGTGGACAACTACCGCCAGACCACGCTCAGCGCGTTCCAGGAAGTCGAAGACAACCTCGCCGCGCTTCGCATTCTCGAGCAGGAAGCGAAGACCGAGGGCGGCGCGGTCGCCGCAGCCGAACACTCTCTGGATCTTTCCAACAGCCGCTACAAGGGCGGCGTCGCAAGCTACCTGGAAGTGACGACGGCGCAGAGCGCCGCTTTGGGAGATGAGCGCGCCGCCGTCGATATTCTCACGCGCCGCGTCGTGGCCAGCGTCCTTCTGATCAAAGCGCTCGGCGGCGGCTGGAACGCCTCGCAGATTCTCAACGCTTCGCGGTAGGATGCTGCCCTGCCGAATCCCGTTCGGCGCGCGATGAATCTCCGGCGCAAATTCACCGAAGCCGCTGTCGCTGCTCTCGCGTTTGTCATAGCATTCCTGCTGCTCCCCCCAAGTAGTCGAGCGAATGCGACGGTTCAGGATACCAAGAAGCTGTTCCTTCACGGCGGCTGGGCGCTCCAATCATCCTGCAAAGTTTCGGCAGGCGGCCCGGAGATTTCGATTGCAGGCTTTCGCACCGACGGATGGCACTCGACGACCGTTCCATCCACCGTCCTTGCCGCTCTCGTCGCGGACAAGACTTATCCCGATCCGTACTTCGGCATGAACCTGCGATCAATTCCAGGAACGACGTATCCGGTCGGCAAGAATTTTTCCGAGATGCCACTGCCCAAGGACAGCCCGTTCCGCTGCTCGTGGTGGTATCGCACCGAATTCCGGGTCCCCGGAGCTTACGAGGGCCTCCACGCGTGGCTCGATTTCGAGGGCATCAACAATCGCGCCAGCATCTGGCTCAATGGCCACCAGATTGCGCGCCCAAACGAAGTTGCCGGTGCGTATCGCTCATACGAACTTGACGTGACCCGCCTGCTCGCGCTCGGCGGCGCGAATGCGCTTGCTGTGGAGGTCTTCGCGCAAACCGATCGCGATCTCGGCATCAATTGGAACGACTGGAATCCCACACCTCCCGACAAAGACATGGGCCTCTGGCGCGGTGTCTATCTACGCGCAACAGGCCCCGTCGAAACTCGCTATCCCCGGGTTAGCACGCACTTCGCCGGTATCGATCTCGCAGAAGCGGACCTCACAGTCGAGGCGCAAGTTCGCAACGCGGGCCCGGCGAACATCTCGGGAACGCTGGAAGCCGATCTTGAAGGCCAGACGCTGCGTCAACCCGTCGCGCTCGCGGCCGGCGAGATGCGCTCGATCCGGTTCACGCCGGATCAATTTCCGGCGCTCCGTGTGCGCAATCCCGAGTTGTGGTGGCCCCGGCAAATGGGCGCGCCGGCGCTTCATTCGCTTTCGATACGGTTTCTCATCGGCAAAGAGATTTCCGATTCGGCGGCGATTCGCTATGGCATCCGCGAAATCACTTCGGAAATCGACGCGGAGGAACACCGCATCTTTCGCGTCAACGGCAAGCGCATTTTGATTCGCGGCGGCGGGTGGGCACCCGACATGCTCCTGCGCGAATCCCCCGAGCGGCTCACGACTGAGTTCCGCTACCTCCGCGACCTGAATCTCAACACAGTCCGCCTCGAAGGCCCGACGGTGCCGGACGCGTTCTACGATCTCGCTGATGAGCAGGGCATCTTGGTCCTCGCCGGCTGGACCTGCTGCGACTATTGGATGGACTGGCACAAATGGAAGCCCGCCGACCTCGCAATCGCGCAAGCGTCGCTGCGGTCCGAAATCCTTCACCTATCCAGCCACCCCAGCGCGCTCGCGTGGTTGAACGGGAGCGATCAGACACCGCCCGCCGCGGTCGAGCACGCCTACATCGCGATCCTCAAAGAGCTTGATTGGCCCAATCCGTTCGTCTCTGCGGCATCGGAGCAATCTGGGGTGATAACCGGCGCGACAGGGCTGAAAATGCTCGGCCCGTACGACTACACGCCGCCTGATTATTGGCTCGCGGACACAAAGCGCTTCGGCGGCGCGTTTGGATTCGCAACGGAAATATCTCCCGGCCCTGCGATTCCGCCGCTCAGCAGCCTGCGCAAAATGCTGCCTCCCGCGGACATCGTACCGGGCAGTCCGGCCTGGAATTACCACGCCGGCGGCGAGCGATTCACCAATCTGCATCACTTCGACGCGGCGATGCAAGCCATCTACGACCCGACTACGAGCTTCGACGACTACGAGCGCAAGTCGCAGGCGATGGCCTACGACGCCGAGCGCGCCATGTTCGAGGCCTATTCGCGCAACAAATATGGATCAACGGGCGTGATTCAATGGATGCTCAACAACGCCTGGCCCTCGCTCATCTGGCATCTCTACGATTACTACCTGCAGCCTGCCGGAGGGTATTTCGGTGCGAAGAAGGCCTGCGAGCCGCTTCACGTGCAGTATTCCTATGATGACCGCAGCGTTGAAGTCGTGAATAGCACCTATGCCAGCGCTGGCCCTCTGAACGCGACCGCAAGAGTCTACGATACGGGGCTGCACCCGAGCTACGTGGCGCGCGCCACGGTAAACACTAGGGCAGACGGCGTTGCGAGAGCTTTCGCCCTTCCTGCAGAGGCGTTTCTCTCGGTCTCCCCAGTCAATTTCGTGCAACTGACTCTTGAGAACGCGCAAGGTGAGACGGTCAGCACGAATTTCTACTGGCTCTCTGCAAAGAAGAATGTCTACGACTGGACCAACACCGACGCCTATACAACGGTCTCGTCCTATGAAGACTTGACCATGCTTCAATCGCTGCCGAGCGCCGGACAAATGGAAGTTTCGGCGACGGTGGAACGAGCAGACGAGGGGCCGCTCGTCCGGGCGAAGCTACGCAATCCGAGCAATCATCTCGCGTTTCAGATTCATCTCGGAATCCGCCGCGCGCACGGGGAAGCCGAGATTCTGCCGGTGCTCTGGCAGGACAATTACATCGAACTGATGCCGGGCGAATCGCGTGAAATCGCTGCGCAGTTTCTCTCGCCGGACGCCCTGCAATCCGAATCCGAACTGGTGGTTGACGGCTGGAACGTCGCGCCCGCCACGGTCCCTCTTCCTGCCACCGGAGCACGCTGATGCCTGCAGGCAACGCGGACCAATCAGCACAGTCTTCACCTGCGGCAAGCCTGGCGCGCGCCCTGCGTCTCCGGGACCTGATCGTCATCGGCATCGTGATCGTTCAGCCGATTGCACCGATGGGGATCTTCGGCGTCGTCAACAACGAAGCGGGCGGCCACGTGGTCACCGCGATTTTGATTGCCATGGTCGCGATGCTCTTCACGGCGGTGAGCTACGGGAAAATGGCTCGCGCGTATCCCACAGCCGGGTCGGCGTACACCTACGTGGCGCAGGAAATCCATCCGGCGCTCGGGTACGTCACCGGCTGGGCGATGGTGATGGATTACATCCTGAATCCCCTTGTCTGCACCGTGATCTGCAGCAAGCTCACGCAAAACATCCTCCCCGGCGTGCCCTACTGGTTGCTCGCGATCGCGTTCGCGGGCCTGTTTACCGCGCTCAACCTGCACGCGATCCACACGTCGGCGCGAATCAACGAGGCGCTAGCCGCAGGAATGATGATTGTCGTTGTGATCTTCTTTGCGTTCGTGGTCCGGTTCCTCTGGGGTCTGCATCAGCACGGCGCGGCATTCTTCGCGCAGCCTTTTTACAATCCCGGCACATTCAGCCTGAGGGGCGTCTTTCGCGGCACATCGATCGCCGTGCTGACGTACATTGGATTCGACGGCATTTCGACGCTCTCCGAGGAAACCGAAAATCCGCGGCGAAACATCCTGCTGGCGACGGTGCTCGTCTGCGTGATGACGGGCGTCCTTTCATCACTCGAGGTCTATGGCGCACAGCTTGTGTGGGGGCCGAAACCCTTTCCCAAAGACATGGTCGAGTCGGCGTTTCCCTTGGTCGCTCGTCAAGCGGGCGGCTTCGCGCTCTTCCATCTGCTGAATTTCACGATCCTGATCGCCAACGTCGGATCGGGCATGGGCGCGCAGCTCGCGGCGGCGCGATTGCTTTACGGGATGGGGCGAAGCCATGCCATTCCCGCAAAGTTCTTTGGCGCGATCGAGCCAAAGCGGCGCATCCCAATGAACAACGTGGTCTTGATCGGCGCCATTGCGCTGGCTGGCGCGCTTTTCATTAGCTACGAGCGTGGCGTCGAGCTGCTCAATTTCGGCGCGTTCATTGCGTTTATGGGCGTCAACCTGGCCAGCTTCGTGCGCTATTTCGTGCGCGCCGCACAAAAGCGCTGGACGAATTGCGCGTTTCCTCTCCTCGGATTCTCGATCTGCTTTTTCATCTGGCTGAATCTGAGCCGCCCCGCCAAGATCGCCGGCACAGCTTGGATTCTCGCGGGCATTGTCTACGGCGCGGTGAGGACCAGAGGCTTCCGGGCGGATCTGGTCCGGTTTGAAGCCTCTCCCAACTAGCCGCTGAGCTAGCGTAGCGCGCTGCAGGGAACGCTAGCGGCGCGAACCCGTTGCCGGATCGCCCGCAAGAGTGGGCCTCGATGCGGCGCGAACGACGCGATGCGATAGAATCCAAGGAGAGTGGAAGAGCGGTTCTATCGCGCGACGATGAAGATCGGCGGCGGCACGCTGCTGGGCCGCCTCGCTTTCTTCTTCCTGCTGATCTGCGCGATTGGCGTTGGCGCGGCGGTCGGACTGCTGTTCGTCTATTCAAGTGACCTCCCTGAGATTCATGCGCTCGAAGACTACCGTCCCGAAGTGCAGACAGAGCTGTACGCAGATGATGGCCAGCCGATAGGCACATTCGCCTTGCAGCGGCGGATTCTTATCGCCTACAACCAGATTCCGAAGGTCCTGAAGGACGCGATCATTTCGACCGAGGACCAGCATTTCGAGCAGCACTGGGGCGTCGATTTTCCGCGCGTTCTCGGCGCCGCCTGGCACGACGTTCTCCACCATCGCAAGGCCGAAGGCGCCAGCACATTGACGATGCAGCTCGCGGGAGGGCTCTTTCTCGACCGCTCCGACCGCAGCTTCCATCGGAAGATGCAGGAGGCCATGCTCGCCCTGCAAATCGAGCGGCATTACACCAAAGAGCAGAT
>Ga0187784_10004141_pt1 | contig 11731 bp, 12 predicted proteins | sample 1015_SJ02_MP15_2_FD_132964 | JGI IMG/M metagenome (GOLD analysis project Ga0187784, IMG submission 132964) | Tropical peat soil microbial communities from peatlands in Department of Meta, Colombia - 1015_SJ02_MP15_20_MG | ecosystem: Environmental > Terrestrial > Soil > Wetlands > Peat | place... | reverse complement strand
TCTTGGTAATGTCAAAAGTCTGCACGGTCAGGTCCAATCTTAATCATCCCTCTAACTGTCTTGTACGCGGAATCGCTTCCAGCTTCAGGCGACCTTCCGTGAGACTCCTCCAAATGTTGAAAACTCGAAAGTTATCCCTCTCTTTATCCTTGACTCTTGAGAATTGTCGGTGCAACTCTAATGAATCCCTCTTCGGGTATGGCGTTGTAAGTTCAACTTAGTTCGTAACGTTCGCACGAGTTTCGGACATTTACAGCATGACCACGTCATACGATCCGGGTTTCGTTTCTACGCGCCCGTATCCCGGACGATCTTAGCTGACTTATCGCTTATCTTCTTTCAGCGCACGTTCGATTATGCGCGAAGAGCGTTGGTACATAATATGGTGTTTGATAATCAACTGTTTAAGCCTACCTGCAAAGCTTGTGTTCAAGGCTAGGCTATGCAAGTCCCTGGCGAAACAGAGCTTGGATGAACAAAAGGTGGGTGAGTTGTTGCGGTTCTCCAACAAAGTAATCTACCAAGGAACAGGCAGCACGAATCGATACTTCTTGATTCAGGAGCCCGTGTGAACAGGGGTCGCCTTTGGAGTACAAATGGAAAACTTTCTCCGTAACATCTGTTGGCTCCTTGATGTCAGCAGTCGACAGCACAATCGTTCTCTTAGCCCTCGTTCCAATCGCTGAAGAACTGAGCTCTGATTACGTGACAATGGTCTGGGTTGTAATCGCGTACATACTCGCGAACACCGCGCTCGTCCTAAGTCTAGGCCGTCTCGCGGACATGTATGGGAGAAAAAGGATGTACAATCTCGGTTTTGTCGTTTTCATCGTGGGCTCAGCGTTGTGCGGTTTTGCCACCAACGGGCTGACACTTGTTGGATTTAGAGCGTTGCAAGGAATCGGTGCAGCAATGCTCGCGGCCAACTCGTTCGCTATATTATCTGAGGCTTTCCCAAGAAATGAGAGGGGTAAGGCCTTCGGTGCGAACTCGATTGTGTGGGGGTCGGGAACCATTCTGGGAATAGTTCTCGGTGGATTAATAATCACCTACACAAGCTGGCGTCTCATTTTCCTAATCAATGTCCCGATTGGAGCATTTGGGACCCTCTGGGCATATAGAACGCTCAGAGCCTCGACTTCTAATGTAAGGAAACGTTCATTCGATCTTCCTGCGACACTAACATTCACCCTCGGCTTGCTCGCTCTACTGCTTGGTGTTACGTGGGGAATCATCTATTCATGGGCAAGTTTGACGACTCTGGTCTCGATCGCTATTTCGCCGTTGTTCTTCCTATTCTTCGTCTACTGGGAGGTGAAACGCAGTAGGGACCCGGTAGTGGACTTCGCCTTCTTCAGGAACCGAGTCTTCACGCTGTCGATCGTCACTGCTATGATTCAGTCGCTAGCGCTGTTCAGTGTCAACTTCCTTCTTCTTTTCTACTTGGAAGGGATAGCCGGTCTTAACATACTCGCGGCATCATATCTGATAGTTCCGATGGCGGTTGCGTCGTCCGTCGTTGGCCCGTTCGCGGGGAGGATCTCTGACCGATTTGGCGCGAGAATCGTTGCTTCGATCGGTTTGGTTGCTCAGATGATAGTTCTCTTGATGCTGAGCAGACTGACCACAACTACAACCTTACTGGAAGTCGGAGTAATCGAGGCGTTGTACGGCGTCGGAAGCGGCCTCTTCTGGCCGGCGAACACGAGCGCTATCATGGCGTCCGCTCCTCCTGAAAGCTACGGAGTGGCGTCGGGCATCATGAACACATTTCGAAACAGCGGCATGGTGATGAGTTTCGCGCTGGCATTGACGGCTTTGACTGGTGGAATCCCAATGGACATAATCTACCAGCTCTTTATTGGAACCTTTTCTGGAAGATTGGCGCCCAACTACGCGTTCGCCTACCTTGCGGGCCAAAGTTTCGCATTCGAACTATCAGCAGGCCTACTGATCTTGGCCGCGATATTCTCGCTGGCAAGGGGCAAAGAAGCTAGACAGATGAGGTTAACTCAGCCCGTTGCGTCAAGTGTTCCTTCGGGTGGTGCTTCGACCGAACCCAGGCGAACTTCAACCATCATTGGAGACCAGATAGAGTAGGTGCGCCTAATCATCATGCATGGGAGATGGTGGAATGAGTCACCTGAATAAACCGTTCATGGTTGAACGGGGTCTACGCGGAAGAATTGCAGAGCACTCGCCAAAAGTAAAATCTCGCGAGGGTTAATTCATGGAGTTAGCGTCAGGCATCCATCTGATGCCTAAGTTACGAGGCGCGAACGCGTACGTGGTCTGGCGTGACACTGGACGTGACCTCCTAACATTGATTGATGTTGGAATGCCGGGGAACGCCACAAGGATAATCGAATATTTCGAATCGTTGGGGAACCCGCAGGCGAATGGCTGCACCATTATACTCACACACCCAGACTTGGATCATTCTGGAAGTGTTGCCGAACTCAAGAGTAGACTGGGAAATGTCAAGGTAGCAATTCATGAAGCCGATGCTCCTCGCCTCGCAGGAGAAAAACCCCTGAAAGAAGTGCGCGGAGCTATTGGTCTAATCTTCAGGGTGATGTCTCCGTTGATGAAGTTTGTGCCTGTGAAACCGGATATTCTACTAAAAGATGGAGAATTCGTGAACGGGCTAAAGGTGATTCATACTCCCGGCCATACCCAGGGTAGCATTTCAATGTATAGCGAAAGCTTGAAAGCGATATTCGTGGGCGACGCTCTACGGACCGACAGAAACGGAAACCTGAAACCTCCATCGGCAACGATGACGCTAAACGTTGAGGAGGCAAGGGACTCAATAAGAAAGATTGCATCCTACGATTTTGAACTCTTGCTCCCGGGTCATGGGCTGCCCATTCTCACGGATGGTTCCAAGAAGGTCAAGGAATTTCTCGTGACTCTAAAGTAAAAGGTGTACAGTAGCCAGCATAGCTAGTCCTAGGCTATTGGTTCACCTTGCGTGTTCCCTTCGGAACATAATCAAAGAATCTCTCAATCGTATTGCCTGATATCCATTCTGCGCGGATTCTGGTTCTTTTCTCTACCTTGCGCAGCTCTGAGAGTAGCATGCGATTCAGATCACGGGCGCTTTCTCCTTCTAAGTTTCCTTCAACTTCAAAGCCTTCGGGTGTAGATCTCACTGCTCCTTTATTCCTAAAGATTCTCTCGATGACTGCTTTGATGGCCGATGGGTTATCGCTGCTTACGCGTACAGAAACCTTGAAGGTTCTTTGAACCATTACTCCCACTAACTGTGGTGTGCTCGTGCCGAGCCCTAATGTCTATACACCTATGTTAGATTACTTCTCCCGTGTTTCCGATGCATCGGCTACTCTACGCATCACGTAAAACAGCGTCTCACGGAACGAGGTGCTGACTCTCCGCTTCTCAATAACGCGAAACCATTTGAACAGCGTCCTCTCAACTTCATCCTGATCGACACCGGGGGGACCGTAAGTCCAACTCCTCCCACGAAGAAAACACCAAAGCAGGTATGCGCTTCCAGGCCGCGAAACGAGGTTGAGTGATTCCTTGTACCTGAGCCTATCTCGGGCGGACAGGCTATGAAAGCATCCAATATCCATGACGATGTCGCAAGTGATTGAAGCCTTTGAGACCATTTCTGTGTCCAGGAAATTCATAACTCGAAAGTCACATTTCACACCCAAGTCTCGAGCTTTAGCAACCGCTTTTCTAATGGCTACCTTCGAGATATCCAGCCCGTAGGCATCAAAGCCTTTGCTCGCAAGATAGACTACGCTTGTTCCTGTTCCACATCCGATATCCAGCACCCTACTCGGCTTCAAGTACCCTCCATCGACAAGTTGCACTAGTTCATCTGGAGGACTACCCAAATCCCAGGGCGCAACAGAACGGTAAGCAAGATCCCACCACCATGACAAGGGTCATTCACGGCTGAAGGGCATTCTGTCGAAGATACCACTGATCTTCTTTGAAAGCTATAATTGAGCTTCACGTTGGCGGTTCGCGGCCAACATACCAGCGACCACATGACTCGGCTTCCATCTCGGGCTTGATTCCGAAGCTGGCAGTTGGCCGGAGGCCCTATCAAGCCTACACCCCCCAAAAACGGTTGAATGTGAGGGGAGGTCTGGTTTCTGCCTGGCCCAGTAGGTTCTGCGATTAGAACGGACGGTTTAACGAAACGGTTCGGCAGTTTTACTGCTGTTGACCATGTGGACTTGGGCGTCAAAGAGGGAGAGATTTACGGTTTTCTTGGACCAAACGGAGCCGGAAAGACCACAGCGATAAGAATGCTTTGCACGCTGTTGACTCCTTCGTCTGGTAGCGCTAGAGTGGCTGGGTTCGATATTATCCACCAGTCCCTTGAGGTCAGGAAAAAGATTGGACTCGTATCCGAGAAACTGATCATGTACCCTCGACTCACCGCACGCGAGAACCTGATGTTTTTCGGAAGCCTGTACGGGATAAATCAGGATTCGCTAACGAAACGTGTGGACGAGTTACTGGATCTTGTTCAACTCACCTCGTTCAAGGACAGGGTGGTGGGCGGCTACTCCAGCGGAATGAGGCAGAGGCTAAACGTCGTGCGAGCACTGCTTCATGATCCAGAGATTATTTTCTTAGACGAACCAACCACTGCGCTCGATCCTCAAAGTACCCGCTTCGTCAGGGATCTTGTAAAGGAGCTGAAGGGAAGGGGCCACACGATCGTTTTGACGACTCATATAATGGAGGAGGCGGATGAACTCTCGGACACAATTAGCATCATTGACCATGGAAAGATAATCGCCACCGCCACTCCCCAAGAGCTTAAGAAAAAATGCGACGCGGACAATTTGCTTGACGTTTTCTTGACTTTAACGGGTAGGCAGCTTCGTGATTCTGCCTCGGACAGGATTCCCATGCGAAGAACAGTTGGGAGAATGTAGACTATGTCAGACAGGGTTCAAGCCTGGTTGATTCCTCTTAGGATTGCACGCAGAGACCTGCTCGACCTGTGGCGGGCCAAGATGCTTCTCTTCGCCTTTCTTCTGATGCCAATACTTCTGATGTCGATGTTTGGATACATGTTTCCGCCTACTCCTCAGGCGAACCAGTTCACTCAGTCCGTACCAACAGCCTACCCAAACCTCCCCGTAGCAATAGTGCTCACTGATTCCGGCCAGCAAGCATACGACGTGGCTACTTCATTCATTCAGATCTCTGAGTCGCGCAGTCTCTTCATCGTTTCAGAGGCCCCGAACTTCAATGCTGCAAGAGATGAACTCGTTCGTGGCGAACTTTCGGGAATCGTGGTCTTTCCCGAAGGTTTCAGCGATTCTTTGAAGGGCGGTCAACAGGCCCTTGTACAGGTGACCGTCGACCAGACGAACCCGCAAATTGCATCGGTGGTAAGCGGAGAAATAACCACGGTCTTCAGCATGATCTCTAGCGATATGGCTATGCAAAATGTGGAGCAGATGATGCACAACAGCGCCACCGTCAATCCAGAATTCGTCTTGGAACCAATTTCGACGAACGGTGAACCATTGATTGCCGGAAATTCGTCAAGCTTTCAGTTTCTTGCGCCAGGATTTATGGCCCTAACCGTTGTGTTCGGAGCCCTCTCAGGGGTAGGTTTCGCAATCTCCCGGGAAAGGGAGCAAGGTACGATGGACGGTCTCCTCGTGTCCCCAATCCCAGCTACGTCCGTCATTGCCGGTAAAATCCTCTCCCAAACGGTTCGGGGTATGATTCAGGGTTTCCTGATACTCGGACTTGCGATGGCCGTTTTCGGTGTCCGGATATACGGAAATCCCATCATAATGGTGGTGGTGATGCTCTTGGGTGTGGCTAGTTTTGTTGGTGTCGGTATAATACTCACATCGATTGCACCTGAACAAGAAACTGCGCAAATGCTCGTAATACTCTTGCAGTTTCCGATGATGTTTCTCAGCGGAATAATATTCCCTATCTCGCAACTTCCGATCTGGATGCAGGCTATAGGTAAAGCAATGCCGCTATACTACGCGGCCGATGCCTTAAGAAAAGTAATCATTCTCAACGTTGGGTTCGACGTGATCGCTGGCGACCTAGTGATTCTGGTCGTGTATTCGATATTCACGATGCTCGCCGCCGTGCCGGTATTCAAGCGTGCTATGACCCGTTGAAAGCGTGACTCAACTGAAGAGGCGGGTTCCAGGACCAGCGGATCCTAAGGCGTGGGCTGCGCACAGCGTAGGAAGGGCCACGATGCGGCGATTGGCACGGTATATACAATATTTCGGAAAAGTTCATCCTCGACGTTGATTATTGGGCTCTCGTAGCCGAGGCTATGCATCATAGTTCGCTGTGGATGGTGGGTCGAGCTGTGAGTAAAACCGTTTCATGTTGCAGGGATTTTCCTGGTGAATGTAAAGAATGCGACCAATACACCGAGGCCTATCCCAGAATGGACATGATACTTACTGGATGGTATGGTCAATGCTTCGGCCCATCTTATATCATCAAGCGATGTCGACGCTTCGGTTGGAAAGTCTACGAAGAGCTTGGGCAGTGAGACGGCCAAACTGCTCTGACCCCTCTAGATCTCTGCAGATCAACTTTCAGACAAGCGAAGCCCAAGTTGTCCCTTTAGGTTAACTCGTGTTATTTGGTTCGGCTGAAAATTAGAGTGCCTATTGCTATCATGGCCAAGTCGAAAGCGACGATTGCCAAGAGATCGTAGTACAACGGGTTGGCGGATGTCCATGCTCCTTTCAGGATCGTTATCCTGAGGGCATCCACCCCGTAAGTCAGGGGGTCAACGACGCTTACCCATCCTAGCCACGGTGGAAAGAAACTTATCGGAAAGAGGGCGCCACTCAGAAAGAACAATGGCAGATTTACGAATGTTTGAATGACCCCAAAGCTTTCGAGGCTTTCCATAAGTGAGGCTAGAGTGAGGCCAATGCTGACCATCCCGAAAGTAATGAGAACCATGATTGGGAGAGATACTAGGAACGTATCTATGCCCACATGAACTGAGACTAGGAAGCTGAACAGGAAGACGAAGCTACCTTGGATCACGGCATCAGTGCTTCCTCCAAGCACTTTCCCGACGAACACGGATATCCTCGAGATCGGTGCTACCAAGATCTCCTTGAGGAAACCAAACTCTCTATCCCAGATCACAGATATACCCATGAACATGGACGTAAAGAGCAGCGTTTGTCCTATGATTCCCGGGAAGATGAATTCTTGATAACTTATCCCGATCAAACCCGTAGAGGCAAGTCTCATCCCTGACCCGAATATGATCAGCCATAGTAGCGGTTGAATGAATGAGCTGATCAGCCGAGTCTTCTCCCTAGTGTACCGTTTGACCTCTCTCAACCAAAGGGTGTAGATGGCTCTGAGTTCGCTCACCTTACGCCCCTCCTTTTGATTGCTGCTAACCCATGATATTCCTCCCCGCCTTCGGAGCGAATCTCGCGTCCTGTGAAATGCAAGAAGACATCTTCAAGTGTGGGTTCGCGAATTGACATTGACTCAATCCGAAGTCCTAAGCGTTCGGCTACCTCTACGATTCTAGGCATCATGGCGGCGCCGCTCTTAACAACTAGAGTGAGTTCTCCATCGGCCTCCTTGGGGTTCTTCACCAGCTCTAGTTGAACCAGCTTCTCGGCTAGTATGTTCGCTCCCTGCGCCTTCACGGAGATCATGTCTCCTTCGAGTCCTTCCTTCAAGCGCTGGGGCGTATCGAGTGCGATTATCCTCCCGTAGTCGATAATAGCCACTCGATCGCATAACTTGTCAGCTTCCTCCATGTAGTGCGTAGTCAGAATGACGGTTATGCTCTCGCGCTTACTAAGAGCTGAAATGTAGTTCCAGATGTGCTCCCTCGTCTGGGGATCGAGCCCAATCGTTGGTTCGTCCAGAAAGAGTACTTTCGGGTAGTGAATCAGGCCTCGTGCGATTTCGAGCCTCCGTCTCATGCCGCCGGAATAAGTCCGCATCAACGCGTCCGCTCGGTCACTTAACTCGACTAAATCCAGAACTTCGTCAATACGTTTCTTCTGCTCGGTCCTAGGGACACCATAGAGGTTCGCGTGCATTTCCAAGTTTTCCCGTCCGGTTAGGCGGTCGTCGATACTGGGTTCCTGGAAAACTATGCCTATCATTCTCCTCACCTGAGCGGGATTCCGCGTAACATCGATTCCATTCACCGTCGCCGTGCCCGATGTTGGTTTGAGTATTGTGCATAGCATGCTTAGCGTCGTCGTCTTTCCCGCGCCGTTCGGTCCTAACAGGCCGAAGACCTCGCCTGGTTGAACAGCGAAGTTTAGTTTGTCGACAGCTAATATTCCTCCAAACCTTCTCGTTAGACCCTTGACTTGGATCATGTACTCCGGATTCTGTGCCGTGCCCAAGGTTTATGCCTCAACTCGCTTCTTCCATTTCGAGGATTATCGTCCTCCCAAAGGACCCACACCTCGGCCTTCGCTATTTCTCACGGTCGTTTTCCATGGAAGAAAATTAGGCATTTAGCAAGGTTGCACCTTCCCTTTCGCAGGGTCTATCGACTGAGTAGCACGTTAGATTGTCGTATCAATGCGCCTATCATCACGCATCTCAGTTCTCGATGGAAGCATCGTTTGGCAATGCCAAGAACTACGATGATACAACTTTTGGCTCTGGCATTCGACGCGCGGACACTGAGGCGGAGGCTTGTGCTGTGCTGGGAGCAAGATAGACGAGACTTACTCTAGCTGGTTTTCCACGACCAAAGAATTACATATTTAGGCTGTACCCTAACCTATTTCTAACAACTGCAAACGCGAGGTCGCACAGACGAATCAATACCTCTACACGATAAACCCTGTTAGGCTTGAAATGTTGACCAACGGACCGACAGATGACGAGGCCTCCATCGTCTCGGCGCACTTTCAGTATCTCACATCCCTCACTAAACAGGGCACCGTCCTAGTGTTTGGCCGAACGCAGAATAACGATGCTTCAACTTTCGGTCTCTGCATTTTCCGCGCAAATTCTGACTCCGAAGCTAATGCTGTCGTGAATAATGATCCAGCCGTAAAGGGTGGTGTGATGCGAGCGAAGTTGTTTCCCTATAGAGTGGCCGGGCTTAACGCTGCAGACTGGCTGCAAGATTGACGCGGTTAGTGTCCTTGTAGAGATTGCCGAGTAGTTAGTAGGATAAACTAGATAACCCCCTAGAAAGCTTCTCGGCCTCCACTGGATAGTTCGTGAAAGGATTGCTGGCGCTGACCCGATTTCAGAACAACCCGATAATAACGCCGGAGGACGGACAAGGTTGGGAAAGCGGTGGCACATTCAACCCCGGCGCCGTCGTAGTAGACGACGTGATTCACTTGCTTTACCGTGGCGTGGACAAGACCGGGACTTCACGACTAGGTTACGCAATGTCGCGGGACGGAGGGGTAATTGCAAGACGATTGCCGACCCCCGTACTCAAACCTACTGGCCAATGGGAAGAGTTCGGCTGTGAAGATCCGCGAATAACCCAGATTAACGACCTTTTCTACGTCACCTATACTGCTTACTCTCAGCTTGGACCGCGAATAGCGCTAGCATCGACAACTGATTTTTTGCATTTCAAGAGGTATGGGATGATCGGGCCCGATATTAACGACAAAGACTGTGTCCTCTTTCCCCAGAAAATCAACGGAAAGATCGCACTCCTGCATAGAATCAACGGAAGGATTCAGATTGCGTATTTCGATAGCGCTGACGCACTAACGAATCCGGGAGGGTATTGGGAGACATATCTTGAGGATCTCGAAAGTCACGAAGTCATCAAGCCTAAGTATCATTGGGAAACGCGCAAGATCGGTTCAGGGACGCCTCCAATTAGGACAGAGAAGGGTTGGCTTGTCATTTACCATGGTGTCAGCGCAGAGAGGGTCTACCGCGCGGGAGCACTCCTCCTAGATCTCAAGAATCCGCAAGATGTAATCGCGCGGACCAGGGCACCTATCCTTGAGCCCGAAACCGAGTTCGAGAAGCAGGGTGTTGTTCCAAATGTCGTTTTTCCGGAAGGAGCTGTCGTTCTTGATGGCGAGTTAGTGGTATATTATGGAGGGGCGGACCGCGTTTGCTGCGGCGCTAGAGTCATTCTCGATGAATTTCTGGAAGAATTAGAAGAACAAACGCTCATAACCGTCTAAGTCTCGCCGAAATTCTCAATCGCGATTACAACACTTAGAGGGAACGCGATAGTGGATTCGGCGCCTTGATTTTCGTTGATGCCCGCGAGGGTTATGCCATCGAAGCAAGCACCGGTCGAGGGATCGTAAACCTGCAAGGATTTCGTGTTTAGGCCGAAGAACCATCCCAAGGCTCGCCGAAAAGCCTTCTCATAGATGTCGTTGCCGGTTAGTTTGTAAGCGAGCGAGGTCGTCTCTATGACTGCGCCAACATCGACCGGCTGCTGATCATACAGCGCCGGCTCCCCGCCCCTCGTATACCATCCGCGGTTTCCAATCGGCACATGCATCCCATCCCTGGTTGTAACACTTAGCAAAAATTGCAAGGATTGCTCTGCCGTGTCCAGAATTTTGGTCTCGCCGATGGTTTGGTACGCGACAAATAGGGCTTGGCTAAGGCGTGCGTTGTCGTAGGTCAGTTTATCCTCGAACCAATCCCATCCTTTGGACCTATTTTTTTCGAACTCTTGGAGAAGTTTTCTCGCTAATTCCTCATGGTTTAACGTGAGGTTGCGGTCAGATTGGTCGGAATGGAGTCTTTCACCCAGACCGAGGGAAGTGTAAGCGAGGGTTCGTAGTGAGTTGCTCGTTCTTCCCCATGGAAGGGCGCGGTCGAATATTCGACGTGCTGAGTTTTTCATCCCGGAAGGCAGGTCCGAGTTCATTACTGCCCCCGCAGCCCAAATGGCGCGACCTATGTGGTCCCCGACAGACGCATCATCTGTGATTCTTTGTGAGAAGTCCATCAGATTATGGAATCTGCCATCGTCGGACTGCATCAACAGGATAAACGCGAGTGTGAGGCGCTGAAATTCGCTCAGATGGTCGCTCGGAAACGAGCTTTGGGCCTTGCTTGCGAGAACTAGGGCTCGCGCGTTATCATCAAGTGCATACCCCTTCCGTTTGAAGGGGACGGAGAATTCTGAGTGTTGTAGGACGCCGTTATGGTCCGTTAGGGCGTAGAGATGGTCAAACTTGAGGGAGTTCCGAAGCTTCGGTAATAGTTCCTTCAAATCGCCTTGCAGATCTGAAGACGTTAGCATATTCATCCGCAACTTTAGCCCATCCAAGTTCTCGCCCATACTTGAATGCGTTTACTTCCAGTCTCCTCCGTAGCATTGAATCTCCTAATATCCGTCGCACTGACCTTGCAAGCGTATATTCATCTTTGAAATCGCAAAGCAACCCTCGGCCGTTGGAAAGGGCTTCTTCAGCGAAAATGGTTGGTGTTGAAACAATTGCCTTTCCGTGTGTAAGCGCGAATGTGATCGTTCCGCTGGAGACTTGGTCTCTGCCCACGTACGGGGCCACATAAATGTCGGTTGCCTGCATGTACATCGAAAGTTCTGTCTCGGGCAGGAATCGGTTTATGAATTTGACATTTCGTTGGACCTTTAGCTCCTTTGTCAACTCGATAAGTTTGCTCCGGTAGGTTTCTCCTTCTCGTTTTCGAACTTCGGGATGCGTTTCTCCTATCACTAAATAGAGAATGTTAGGCGATTGCTTGATGAGGTAGGGGAGGGATT
>Ga0187784_10004140_pt1 | contig 11731 bp, 6 predicted proteins | sample 1015_SJ02_MP15_2_FD_132964 | JGI IMG/M metagenome (GOLD analysis project Ga0187784, IMG submission 132964) | Tropical peat soil microbial communities from peatlands in Department of Meta, Colombia - 1015_SJ02_MP15_20_MG | ecosystem: Environmental > Terrestrial > Soil > Wetlands > Peat | place... | reverse complement strand
TGGTACCGCAGTTGATCAACTTTTCCGGGGTGGCCAAGGCGCCGAACGGCCAACCGATGACCGGCCTGGTCGGCATTACGTTCGCGCTATATCAAGAGCAGCAAGGCGGTGCGCCGCTCTGGCTCGAAACCCAGAATGTACAGCTCGACCCGCACGGCAACTATACGGTGCAATTGGGCGCGACTTTGGCTAACGGCTTGCCGACGAGTCTGTTCACCTCCGGCGAAGCTCGCTGGGTAGGAGTGCAGATTAGCGGACAGGAAGAACAGCCGCGGGTGATGCTGCTGAGTGTGCCCTACGCCATGAAGGCGGGGGACGCGCAGACGCTCAATGGCCAGCCCGCTTCCGCCTTTCTGACCGCTGTGAGCAGCAATGCGGCAAGTGGCAACGGCGTAATCAACAACGCCATCAGCGGCAGCGGTACGACCGACTACGTGCCCTTGTGGCTGAGCAAAAGCAAGCTGGGCAGTTCGAAGATCTTCCAGAGCACGGCGGGGGATTTGGGCATCGGCACCACCACGCCGGCCGCCAATCTGGATGTGAACGGGACAAGTGACATCCGCAACACGCTGACTCTGTTTCCCAACGGCAGCTCGCCGACGCTGTCGATCAACGGGACGGCGTTTCAGGTCAGCAGCACCGGCACGGTGACCTTCGTGAGCGGGCAGACCTTTCCCGGCACGGGCACGATCACGGGCGTGACCGCGGGAGCGGGGCTGAGCGGCGGCGGCAGCAGCGGCAACGTGACGCTGAGCGTGCCCTCGAGCGGCATCACCAACGCCATGTTGCAGAACTCGTCGCTGACGGTGACGGCAGGCACGGACTTAACCGGCGGCGGAGCGGTGTCGCTGGGCGGGAGCACGACCCTCAACGTGGACACCACGAAGGTGCCGCAACTGGTGGCCAACAACACATTTAGCGGGACGCAGACGATCAACAACAATGTGACGGTCACGGCCACGGGAACCACTCTTTCTGCTTCCGGGGGATCGGTAGGTTTGTACGGTGTAGGAACGGGCTACGGCGTGTACGGCTGGACCGGCACTAACACTGCCAGCGGCGTGGCTGGACAGGATGCGAGCGCTGGGGGCGGCTATGGGGTATCGGGCACCAGCACCTACGGCACCGGCGTGTACGCGTCTAGCAGCTACGGCGCCTACGGCCTGTACAGCGTCGGCTACAGATACGGCGTGTACGGCGCCTATACCGGCGGCGTGTACGGCGTCGCCGGCGTGTACGGCTACAACACCTACCCCGGAAACAGCGGTGTGGAGGGAATGGATGCGAGCGGGGGCGCTTTCGGCATGGGCGTCTACGGCTACAGCAGCAGCGGCATCGGCGTGTCCGCCACCAGCGCTTCTGGCGAGGGCGTGACAGCCTACGCTCTGGGCTCTGGCGACGGCGTGTACGGCTACAGCGGCTCTGGTAACGGCGTGTACGGCGCCACCGAAGGTTCCGGCTACGGCGTGTCCGGCGAGAGCCAGAATGGTACCGGCGTGTGCGGCCTCAGCCCCGGGGGCGCGGTCAACTCCTGCCCCGAGGGCCTCTTCGGCGTGTACGGCTCTAGCAACAACGGCACGGGCGTGTACGGCGCGGGCTATACCGCCGGCGTGGTCGGCTCCAGCACATCGGGCTACGGCGTGTCCGGCTCCAGCAGCTCCAGCGCCGGGCTGTACGGCAACGCCCCCACGGGCGTGTACGGCGTCGGCGCCGACTACGGTGTGTACGGCCTTAGCACCTCCGGTTACGCGGGCTACTTCGCCGGCAACGTTGACGTCACCGGCACTCTCCGCAAAGGCGGCGGCAGCTTTAAGATCGACCATCCCCTCGACCCGGCGAACAAGTTTCTGTACCACTCCTTCGTCGAGTCGCCTGACATGATGAACATCTACAACGGCAACGTCATCCTCGATGAGAAAGGAACCGCCTGGATCACGCTGCCCGATTATTTCGAAGCCCTCAATCGCGATTTCCGCTACCAACTGACGGCGATCGGCGCGCCTGGGCCGAATCTGTACATCGCCGAGAAAATCAGGAACAATCGCTTCCAGATCGCCGGCGGCAAACCTGGCGGAGAAGTCTCCTGGCAGGTGACGGGAATCCGCCACGACGCCTTTGCGAACGCTCACCGGATCATTCCCGAAGTAGAGAAGACTGGCGATGAAAGGGGCAAGTATCTCCATCCGGTCGAAAACGGCCAGCCTGAGTCGATGGGAATCGACTATGAACGCAGAGCCAAGATGCAGCCACTGGAACCGCCCAAGCCTTCGGAACGGGCCGCGCATATTGTGCCGCCACCGCGGCTGGAGCCGCCGAAACTGCAGCCTCCCAGGCTCCCGCAGCTACCCGTGCCTCCTAAGCCGCCACAGGTGAAACCGCCCGTGGCCGAGCAGCATGTCACGGCTCCGGAGCCGCAGAAATAACTGAACCTGGCAGCGGCCCCACTCTGCTCGCAATCTCCACGAAAGGATGGGGCCGCTGGCCAGGGTGATCCCGGAGGCGCTGAGAACAACAGGTGGTCGAACCGGCAACCCGCACGGGCGAGACACCCGCGGCTACATCGCAGGATGCGCGAAAAGGGTGGGGTGCCCGGTTCAACGGGACGCTGGAGTGGCCCCTTCGCAGCCGATCTGCGCCGCGCCAGAAAACACTTTCGTGCCATAGGGGATTGTCCGCTCGTAACCTGTTACCCGCGTCTTGTCATTGACTTGGGTTGCGGAGCGGGTTAAGTTGGCGCTAGCTCCCCAAAAAGAGGGAAGGACCTAGCTTGCCGCGCAAAATACTGCTCGCCGATGACAGCGTGACCGCCCAGAACATGGGCCGCAAGATTCTGGCCGAAGCTGGCTATGAGGTCATCACCGTCAACAACGGCGCGGCAGCCATGAAAAAGATCTCCGAGACTAAGCCGGACCTGGTCGTGCTGGATGTGCACATGCCCGGCTACAGTGGCCTGGAGGTCTGCCAGCGGCTAAGAGAAACTCCCAAACTGGCGCGCATTCCGGTGCTTCTGACAGTGGGCAAGCTGGAGCCGTTCCGCGCCGACGACGCCCGCCGGGTGAATGCTGACGCGTACGTCATCAAGCCCTTCGAGGCCACCGAACTGCTGGCCGTGCTCACCCGGCTGGAAGACAAGATTGTTCCCGCGACGCTGGATTCAGAAGATGACGACAGAGGCTGGCGCAGCCGCCTGCGAATTCCGGCGCCGTACATGAAAAGGGACGAGGCGCCCAGTGAGCAGCCCAGAGAGGCTGCCCCAGTCGAGCCGGTTGCTCCGCCGACAGCGGAAACAGCGCCGCAGGCGCAGGAAACCGCGCCGACAGCGGAATCAGCTACACCGAGCAACGTTGTTTCCATTGACGCGGCAGCCGCAAGTGCTTCACTGCCGCAGGAAATGGCCAGCCAGGAGGCTTCCGCTGCGCTGGTTTCGATGGCGAGCCAGCCAACCCCGGAACACATTGAGCCCGCGGAGCCGGTTGAGGCGAGATCCGAACCAACCGGGGAGCAAGCGGCGAGCGCGACTTTCAGCGTGGAGGCAGAGGCTTCAAGCGTGAGCATTACTCCCGTTCCCCCGGCGTCCGCTGCGGGCACTGTGGCGGGCACTCTGGCGGCGGACCCCGCCACTACCGACGAGGTTGCTGCGGCGCTGGCTTCATTGGTACCGGATGCAGCCGCTATGGACCAGGCATCGGGTGCGCAACCGGTCGGCGAAGAGGCGGAGCTTGCGAGCGCAGCTAGGCCGGCGGCCGAGGAAGCGGGCACCTACGCCGGTCCGCGATGGATTGCAGATGAGGTTCCGGTTTCGGAGGAAGAATCCGCCCTGGTTCTGGAGTTAGAAATGCAGCGGGCCTACGCTGCCTTCGCGGCCGCCGATGCCGCCCGTTTGGCGAACTATCGCCCCACGATTTCTGCGGCCGTTCAGCCCGAACCTATCGCTTCCGCGCCCGAGTTGCAAACTGCGGAAGAGCCCAGAAAGACAGCCTACGATGCGGAGGTTGCGGCCAAGGTCGCAGCGTACATCGACAGCGAAGAAGATCTGATTTATTCGGAGATCGCTGCCGCAGCAGCTAGCAAAACCGAGGATCTAGCTCAGCCGGTTCGGGATGCGGCCAGCCCGGCCGCAGAGCCTGAGCCGGAAGAGAAAGCAGCATACGCGGTTGCCTCGGCGGGCGCGACCGCGGTATCGTCTGCCTCCGCGCCGGTCGAGCTTGCAACAGAAACCCTGGAGGTCGCACCCGCGCCTGCTGAGCCGGTATCTGAGCGCGACGCACAGCTGGCAACGGCTTGGGAGCAGTGGAAGCATATCCGCGAATCGGTGGTCAGCCCGGAATTCACCACCCAGGTTGCGGAATCCGCCGCTGCTGTTGTTCAGGAGACTCCCAGCGAGGCGGCGCTTACCTCGGCCCAGCCGGAAACCTCTGAGAACGCTGCTGACGATGCTAACGAAATCGCCAGCATCGTGGACAGCGTGCTGGCCGACCTGAAGCCCAAGTTGATGGAAGAGATCGCCAAGAAGATGGGCAAGAGCAAGAAAAGGTAAATCTCCTCAGGCTGTTCTATCGCATTTTCCACCTTTTTCCGCAGGAGTACCGGGCACGCCTTCCAAAGACAGCCCCAGGCGACCTGCATGGCAGCGCGCGGGTCGCTGGAACCTTTCATGCTTGAGCCGGGAAGAATGGGTCCGGATTGCCCGGTGATGCCGGTCACAGCCGGCTTGGCGGCAGGGAGTTATAGTTGAAACGGTTAAGTGACGCCGATGCTGGGTCCGTCTGTCATCGAGGCTGGTTTCCGGCGACTCGCTCCGGGCCAACTGCGCACTGCTCTCGCTGAGTTCTTGCCCAAGGATGCTAAGCCGGCCGAGCGGATCAGGGCTATTGAAGCCGGGTTGCGCAGTCCGGTTGGCCAGTCTCTACGGGATGCGATGGCGCGATGGATCGTGGGCGCCATCGTTCCGGTGGAACGGCTGGTTCCGGAGAGTTACATCAAGTGGCGTCCGCCGGTGCGGGACGCCATGATGTTTGTGGTTTCGCGCTTGTCTCCGGCGCGGCTGGCGCCAAAGCTCCTGGAGCAGATCGAACTTCCCGAGAACACGCCGCCGGAAGCGCGTTTGTTGCGGCTGATTGCGCAGGTTCCCGGTTTGCAAAAGTTGGGGCAAGTGATCGCGCGCAACCAACACCTGCGTCCGGCGCTACGAAATGCGCTGGGCCGGCTGGAGAACGGCATCCGCGACGTCAAACCGCAGGACATTCGCGCTATCATCCAGCGCGATTTGGGGCCGCGCCGGAAGACCTACAGCGTGAAAATTGCTCCCGCTATCCTTTCAGAAGCCAGTGTCAGCGCCGTGGTGCGGTTCACCTGGCGAAATCCAGAAAGCGGCAAACGCGAACGCGGGGTTTTCAAAGTCCTGAAACCTCATATCCCTGCCTACTTTGCCGAGGACATGGATTACCTGCACGGGCTAGCCCAATATTTTGGGGAGCGTCACCACCGGTACGGATTTCCGGCGCACCTGATCCCCGACACCTTCACCAAGGTGCGGCGCTTGTTGCAGCATGAAGTGAACTTTGTCCGGGAGCAGAAAACGCTGGTCGAGGCCTGGAACCTGTATCGCTCCAATCCTAGCGTACGGGTGCCTCGGCTGATCCGGCCACTGTGTACGCCTGGAATGACGGCGCTCACTGAGGAGCATGGCATCAAGGTGACCAATGCAGCCGCTCGCCTGCCTGCCGCGCGCCGGCAGAAGATCGCGGAGCAGATTATCGAAGCGCTGGTCGCCGTTCCTCTTTTATCGGCGCAGGAAGACGCCATTTTTCACGGCGATCCCCATGCCGGCAATCTGCTTTACAACAATCGTACCGGCGAGCTGACCATTATCGATTGGGCGCTGCGGGAGCGCTTGAGCCGCGAGCAGCGCCGGCATCTTGCGCTGTTGTTTTTGATGGTGAGTTTGCGCGACCCCGTGGGCACGTGCGGCGAGGCTGTGGCGCTCAGTCAGCAGCGCATCCGGGGCGATTCGCCGCGAGGGAAGATGATTTGCGAGACGGTCACGGGTTTTCTCGACGAGCTGCCGGTGAAGCGCTTGCCCAGCGGTGCGGATGCGATGCGGCTCCTAGAACGCATTGCGCTGAAGGGGGTGAAGTTCCCCGGTTCCCTGGTCATGCTATCCAAGGTGATGTTCACGCTGGATGGAATTCTGGGCGACGTTGGCGGGACCGGCGGCGGCATGGGCTTTACCATCGCGCGCCATGTTACCCAGCAGTGGATCAGCAACCGCAAGGTGTTTCGCTCCCCGCTGCTGGCGCGGGACTGGATCACACTGCAGTGTAGTGCGCTGCTCTATGGCAGTCGTCTGTGGCTGCGCGGCGAACAGGAAGTTCTGGACCGGCTGTTGCCGGCGGGAGCGGCTGCCGTGGCCAGCGCTAGGGATTGAATCAAACACCGTGCGAAAACTGCCCGAAGTCGAGGAGGCCAAGGCGCTGATGATGGAGGCGCTGGAGTGGTCAGTGTTCCGGTGGTTGTTTGAAAAGCGCCGAGTACGGGAAACCGCAGACCAGGCGAACGCTGCCTTGGACGATTTGAACCGAGCCGTTAAGGCGCGATGGAGGAGTGACATTAAAGCGGCTTACCAAGAGTTGTCGGCACCCGCAGGTGGTACTGCATCGCGTCGGCAAGCTAACCCAGGGTCGCAGGCCATCGACCCGCAAGTCAGACTGCTCGCCAAAAAGGTAAAAGAGGCGGATGATGCGGCCTACCGCGCCAGAATGGATGCCGAAGAAACCTTCGACGAAGCCGAAAGGCAATTGAGCACCGACCTGGCGCGAGAAGGATGTCAAAAGGCCATTCGCTCGTGGCAGTTGCACGAAAAGGCGATTCGCGCCGCCGAAGCCGTTCGCGGTTCTGATAAGGCGACAACGTAGGGTCTAACGGGGAGCAGAGACCGTAACGGGAGTAGATACTCCTCCTGCCGTCGCCGGCCCCGGCGCGGGTTCTGAGGTCTCCCGCGGCTCCGCCCGTACATTCTTCCTTCGCGCGGGTGACGGTTTGACTTCAGCAGCTTCTCGTAACTCCTCAAAACTCAATTTCAGAAACTCTTCCAATCTATGCAGATCGGGCGCGGCATGTACGTCGCCGCTAAATCCGAAATAGACGGTGCCGTCGTAACTCAAAATCGCGCAATTGACCGCCATCTCGCCCCCCACCGGCACATAGGGATACCAGCGCACCATCTTGTGCCCAAGCAGATAAAGCGGGTATTGCGGTCCCGGCACATTGGTGCACACCAGGTTAAAGGGCGTGACCGGCAACTGGCTCAAGATTGGCCCAAAGAACGCGCGCATGGCAGTGGGAAACATGCTGATCAAGCCGCCTGCTAGGCTGACTAACTCGGCGGCATGCGAGCGCTTGAGAAATTCCGTCCGCACGTGCGCAGCCGCCAGCAACTTTCGCGGGTCGCGGATGTCCAGTGGGATGGTGACCGGCACCAGCGAGATACGGTTGCCCAACTCACCGGTGCTGTCGCCGCCCCGCAGGTTGACCGGAACCATCATGCGGAGCAGCCGCCCTTTGACCCGGTCGCCGTGGTGCTCCAGGTAGCGCCGGATGGTCGCAGTTACCAGCGCGAGAATTACGTCATTTACGCTGGCTCCGCAAACCTGCTTAATGGCTTTGATCTCCGCCAGCGGAACGTCGGCCCAGGCGAACTTCTGTGGGCCACGGTAAAGGACATTGAACCGAACGCGCTCGGTGAAGGCGGTGATTTCGGGAAGCAAGCGTGAGAACTCGTCAGAAGCCAGGCTCCTGCCGCCATTTGCGGCCGCTCGCTCTGCCATAGTCAACAGGTCAGCCCACGCCGAAAGGAGCTGTTTAACAAAGTCGGCGTAAGAATTCACCACACCGTCCATCAACGAATTAATGGCGTCACGGCGAGGCGGATTGCGGAAAGAGATCTTCTTCTTGGGTAATGCCGGCGCCTCCGGGCTGGCGTCCAGAAGCTTACTCATAAGGCCGACTCCGGCAATCCCATCGGCCAGACAATGGTGGACGCGGAAGATCAGCCCAGTGCGATTGTCCTTCAGGCCGCGGACAACGGTGACGTCCCATAGGGGATGCCGTCGGTCCAATACCGTGCTGAACAGTTTTCCGGCAAGGGCCTTCAGCTCGCTGTCGGTACCGTGCTTGAGCGTCACCTCGCGTACATGGTTATGAATGTCAAACTTGCGATCGTACTCCCAGCTGGGCAAACCAATATTGAGCGGTGGCGCTACTACGCACTTGAGGTAGCGGGGAATTAGAGGCAGCTTCGACTCGATAAAGCGAAGGCAAGCGTCCAATGAAACCTCGCCTTCCAGCACGCAGACGCTGGCAACGTTGAGTGGCATGTCCTCGCGCTCCAGATGCAGGAAGACGGTGTCACCCCAGGAGAGGTGCTCAATTCGATGGTGGTGGTTGTGTATCATGGCTTTCCTGCTCCTCCAGGGGAGGATGGCGCGGGCTGGTTCGCGAAGGAAAATCGCGACGCCAGCTTCAGCAACTTGAGCACCTTATAGACATCAACGTTGACCCCGCTTAAAGCAACCTTCACGCCTTTTTCGTCGGCGAGAGTGGCGAGTTCTTCCAATGCCCGCACCGAGCCAGGGTCGATGCGGCGCACCGAGGAGAAATCCAAGGCCATTTCATTCTCGGTCCTGTCCAATCTTGCGGCGGTGTCTCGCAGCTCTTGGTCAATGTGCTCCTCGTCGATTCTCAGCCAGCTGCCGGTCAACTCCATACACAATCACCTTCTGCTACGCAGTTTGAAGCTCAGGCTGAGGCGCGTTTTTTGCCACGCCTCGGCCGCGATAAGCACTCCAAAACAGCTCCGCCAATTCGCTCATCAGTGGAAGCCGAGGATTCGATCGCCAGGAGGGATCCTCAAATGCAAGGCTGGTCAAGTCGGGCATCGCCCGCTCGAACTCCTCCTTCGGGATGCCTAACTCGGCGATCGAACGCGGGACTTCCAATTGGTCGAGCAAATGTTCAACGGCCGCGATCAGGTTCTTCACCTTCTCTTCAATCGTGCTGCCGCCCAGCCCCAGCAAGTCCGCGATCGTCGCATACTTTTTGTGCGCCACATACCCTTGCTGAAATGGTGACGGCATGAACTTGGCCGGTACGGCTGCGTTATAGGCAATGACGTGCGGCAACATGAGCGCATTGGCCCGGCCATGGGCAACGCCGAAGCGCGCGCCAAAGGCATGCGCCATCGCATGGTTTACGCCCACCGACGCGTTGGAAAACGCCATGGCCGCAATGCAGGCGGCATTGTGCATCATGCAGCGGGCTTCTTCGTCGTGAGGGTGCTCGTAGGCGACCGGCAGATACTTGAACACCAGACGAATCGCCTGCATGGCGTCGGCGTCGGTATAAGCCGATGCGTAACTGGAAACCCCCGCTTCCAGTGCGTGGGTCAAGCAGTCAATCCCGGTATCCGCCGTAAGGCCCTTCGGCATGGACATGACGAACTGCGGATCAACGATCGCGACGTCGGGACTCAGCGAGTAGTCGGCGAGTGTCACCTTGCGCCCGCTCTCTTTGTCGGTCAGCACGGCAAACGGAGTGACCTCGCTGCCCGTCCCGCTGGTGGTAGCAATAGCGATCAACCGCGCCCGATTGACTTTTTCGGTCGGATACTGCACCACGCGCTTGCGCAGATCCAAGAAAGGTGCCGCCAGTTCTTCCAAGTCCGCGTCTGGCGACTCGTACTTGAGTTTCATGATCTTCGCCGCGTCGATCACCGATCCCCCGCCCAGCGCGATGATCTGGTCGGCCTTATAGAACTTGAGGGCTTCGACTCCTTGCATGACGACCTTCACTTCGGGCTCCGCCTCGGGAATAACCGCGATATGAACGTGGGTTTGCTCGGGAATGTAACGCCGAACAATATCCACGTGGCCGATCTGCTCTAGGGCTGGATTGGTGAAGATGACGGTGGAAAGCGACGGGAACTGGCGCAGATTCTCCACTGCTTTCAAGTTGAAATAGATTTGATTGGGAACTCGGAACCACATATGATTTTGTGTCCTTCGAGCCAGGCGCTTGATATTGAGGTAGTGATAGAGGTTCACGTTGTCGGTGGTGCTGTTGCCGCCTCCCGTCCCACACCCAAAAGCGAGGGTCGGCACCAAGTCGTTGTAAACTCCGCCCAGAGCCCCAATGGCGCCCGGTGAATTGACAATGATCCTTCCCGCGTTGATTAACTCACCGAACTTGCGGATGATTTGATCGTTGCGTGAAAAGATCACCGCGGTGTGCCCCAGTCCGCCTGCATGATTGACGTCCACGCATACCTTGAGCGCCTCATCGACGGACTTTGCTCGATAGACCGCGAGCACCGGGAACAGCTTCTCAACTGACAGGGGATGCTCACGGCCGACGCCCTGGATCGGTGCGATCAGGAGTTTGGTATTCGGCTTGACCGAAAGGCCGATGAAGCGCGCGATATCGGTGGCCTTCTGTCCGACGGCCATGGGCTGCATGAATCCGGTCTTGGGATCGATGACCGTGCGCGCCAGCTGCTCCGTCTCCTTCTCATTGCAGATGTGCGCCCCCAGGTCGGCAAACTTCTTTAGCACCGCGTCATAAATCTCGTCGTCAATCACCACGGTTTGCTCGGAAGCGCAGATGGTTCCGTTGTCGAAGGTTTTGGAGACGATGATGTCCACCACGGCGGTGTTCAGCTCCGCCGTTTTTTCCAGGTAAACTGGCGTATTGCCCGGGCCCACACCGAGGGCCGGTTTGCCTGAGCTGTATGCGGCTTTGACTGCGCCCGGTCCGCCCGTAGCATCAATCAGGCCTACGTCTTTGTGGTGCATCAAGTAGGCGTTTTCTTGCAGGGTGTGCGACTCTAGGCACGAAAAAACGCCTTCGGGCGCGCCGTGCTTCAGCGCAGCCTCATACATAATGCGCACGGCTTCACAGCAGCAGCGCCAGGCGCTGGGATGCGGACTGAAGATGACCGCGTTCCGCGTCTTGATGGCCATGATGCATTTGAACAGCACCGTGGCGGTGGGGTTGGTGATGGGCGTGATGGAGAAGATCACCCCGATCGGTTCAGCGATCTCTACCAGATTGCGTTCAGGAAATTCGCGAATCACGCCGACGCTACGCCGGTCCTTGACGTAGTTGTAGGCAAACTCGGTGGCCACCATGTTCTTGATGACCTTGTCTTCCATGACCCCGAGCCGAGTTTCCTCCACCGCCAGGCGCGCCAGAGGTTGGGCCTGTCTCAGGCCGGCCAGGACCATGGGCTTGACGATGCGATCTACGTCTTCCTGGGAGAATTGCGAAAATACGGCAGCGGCGATTTTGGCCTGCCGGACCAGCGTTTCCAGGTAGGCAATACGCTCTTTGTTGAGACTTTCGGCGGGGAGCGGAGTCTGCACCTGCTCGCGTACCGCTTCGTTCGCAATCATGGCCTTCCCCTGTGTTTACCTGGGCTGGGCCCCTTACCTACGAGAAGCCGCCTAATTTGCCTTTCCAGCCCGGACGCCCAAATGCCGGCCCCAAGCGCTGGCAAGACCTTCTCTGTTCCTATGCGTGGGCAACCGAATGCCCAAGAGCGGCGGGCTTTAACGCATTATTTCGAGTTGATTCGCTAAGAAACGGAGTAAGGTGTCTTGCGTTTAGGCATGCTTCCCGGCTGGAATGAACCCCCTCCAGCCCAGAACTTACAAGCCTTCGGCCGTGACGTACGTCA
>Ga0187784_10004139_pt1 | contig 11731 bp, 10 predicted proteins | sample 1015_SJ02_MP15_2_FD_132964 | JGI IMG/M metagenome (GOLD analysis project Ga0187784, IMG submission 132964) | Tropical peat soil microbial communities from peatlands in Department of Meta, Colombia - 1015_SJ02_MP15_20_MG | ecosystem: Environmental > Terrestrial > Soil > Wetlands > Peat | place... | reverse complement strand
ATCCCAGCCAGACCGCGACTGCCGGCGCCGCGCACCAACCGCAGAAGTACAGTCTCGGCCTGGTCATCGAAAGTGTGAGCAGTCGCGACGCGGTTCAGACCTCCCTCCAACAACAACTGACGGAAGTATCGGTAACGCAGCTCGCGCGCGGCTGTTTCGACACTTAGACGATGGGTCGCGGCATGATCAGCGACATTGCCGCTTGCACAGTGGAACTGCAAGTTATGTTGTTCGGCCAAAGCTGCTACAAAGCGTTCGTCATCATCGGAGTCGAGAGCGCGCAGCTTGTGATTGAAATGAATCACAGACAGGACAATTCCGATCTCTTCGCGGAGATCAAGCAGCAGGCGCAGCAATGCGACGGAGTCTGCACCGCCGGAGACCGCCGCACCCACGCGATCGCCAGCCTTAAGCAGCCTATGCTGTCTGATATAAGCGAGGACGGCCTGCTGTAGCTGCACGCGTCCATGTTACATCTGCGGCACGTGGCGGGCGAGAACGCGGCCATCAACTGAGCATCTGGTTTACTTCCGCGTGCGTTGGCGCGCCCTCCAGTGCACTGTATGTTCCCGACCGGTTCAATTCTTCTGCCAGCCGGCGCAGCAGACCCAGCGTAGCCCGCATGGGTCCCGAGCCAAGGCTCACGCGGGCAACCCCAAGTTTTTCGAGTTCCGGTATTGACGGGGAAGCGGGGCCGGCCAAGATGTTTATCGGACATTGCGCATCCCGCACCAGCTGCGAAATGTTTTGGAGATCGCGCAAGCCGGGCACGAAAACACAATCCGCGCCGGCATCCCGGTAAGCTCGAACTCGATTGATGGTTTCGGCGTACCGTTGCCCGGGTGGCCCGACCTGATCCAGGTACACGTCGGTGCGCGCATTTACCACGAGCAAAACGCCAGTTTCGAGAGCCGCCTCGCGGACTGCGCGAATTTTTGCCAGTTGCAACGGGAGTTCGACAAGCGGAGACTTCGGGTCGCCCGTCCCATCCTCAAGATTGATGCCGACCGCGCCAGCTTCGATCACTGCGCGGGCGGTTTGGGCAGCATCTTCGGGCGCATCGCCGTATCCGGCTTCGACATCCGCGGTAACCGGGACTTTAACCGCGCGGGCGATTCGCGCGACTCGGGCCAGCATCTCCTCGCGCGAGATTTTCTGCCCATCGGGATAACCCAGCGAAAAAGCAATTCCGGCGCTGGTTGTGGCCAAGGCCTTGAATCCGGCTTCTTCGATGATGCGCGCGCTGGCTACATCCCAGACGTTCGGCAACACGAGGGTCTTGGGCCCACGATGCATCTGCCGGAAGGCGGCAGCTTTTCGTTTCTGGTCTTCAAGATTGGGCACGGTTCGCCGTGTTCTCCATTTTTTCCAGAAACTTTCCCATACTTACGACTGCGCGGCTGACGGTCCCACGGCCAATTTCCTGCGTGTCATCCTCTGCGCTTACCCGCAATACATAGAAACGCCCATCAAATGACTCCAAAACGGCCTCTGCCCGAATTCGTGCCCCAATGCCGCTGGCAGCGCGATGTTGAACGTTAATAGCGGTGCCTACGGTGATCTCGTCCCCTTCGCAATAGGGCTGGAGCGCAGCGAAGGCGGCTATTTCCATCAAGCGGATCATGTCCGGAGTGGAGTACACCTCAGGCAACTCAGGATGATGGAAGGTCAAAGTGTGTTTGAACTCTACGGTTTCTTCGGCGGTGCCACGCGCACCGATAGGGATGTTCTTCGGCATAAATTCGGTCAAAAGGGAGCCGATGAATGTCTCGAATCCTCAGCTGGATTCGGCGAAGCGTGCGCCGCGGAATTCCGGGGCTTTTTGCTTGGCGTTTTCCGGAGGCCCACTACGCGGCAGCCAGTGCCTTTCGTCGCGCCTCGATTCCATCCAGTGTGTGCCATAGCAGTCGGGCAGCATTTTCTGCTGCGGTCAGAGCTTTCTCAGAGGCATCAGGATGCGAATCCAGCCGCTGGGCAAGTTGCTGCCGCCAGACCTGGGAATGGTAGACGTCAGCACTGGTGTGCAGATCGAAATAAGCGCAGGCGCCCTCGTCGGCGCCATATTTTTCCCGCAGTCCGCGCGCTTTTTCTTTTGCCACCCTGGGAACCTGTGATTCGTAAGCGTAGAAGGCCGCCAAAGCCTCTTCCGGTGCGCCCTGGCTCGCGACGGAATGAAAGAAGGCCATCAGATCTTTTATTTCAGGCGGTGGTGAATGTGGCGTCATCTGGCGGTGCGCACCCATGCCCTCCGCAAAATCAAGCCACAAATCGGAATGCGCCCTGCTGCGCTCGCCAGTCCCGTCGTCCAGTCCTTTTTCGTCCGCCATATTGGCCAGAACGGCCCGGCGCAGTTCGCCATCCTCCAGGCGGATCGCAAGCTCGGCCAGGTAGGTAGGAAAGGCTGCGACGTGATGGTAATAATCCAGCGCGTACTCTCGCAGGTCGGCGCGAGTCAGCTTGCCCGCAGCCCACGCCTGATAAAACGGGTGGCAAAGCAGGTCGTACTTTGCAATGCGCGCATCGAGTTGTTGAAAGAATTCGTCACAATTCATGATTGCCTCCTGACCGCTTCCAATATACGGGCCGCGCCGACCAACTGGCAACTGCGCACAATTTTATTTTGGGAATGCAAATCGCCCGGCTGCTGGTTTTCTAATGCGTTGCCTCGAATTCGGGACAAATAATACTATGTGACATCTGCCGCCAAAGCTTTGCTTGTCCTGGCGCTGCGTGGTCCATGTTTTGCTCTCTTCGGCGACGCACCTGAGATCCTGCGTATTTTTCCGACCAGCGGCCCCGAGGGAACGCGCGTCGAAATTGTGGGGAGAAACCTGGAACGCACCACGGTTGTTTCCTTTGGGGCTGCCAATTCCGCATTCAAAGCGATCTCGCCGGAAAAGCTGATCGCGATCGTGCCGCACCACGCCCTCACTTCGACGATCACTGTGAGCTCCGGGGAGGGGCATGCTTCGAGCCCCTTCCCCTTCGTCATTCTCAACGATCCACGCATTCCGGAAGAAGTTGGCTACAAAGCGGGTTACGTGAATCCTGATGGTGCGCCGCCCGGCTTCAGGGCGGTCATGCTATGGGGAATTGCGATCGCTGACACGCGTATTGCAGGCTTCGAATCAGCAACTGTGGGGGTCGCGCGCACGCAACTTTCCTGCCGAATCGACGGAGCGGAAGTCATCCTGAACGACGATGCTGGCAAATTGCGTGGAGGGCTTTATAGGCGTGACCCATGGTTTGCTGGGAATCAAGCGGAGCCGATGCCCCATAGCTACGACGCCGCCAAGCCCGCCGTAATCCTGCAAGTTGGCCAACGAGCAGATCGTGTGTGGCACTTCTGGAGCGCGTCGCCACGAGCGACCATACCACCGGGCAAACTTGAGGGCTGTACAGTGAAAGCCTTGGTGAAAATCTCCGAAGGAGCGTTACTGCAGGTTGGAATGGACTACTGGCGAAACGCTACCGTGCCTTATGCTCCAGGAAACAATCACGAAGCGGGTGTAAGCAACTGGTATTTCCCGTCCGAACGGTGGCAAGAGGCAGTATTCAGCGACATCGGCGGGCCACTCTTCTAGACGCCACAGTCTTTGCCACATCCGCGATTGCATTTGTATTCCCTAAGCACAGCACATGCGGAGAAATCAAGCTTCACTACACCACTGAGTATGGCAAGCCCCCATCGGCTTCCGCGCCTGAGTCCCGCGGCGCTGCTAAACTGTAGTATTGCCCGCAAAAAGAAAATCCCTCAGTGAGACTGCCGCCTCCGGCCCGGGGCTCAGGTTAGCGTCGGGGCACGGGCCGAGAGGACGTATTTTTCTGATCGACGCGATGTCGTTTATCTTTCGCGCCTATCACGCGATGGCCCGCCAACGCGGCATGTCCACCAAGACCGGTCTGCCGACTGCCGCCACTTATGTGTTCGTGAACATGTTGCGGAAATTGCGCGATGATTTTTCGCCCAAGTACCTGGCCGCAGTTTTTGACGTAGCCGCGCCCACGTTTCGCGACGAGCAGGCAGGGGCGATCACCAGCATTCGCAAGTTCGATTTAAAGACGCAGACCTTCCAGGAAGTCGAATACCACGGCTACAAAGCTGGCCGCGCCGAGATGCCGGGAGACCTGGCACAGCAACTGCCTTACATACGCCGTGCGCTGGAAGCGTATCGGATACCGATCATCGAACTTGCGGGCTACGAAGCTGACGACATGATCGGCACCCTGGCACAGAAGGCAGTCAAGGAGTCCTACTCGGTTTATGTCGTCTCCAGCGACAAAGACATGTTGCAGCTCGTCAACGAATACATTCAGGTTCTGAACCCGCCCAAGGACAACCTGATTTGTGATGCGCAGAAAGTTGAGGAGATCCTGGGCGTGCCCCCGGAGCGTGTTGTGGATGTGATGGCCTTGCGAGGCGACAGCATTGATAACGTCCCGGGTGCGCCCGGAATCGGAGATAAGGGTTCGGTTGAGTTAATCAAGCGCTTCGGGACGGTCGAGCAGGCGCTGGATCATGCGGCCGAGGTCGAGAAGAAAACTTATCGCGAGTCGCTGCAGAACAATCGCGAAGTCGTGCTCCTGAGCAAGCAGCTCGTGACGATCGACCGCAACGTTCCCATTGAACTTGATGTGAATTCCATGGAAGCCGGGGGGCCGGATGTCGAAAGCTTGCGCACTCTGTTCACGGAGTTGGAATTCACCTCGTTGCTGAAGGATCTCCTGCCTGTGGCGGAAGTCAGCGAAACGCACTATTCCGAGGCGAAGTCGGCGGCGGACGTCGATGTGGTGCTGAGAGAAATTCCTGCAGGCGGATTCCTGGCGGTCGCGGTGGAAAGCGAAACGGAAGCTTCACGCGAGACTGAAGAGGACGAAGGCGACGCGGAAGAGGGTACTTTGCCGCTAGCCGCCCCCAGCTCCAGCTCCGGGCAGCAGCAGAGCATTGCCATTTCCTCCACCCCAAGCAAGGCGGTTAGTGTGCCCGCGACAGCTGAAGCAACCATGGAAAGATTGAAACTGGCTCTGGCCGATGCCAGCCTGCCAAAAGCCATTCACGACTGGAAGGCGGCAGCGCATATTTTCGAGCGCCTGGGAATCACGCTGCAGGGCGTACAGCACGATCCAATGTTGTACTCGTACCTTCTCGATCCAACGTATTCATCCCACCGCTTGGCTGATGTGGCGCTGCGCCGATTTAATCTCAAGCTCAGCGGAACCTTGCCCGAGGCCGCGGATATTGCAGGCAGGCTGGCAACCACGCTCCGCCACGAAGTGAAAGCCGCCGGTTTGTTGAAACTTTACGAAGAGATCGATCTGCCGCTGGTCTCCGTCCTGGCAAGGATGGAGCGAGCAGGGGTGAAGATTGACCGCAAAGCATTATCGGAGATGTCTTCGCGGCTGGAGCGCGAGATCGATGCGAAAGCCAAAGAAGTCTACGAGTGCTGCGGCCAGGAATTCAACATCAGTTCGCCCAAACAACTGGGCGACGTGCTGTTCAACAAGCTGAACTTGCCCAAGCCGGTTAAGTACGGCAAAGGGCGGACGATCTCAACGGCAGTGGATGTGCTGGAAGGGCTTGCGGCGACTCACGAAGCCCCACGCCTGGTTCTTGAGTATCGGCAACTCACCAAACTCAAGTCAACCTATGTTGATGCGCTGCCGGCGCTGCTCAATCCTGTGAGCGGGCGCCTGCATACCACTTTCTCTCAGACCGGAACAGCGACAGGAAGATTGTCATCCGCCAATCCGAACCTCCAGAACATTCCTATTCGCACGGATCTGGGGCGGGAAATTCGTGCGGCTTTTACTGTCGAGCCGGGTCATGTCCTGCTTGCAGCGGACTATTCTCAGATCGAATTGCGGCTGCTGGCACATTTTTCAAAGGACCCATTGCTGCTCGAGGCCTATCGGCGCGGCGACGACATCCACACTTTGACGGCATCGCAGGTTTTCGGAGTTCCACCCCTGATGGTCACGCCGGACCACCGCCGTCAGGCCAAGGTGGTCAATTTCGGAATCGTCTATGGGCTCTCGCCGTTTGGTTTATCGCAGAATCTCGGGATAGAAACTGGCGAAGCCAAGAAATTCATAGACGCCTACTTTGAGAAATATCGTGGGGTGCGGAAATTCATCGATGCCACGCTGGAAGATGCACGTCGCGAACAGAAAGTGAGAACGCTGTTCGGGCGGGTGCGCCCGATTCCCGACATCAACAGCAAGAACGCCAACCTGCGCGGATTTGCCGAACGCACCGTAGTCAATACGCCATTGCAGGGCACGGCTGCGGATCTGATCAAGTTGGCAATGATACGCATCGATGAGGAACTGCAAACGCGCGGCCTGAAATCGCAGATGACGCTGCAGGTTCACGATGAGTTGGTGTTTGAAGTGCCCGAATCAGAGATCGACGCGCTGAGGAGCCTGGTCCGCGAGAAGATGGAACAGGCGCATCCGCTGGCGGTGCCGCTGCTGGTCGAGATAGGAGTGGGGCCAAACTGGCGGGATCTGGACGAAAGCTAAAGCAAATCCCTCCACTCCGCTTCGCTCCGGTCGGGATGGCATCAATTCATTGAGGTCTTAAGCGTGACGCTGGCTGGTGCTTTCGCGTTCTGCTGCCTCACGCAGCATCCGGCGTTCGCGAGCGTTGGCAATTCTTCTTGCGCGAAGAACACGCCGCAGGAGAAACCAATACAGGAACCCAAAAAGCACTCCCACTGCGGAGATCAGCAAGATCAAATTCCAAATGGCGGCGAAATTATCGAGTAGTCTTGTCACAGCAGAGAACTTTCCGGGTGAACCGCAAAATACACTAAACCCCTAAGGTGTTCTTAATAGCAGTGGCAATGCTTTCAACCAGGGCGTGCATTTTCTCCTTCGACTCCGCCTCCACCATCACCCTGGCGAGCGCTTCCGTGCCCGAATAGCGAACTACGACCCGTCCATTGCCGTTGAGATCGCGCTCCGCGGTTTCGATAGCGCTCTGGATGTCCGGAACTTTGGCGAACGGAATCTTCTCGCGAACCTTGACGTTCTGAATGGTCTGAGGAAAGACCTTCAAGTCTCTCACCAGATCAGCCAAGGGCTTGCCGGTTCGCGCCATAATTTCCATCACGCGCAGGGCTGTGAGCAATCCATCACCCGTGGTGGCGTCACCATCCCGGAAAATGATATGTCCCGATTGCTCACCGCCCAGAATCGCTCCGGTTTTGATCATCTCCTCAAGCACGTACTTGTCGCCCACATTGGCGCGCAGCATGCGAATGCCGGCATTGCGCAGAGCAATTTCCAGACCCATATTGGACATGGTCGTCGCAACCACAGTCGAACCTGTAAGCAAACCGCGGGACTGAAAGTCGCGGGCGGCAAGCAAAAGAACAGCGTCGCCGTTGACGATCCGGCCATCTGCATCGCTGAAGAGTGCGCGATCGGCATCGCCATCGAAAGTCACGCCGAGATGGTAGCGCCCTTTTTGTTGAGCGACGGCGTTGGCAATGATTTCCGGATGCAAAGCGCCGCAATTGTCGTTGATGTTCTTCCCGTCCGGCGATGCATTCAGGAAGGTAGCCTTAATCCCGCAAGAGCGAAACAACTCGGGCGCCTCGGCCGTGGCCGCGCCGTTGGCGCAATCGACCAAAACGTTGACACAGCTCAGATCTGCGTTTGTATTCTGCGAAAGCCATTCGATGTAGGCCTCCCTTAGGCTGGCCTCACCCGGAACACTCGCGACCTGTGCAGCCTCCGGCAACGGCGAGGCTTCATGAATCTGCAGGAGCGTAAAAATTTCTTTTTCAATCGAAAGCTCATGAGCATCGGGGAGCTTGTAACCATCGCCTGAAAAAACCTTGATGCCGTTGTCGGTCCACGGATTGTGCGACGCGGAGATCACAACCCCAGCATCGTACTTTCGCGAACGCGCCAGGAAGGCCACGCCGGGAGTGGTAATGATTCCCGCACTGTGCACATCGCAACCGGCACTCATCAGGCCTTGCATCATGCGGTCGGCGATCCACGAGCTTGACTCGCGCGTGTCCTGACCAACGACCACGCCGGGACGCGGGTTGGCGCGAACCAAGTCGTGGCCGAGCGCCTGGCCGATCAGGAAGGTACTTTCTGTGGTAAGAGGGAATTCGCTTGCTACTCCGCGAATGCCATCAGTCCCAAAGAGTTGTCGGTGTGTTGAACTCATCGCGTGTGCGGCTCAGTGTCCGTTGGAAGGAATTTTTTCTATGGTCACGGTAATTCGCACCGGATCGGCGCCAGCAACTTGAACCAGCGGGTCGGAAACGTAGGCATTACGGACGAAAGTCCTTATACCGCTCTCCCCGTTCACGTCGATTGCGTCCGTAGTTGCGGATTCGATAGCCTCCACGTGCTGCTTCGGGCCCGAAATATTCACGGTCGCGGGTTCCGACTGGATTCGCCCGATTTGATAAGTGTTACCGAAGCTGGCAATGACACGAGGCTGAACCGGAATTGTCCGCGTCAAGTGCACGTCGAACGCAAGGTGCACATTGCCCGGGACTACCTGAACTATGGTCAGGTTTCGAGGCCGATGGACTTTCAAATCAAAGGTACGCTCACCGGGCTTGACCCCGTTCAGGTCGATTTCGGCGAACACGTCCGAGGGCTGCAAGCCGCGAATGATTCGCTCCGGCCCACGTAAGCGGACTTGCGCTTTAGGAATAGCCACTGAACTGATGTCCAGATTTGCCGGCATGTTGTCCATGGCGATGGGGACGTCTACCGCCACTTCTGAAAGCGGTTCACCTGCCAACGCCAGCCACAGCCCGACGGCCAGGGCCAGAGAAAGAAGCTTCAGGCCGAGGTTATGCAGCAGCTTGTCGCGCAAGAACTTGTGTAACGGCCTAAACATCGGTTTCCTGATTTACGTGTGATTCTGCCGAACGCGTTACGCGTGCGCGTGAGCTCTCGGTTTCCTCCGGCTCCAGCCCAGCGCCGCTTGTGATCGGTGTGGGCAGGGTTGCGGGGGGCACATACCGGTGCAGCAATTCTCCGAGGCGATCGCGAAGCTGATCGACCGAAAGATCGCGCTCAATTTTGCCGCCCACAGCCAGGCTTATGCTGCCCGTCTCTTCTGAGACGATCACTGCGATAGCATCGGACTCCTCGGTCACACCGATGCCTGCACGGTGCCTCGTGCCCAGTTGCGTCGAGAGGACCGGATTCATGGACAAGGGCAGAAAGCAGGCGGCGGCGGCGACTCGATCTTTTTGTATGATCACGGCTCCATCGTGAAGCGGAGCGCTGGGACGAAAGATGGTGGCTAACAGGTCGTAGGAAAGCTGGGCGTCCAGCGGGACTCCGCTTTCAATGTAAGTGCGAAGCCCGATCTCCCGCTCAATCACCATCAAAGCTCCGGTTTGGTTTTGGCAGAACAAGTTGGCTGCGAGCACGATGTCATCGTAGGCGTCCGCGGCTGACATCCCACCACGGCTGAAGGCCAGCCTTCGTCCAAGGCGCGCCAGCGCTAGACGAAGTTCCGGGGCGAAAACCACAATCAGAGCAAATACTGCATAGGGTAGCAGGGTACGGATCAGCCAATTGAGGGTGGCAAGCTCGCCCAGCCGCGATAAATAGAACACCAGCACCAGCGCACCCACGCCGATCAGCATGACTGAGGCGCGCGTTCCCTTGATCAGCGCTAGGAGTTCATAGATGATGACCGCGACCACCAGAATGTCGATGATGGAGACCACCGACACGTGTGGCCAAGCTGCTGGGAACTGCATCAACCTGTGCTCCCTTCAAGTTGAAGATGCCGCGCGTGCTATTTCATTGTAATGCACCACTCAAAGATGGCAGCGCCTGCTACGAGGTTCACTTGCAACGGAAGATTGTGCTGTTATTTCCTGGTGTGGACTTTCGAACCTCGCAATTCAATCTGCATTCCCTCGGCCGCGGCACGCACCCGAGCGTAGTAATTCTTGGCTTCCCGAACCACCTTATCGATGCAGTTGTCATCGTGATCAGGATCATGGTGGAAGAGGATGAGTTCCTTGGCACCGCTTTCCATAGCTACGTTGACGGCTTCGCGCCAGTGGCTATGACCCCAGCCATGCCGTCGTGCTTCGTATTCTTCGGGAAGGTACTGGGCGTCATAAATCAGCACATCGGCGCCGTCAGCCAGTTTGCGCACATTCTTGTCGAACGCCGGGTCGCCTGGCTCGTTATCGGTGGCATAGACCATCACGCCGTCCTTGGCTTCCATCCGAAATCCCATGCAGCCCTGGGGATGGTTCAACCACATGGTGCGCAGGCGCACGTCGCCTAAGTCCAAACCTTTTTCATCGAGATCGTAAAAATCCTGACGCGCCCGCATTTCGTTCAAACCAACCGGGAAATACGGCGATGCCATTTGCTCCTCAAACACCCGCTTCAAACTGCGGGTACGGCTGGAACAGTGGAACTGAAAGTGATTTTGCCGGTTGTCATAGAGCGGCTCGAAAAAGGGAAGGCCCTGGATGTGGTCCCAATGGAAGTGGGAAACGAAAACGTGCGCGGAAACCGGACGGCCATTGAACTCATGGTGAAGCGCCCGGCCTAGAATGCGAAATCCCGTGCCACAATCGAAGATGTAGAGATTGTCGCCGACGCGGACTTCCACGCAGGAGGTGTTGCCTCCATAGCGCATATTTTCCGGCAAGGGAGCTGGCGTGGACCCACGAACTCCCCAGAACTTAATTTTCATACTCCTCCGCGCAGAGGATGCCCGGGTAATACTCAATCTTGCGGCCTGTTAAGAAATGAGTCAATTCACTGCATGGTTACGGACAGCATATGTCCATCGGGGCGATAAATTCCAGCGCCGGCTATACGGCCACCCGATGCTGGCTGCAACGCTGACCCTCGGAGGCCATCCCCTATAATTGGGGGACTTGGCACGCCTGGCATATCCAATGCTTCGTCCCGATTACAACGAATTTCGCCGCCTGAGCCGTCAAGCCAGCCTGGTTCCGGTGGTCAAGTCGGTGCTCGCAGACCTGCTGACCCCGGTATCGGCCTTCCTGGCGATTGCCAATGGAGAACCCCGTGCGTTCCTGCTGGAGTCCATTGAACGAGGAGAACACATCGGCCGCTACACGTTCCTGGGAGCCCGACCGTACATGGAAGTGGAGGCCCGGGGCCAGAACGTCATGATCCGACGCGGCAAGGGGGCCGAGAGTCAGCAGGGCAATTTTCTGCAGATCTTGAAAGACGTGCTTCGCCAGCATAGGCCGGCATCCTTGGCTGGGCTGCCTCCATTCACGGCGGGAGCGGTTGGCTATTTCGCCTACGATGGGGTTCGCCACCTGGAGAAAATTGGCGAACATGCCAAGGATGACCTGGGCCTGCCAGATTGTGCTTTGCTGTTCTTCGACCGGGTACTGATTTTTGATCATCTTCTTCACCAGATTCATATCGTGGCGTCGGCTGTTGTCTCCAAGGAGCACCCTCGCAGGGCGTACGATCGTGCGATCAGGGACATCGCCGCTTTAGAAAAGAAATTAGTGGCAGGGGCACGGCCTGCCGACTGGCACAAGCCGGCCCGGGGCCGCAGAGGAAAGCTTAAGCTTCATGCCGCCACCAGCCGAAAGCAGTTTGTCGATTCCGTCAAGCGGTGCAAAGAATACATCGCCGCAGGAGACATCTTTCAGGTGGTGCTGTCGCAGAGGCTCGACTTCACGCCCGAGGTCGGACCCTTTGAAATTTATCGAGCCCTGCGAACGGT
>Ga0187784_10004138_pt1 | contig 11732 bp, 14 predicted proteins | sample 1015_SJ02_MP15_2_FD_132964 | JGI IMG/M metagenome (GOLD analysis project Ga0187784, IMG submission 132964) | Tropical peat soil microbial communities from peatlands in Department of Meta, Colombia - 1015_SJ02_MP15_20_MG | ecosystem: Environmental > Terrestrial > Soil > Wetlands > Peat | place... | reverse complement strand
CGCGCGGCACCGCACCTGGCCTCTGGATCGAGCAGGACGAACGCATCCTGGTCCTGCTGCCAGGTCCGCCCTGGGAGCTGGAACCGATGTTCGAGGCGGAGTGTCTCCCTCGCCTCGCGCGTCGCAGCTCCGGACGCCAATTGCGCTCGCGCGTCTACAAGGTGGTGGGATTGCCAGAGTCGGAAGTCGATCGGCGGATCGCTCCCGCGTACAAACCGTACCCGAACCCCGAGACCACCATCTTGTCAGTGCTGGGCACCATCGAAGTCCACCTGCGCGCTCACGGATCGAGCGATGCGGAAGCCGACGCTTTGCTTGCCGAGCTGGGCGACAAGATCGAGCTGGCCTTGGGCGATCACATTTTCTCGGCCCGCGGCGAGTCGCTGGAAGAAGTCGTGGGGATGTACCTGGTGATGCGCCAGAAAACCGTGGCGGTGGCGGAGAGCTGCACCGGCGGCCTGCTGGCTGAGCGGCTCACGCGGAACTCCGGCAGTTCCAACTTCTTTCTGGGCGGCGCGATCTGTTATAACAATGCTTTGAAGATCAGTCTGGCGGGTGTGCCCACATCCCTGATTGAGGAGCACGGAGCCGTTTCTCAGCCTGTTGCCCAGGCTATGGCAGAAGGCATTCGCGCGCGAACGGGTGCATCCCTCGGAGTGGGCGTCACGGGAATCGCAGGCCCCACGGGAGGCTCCCCCGAAAAACCTGTGGGCTTGGTCTTTATCGGTCTTGCTGATGAGCGGGGGACGCAAGTCCGTGAATTCCGCTTCCCCGGCAATCGCCAAAGGGTCCGCCAGTGGGCTACGCAAATGGCACTGGAAATGATCCGGCGAAGGATCAGGGGGTAGGGGCAGTGGACAGGGGGCTAGGGGCTAGGGTCTGGGGACCGGGGATTCTGGTTTAGCTCGGCCTAAGCGGGTGGCCGCCTCTAGTGTCCTGTCCCACGCTAATGCTGACAATGACCACCTTGCCAGGAACCCCCTCACCCGGCCCGCCTCCCGATGAAGCACATCGGGACGGCGGGCCACCCTCTCCCCCAAGGGCGAGAGGGACGATGCAGCGAGGCGTGTTGCAAACACTTATGTCGGAGAGGACACTGGAAGGCACGAGCAGATCAAATGGAAAATGGCAAATGGCAAATTTCAAATGGTTTTCCATTTGCCTTTTGCCCTTTGAGTTTTGAATTTCTTTTGACGAATGCGTTCTTTTGTCGCCATTGACTTGCCGGAATCTATCCGAACGGCATTACGCCGCGCGCAGGCTTCGTTCCGTTCCGCGTCTCCCGAGGCGCGTTGGACCCACCCGGAAGGCATCCATCTTACGCTCAAGTTTCTGGGTGAGATTTCCGATCGCAAGGTTCGGGAAGTGACCGAAAGCTTGAAGAGTCTTGACCGGTTCGATAGTTTCGCCATTGGAGTGAGGGGTTTTGGTTTCTTTCCCGATGCGCGGCGTCCGCGAGTTTTTTGGGCAGGAGTCGAAGCCCCTGCCAGCCTCAGGGGGCTCGCCGAGCAAATCGAAGAAGCTTTGCAAAGCATCGGCTTTGCCCGCGAGGAGCGCGCTTTCCACCCCCACCTGACCCTGGCACGGTTCAGAGTGCCACAGCCCCAGCCGGCTCTCCAAGCGCTCCTCGCCCAACAAGGTGAACAGGACCTGGGAAAGTTCGAGGTCTCCGAATTTTTCCTGTTCGAAAGTAAACTCTCACCGCAAGGCGCGGAATATCGCAAAGTGGAACGATTCCCTTAGTGAAATGACAGGCCCGCTCACAACCCTGCTTGCATACCTATTAGGTTCGATTCCGTTCGGCTACCTCATCGTTCGCTGGCAGCGCGGAATCGACGTTCGCGGCACGGGTAGCGGCTCTATCGGCGCCACCAACGTCATGCGCAACCTCGGAATCATGGGGTTCGTGGCCACCTTCATCCTCGATGCCGGAAAGGGACTGCTGGCTGTCCTGCTTGCTTCCAAGATGACGATGGGAAATCCCGCCTGGGTGGCGGCGGCAGCATTCGCCGCGGTGTTGGGCCACTGTTTCCCGGTATGGTTGAAATTTCGCGGTGGGAAAGGCGTGGCTACCGGAGTCGGTGTGTTCATTGCCCTCGCTCCTTGGCAGGTTGTCCTGGTGCTAGCGATCTTCGCGGTCGTGGTGGCGATCTGGCGCTACATTTCGCTTGGCTCGATTGTCGCCACCGCAGCCTTTCCTGTGCTGTTCCATTTTATGAAGCATCCGCCGCTCCAATTGGTTCTTGGCGCCGCAGGGGCAGCGGTAATCATCATTGCGCGCCACCACGCGAACATCGTCCGCCTGCTCAAGGGGACGGAGAATAGGCTGGGACGGAAGAAGACAGTCGGCGGTCGGCAGTAGGCAGAAAGCAGAAGGCAGAAAGCAGTCGGCAGTCGGCAGTAGGCAGAAAGCAGAAAGCAGTCGGCAGTCGGCAGTAGGCAGAAAGCAGAAAGCAGAAAGCAGAAAGCAGAAAGCAGAAAGCAGAACTACCCCTGGCGGTCATTCCCGCGGAAGCGGGAATCCACCTTCTCAGGACTGAAGTGCACCCCCGCCTTCGCCGGGGTGACAAAATTCGGCTCGCGGCTGATCGCTGACGGCTGACTGACAACTGACAACTGACAACTATTATGAAGCGAATTGCAGTCATCGGAGCCGGCAACTGGGGCACGGCACTGGCGGCCACCCTCGCCAAGACCGGCCATGCGGCGGCGTTGTGGGCCTATGAGCCGGAGGTCGTCGAAAGCATTCGCGCCCAGTATGAGAATACGCTCTTCATGCCTGGGGTGAAGCTTCCGCGGAGTATCGCGGTGACGAACGATTTGGCCGAGGCGCTCGAGCAGGCGGAGGTAGTCTGGACGGCCATGCCCTCGCATGTCTGCTATCCCCTTTACGAGCGCATGCTCGATCACCTCCGGCCAGAGATGGTCTTCGTGAGCGCCACCAAGGGCATCGACGCGGACCGCCTGATGCGCATGAGCGAGCTTATACAAAGTGTAGTCGGACGGCGGTTTACCCCGCGACTCTGCGCGCTCTCCGGCCCCAGCTTCGCCCAAGAGGTCGTAAGGGGCGATCCCACGGCGGTGGTCGTTGCCTCTCAGGACCGCGAAGTGGCTCAGTTAATACAAAAAGAGTTCTCCTCACGGACGCTAAGGATCTATACCTCGACGGATGTTGTCGGGGTGGAAATCGGCGGGGCGGTCAAAAACATCATCGCTATCGCGGCCGGGGTCATCGCTGGACTAGGGCTCGGACACAACCCTACAGCGGCGCTCATTACGCGTGGGCTCGCTGAAATATCGCGTCTGGCCTGCGCCTGTGGCGCCAGGCGCGAGACGCTTGCCGGCCTCGCGGGTATGGGAGACCTGGTCCTTACTTGCACAGGGGACCTCAGCCGCAACCGCACGGTAGGAGTTGAGTTGGGCAGAGGGCGCAAGCTGCCGGAAATTATCGGCTCCATGCGCATGGTGGCGGAAGGCGTAAAGACAACTTATGCTACGGTGGCCTTGGCAAACCGCTACGGGGTTGAGATGCCCATCACAACCCAGGTCCACCGCATCCTCGAAGGGCAAGTCACTCCCCGTGAAGCGATCCGCGAGCTGATGGAGCGGACACTGAAAGACGAATAGCAGGTGCCCATTCGTGGGGGACGGCTTGCCGTCCCCGGGCGGAGTAAGGCGAGCCCTGCGCTTACTGAACGACGGAGCTGGCCGGCGCACAGAACCGATCGAAGGCGCGGGTGAGATCGTCGGCAATTTCTTCCGGCATGCGGCCTTCGATGTCGCGCCGCTCCATCATATAGACCAGCTTGCCTTCCCGCAGCAAGGCGATTGAAGGTGAGGAAGGTGGGTAATCTGCAAAACAACTCCGCGCGTGCGCGGTGGCTCCCTGATCTTGACCCGCAAAAACCGTCGCCAAGACGTCGGGACGTACCGTGTGTGAGAGAGCTTGCGCGACAGCCGGTCGGGCACGGCCCGCCGCGCAGCCGCAAACCGAATTCACGACTACCAGCACGGTGCCTTTGGACTTGCCGAGCACCGCATCAACCTCTCCGGGGGTACGCAACTCCCGAAAGCCGATGCGCGTCAACTCTTCTCTCATGGGTTGGACGAACTCCTCCAGATACATCTTGCCAAGCCTCCCTGATGAATTGGAACTCGGATTCTCGCCCTGAGCTTCCGAACAAATAGAAGTATAGCACATCGGTCCGGACCACCGCGTATCGGCTACCAACTCCTGGGTTTTGCCTTTTGCGTTTTGACTTCTGACCTGTTCTTTCGCGGAAGAGCAGGTCAAAGCGCAAATGGCAAAACTTCAGGCACAAGCGCTCACCCGATCTCCCGATCATCCGATCTCCCGATGAGTGGTGTTACAATAGCGGTCTTAGACCACGGAGGAACCCCATGCCTGTGCTCAAAGTTGGCAAATTAGCGCCGCCCTTCGATTTGACCGCCATCGATGGCAAGAAGTACTCGTTGCAGGAAGGGCTGAAGCATGGTCCCGTGCTTGCGGCCTTCTTCAAAGTTGCTTGCCCCACCTGCCAGTACACTCTCCCTTTTTTGGAAAGGCTGCACCAGCAACTGCGCGCCAGCGGAGTGCAAATCTGGGGAATTTCGCAGGATGGAGTCAAAGACAGCCAACGCTTCGCCCGCGACTACTCCGTGACTTTCCCCATCCTCGTTGACGACTACCCCTACCAAATCTCGCGGGAATACCGGCTCGAATACGTCCCTTCGATATTCCTCATCGCGCCGGACGGTTCGATTCCAATCGAAAGCGAGGGCTTCGCCAAGCGAGATCTTCTCGAAATCCAAAAGTCACTCGCGCAAACGCTCTCCGCGTCAGTAGGAGCGCTTTTCCAGCCGGGTGAGAAAGTCCCCGATTTCAAGCCGGGTTGAGGCTCCAAGGGCTAGGCTTGGGTCAAGCCTGGAACGACTGACCACTGACAGCAAAGCCGCAGACCTTGCAAAGCAGGTCTGCGCTACTTCCCCATCAGCCGGGCTTTCTCGAGGATTGCCGGGCGCGCGCTTTCCATGATCTCGCGCAAGTCCTGATAGCGTAGGGTGCGTTGTTCGAAGGTGCGCTTCTCGAGTGCGGGCAGGAGACGCGATTCAAACTCCTTGAAATAGGCGCCGTAAAGGTGATAGCTGTCAGCCAAGTGGCAGTATCGCCCCACGTTGACAGTTCTGCCCGAAAGCTCTGAAACACGGTTGGCGATCTTCTGTTGAAGTTGTACGAGGGCGAATATGTTCATGAACGCCGCTTTGTAAGCGTCGTTCGAACGGAAGCGCACGTTCATGCAGAGTTGTAGCGCAGAGTCTCGCTCCTTGAGACTCTGCGGCACTTGGCGAGTCGAGGAGCGGAGCCGTTCACCCTCGCCTTCTCGGCTCCTCGGTTTCTCGAGTTCCAAAAGCCGCAGAGTCTCTGGAGAACGAGACTCTGCGCTACCTTCCGTAATGCGGCACCAGATGCTCTGCATACATGCGGGGTCATAGCAATCATTGTCCTCCCAAACCATCCAAGTCACGGCCTGCGCGCGGCGGGTGTAGGGCGTTTTCGCCAGCTTTCGACACAGGGTCTCGATCTGGTCGAAGGGCGGGAGGTTTGGGACTTGGTAGGCAAAGAGGCGCTGGTGGTAGGTGTACTCCCAGCGAGTATCGCCCGGGTCGCGCGTGTCGCGCACCAGGTGGTCCTTGATCCCCTCGCAGACCTCCATCACGTATTCTTGCAAGTCTTCGGGCCCGCCGGGGAAGTCCTTGTGAATCATCGGCTCCTTGAGCGGGTCGGTGATGGTAATGAGCATCGTGGCGTCTTTGCTGGGCGGGTCGTCTGGCTTGTCGTACTGCGTCTTGATGTCGCATCCGCGCTGGTAAAGCAACACCAGCGACTCTTCCCAGGCGCGCGCGATGCAGTCTGCTTCCACGTGTAAAACTGGTATGCCGGTCATAAGCCTCCTGGCATTGCCGATTTTGGATTGTCGAATGCCGCCATTCGAAACTCGAAATTAGAAACTCGAAACTCGGGAAGGACGCCGCTGCGACCCATCGGCGCGGCGTTTCGAGATTCCATTTCCTGCTGCCACAATCGACAATCGTCAATCGGCAATGGAGCGTACTCCACGATAGAATAGCAGAAGGTGAGGTGAGGCATGGCCCGTCATTTTACCGTGATTTTCGAGAAAGAAGAGGAAGGCGGATACCACGTTTTCTGTCCCGTGCTGCCCGGATGTCACACCCAGGGCGAGACGATCGATGAAGGCATACGCAACATCCGCGAAGCGATCCAGCTTTACGTGGAAAGCCTGGTGAGGGATGGCCTGCGTGTACCGGAAGAAGGCATGCCCGTCGACCCTAATCGAGATTTCCGCGTTCACGACATTAGCTGAACGCGCGTCATTCCCGCGCAAGCGGGAATCCACCGACCTGGGCCCCCGCTTTCGCGGGGGCGACGAGTGTGGGGACTTTCAATTTAGGCAGAAGTCAGCCCTTCGTTTCGGCCAGGCTCTTCTCGAGCGCGGCGAGCGCTTGATCGACATCGGCTTTGGAGATATTCAGCGGTGGGGACATACGAATCACGTTTCCGTAGAGCCCGCCCTTGCCCACCAGCAAGCCGTTGACGCGCGCGCGTTCCATGACCAGGTTGGTGGCTTCCGTCGCCGGTTCCTTGGTCTGGCGATCTTTCACCAATTCGATGCCTTGCATGAGCCCCATGCCGCGCACGTCGCCGATGAGGGTGTGTTTCTCTTTCAGAGCCTCGAGCCCCTGGTGGAAGTGATCGCCCACTTCCTGGGCATTATCCATCAGCCGCTCTTCCTCGATCAGGTCGATGGTAGCCTTGGCCGCCACGCAGGCCACGGGATTGCCGCCGAAGGTTGAAATCGTGAGGCCCTTGTAGGCGTCGGCAATTTCGGGCCGTGTGAGCGTCAAGCCGATGGGCACGCCGTTGGCCATGCCTTTGGCGGAGGTGATGATGTCCGGCTCCACTTCCCAGTGCTCGATGCCCCACCATTTCTTTCCGGTGCGGCCCCACGCTGCCTGAACTTCGTCGGCGATGAAAAGCCCGCCATAATTGCGCACGATGTTGGCGACAATCTTGAAATAGCCGGGCGGCGGAACGATGAATCCGCCCAGGCCTTGAATGGTTTCGGCAAGCAAGCCGGCGATCTGGCCGCTGGTCGAGGTCTTGATGACTTCTTCGATGTCCTTGGCGCAATGCAGCTCGCAGCTTGGATAAGTGAGACCGTAAGGGCAGCGGTAGCAATACGGGCCGGGAGCATGCACGATTCCATAAGGAATCACGCCCGCCTTGCGCCAGGTATGCAGCCCGGTGAGCGACTTGGTCAGTTGGGAGTGGCCGCTATAGCCGTGGCGCAGCGCCAGGATTTCATAATTTCCGGCGTACATGCGCGCCGTGGTGATGGCCACTTCATTGGCCTCGGTGCCGCTGTTGGAGAAATAGCTCTTCTTCAATTTGCCCGGAGCAATCTGCGCCACCTTTTCCGCTAGGGCCACAATAGCCTCGGTAGGGAAAAGAGTTGAGGTGTGCTGGGCGCGGTCAATCTGCTCCTTGATCTTCGCCGTCACCTTCTCGTTCGAGTGGCCCACGCTGATGGTGACGATGCCACCCAGAAAGTCGAGATACTGCTTCCCGTCTAGGTCCCAGACGTACTGGTTCTTGGCATGGTCAATCACTAAGGGTTCCTTGAAATACGTGGTGACGCAGTTGAAAATGTATTCTTGTTTTTTGCGAATGATCTCGTCTTTGGTCATGTTGGCTCCAGAGTTGACAGTCGACAGTCTACAGTCGACAGATACGGTTCGATCGCGGCCGAACTGTGGCTTGCCCGGCCTGCTAAACGCGCTCGTGCGGAGGTTCGTTCCGCACGGGGGCAGACGGTCCCCCCGGAGAAAGCACAATCTTGATCCATTCCGCCAAACCTGCGTTCGTTGCTTTCCACGGAGTCCTCTCCCACGAGGGTTCTTCTTGACTACCGCAAGGCGGTGGGCCGTGAGTAGCCGTGGGCGCAAGCCCACGGCCGGTGATCCCCGGGAAGGATGCACAACCCCGCAAGGGGTTGTCCAACGCGGTTCGGCCCTTTCAGGGCCGGAAGTCGCTTGGTGCTTTCCCATCCGGATTCCACCCACGGCTACTCAAGGTGCTCCCCTCCGGGGAGCAAAGCCAGGAGGTGCAGATGAGGGATCCCGTTGTCTTGTTTTTGCTCATCAAGGCCCGCTCGCTATTTGTGCCGCCCTTCCACCGCTGGACGGCCTTTCACGTTTTCACCATTCGAGGCAACGGAGCGGGGGCGCCGCGCAGCAACCCCTCCGTGCTCAAGTCCTCATCGATGTCAGGCCAGTGAATGCCATAACCCGCCCCAGACGTTTGCCAGTTCTTCCTCTGCTTGGCCGTGGCGTGCAAGAGTCGGGGATACCACGCCAACGGCGCGCTGATGGTGCGCCCGTCCATCAGGGTCACGCAGATTTCGTCTTCGCTGAAGTGGACATTTGCCACCTTCTCATTTGGGTTCATTTCGAGAATATCGCTTCTGCGCCTAAATCGCCTTCTGGGGGCGTTACAACCCAAGATGGTCAAGCTACTGCCAAGAGTGCTTTCTCGATGGCCTTGGGCAATTCGATAGGAAGGAAGAAGTCCTGTGGATAGAGGTAATCCTCCCCCGATTCATCAATCACCCTCAACAGGTGGTGGCGCGCGACACCGGTGTCGGTAACCGCTTGGTAAATCTTCCGCAGCTCGAGCGCGACCTCGTAGCCTTCATTCCGAACACAGACGACAAATTTGTTCATGCGATTGCTCAACCCCCGAGGAGTTAACAGTCGACAGTTGACAGTCAACAGTCAGCTCTCTGCTTTGGAACCTCACTCTGAACCCGCTTCTACTTTACTACGCAGGGCGTAAAGCATGCGAGCAATTTCAGAGATTTCCGAGAGTGGTTTCTCAGCTTCCTGCTTTTGCAGGTAACCCAAGTCACGGCTTAGCACGACGAGGTACTCGGTTTCTGACAAAGAACCCTCGGCAATGTTGAGGAAGCGCGCGTAGTCCTGCTTACCGCGCCGCTTGGTGCCTTCTGCAATGTTAGTGGGGACCGAGACTGCCGCGCGGCGAAGCTGCGACGTCATGCCGAAGCGCTCCTCGCCTGGAAAACGCGTAGTCAGGCGGTAGAGACTCAGAACAAGCGCATGACTTTTCTGCCAAACCTTGAGCTCGCTGAAGTGTTGCATGGGAGTCCCCTCCTCCGAGACGCCCGAATGAGCTTGGAAGGCGTCGCCTGGCTGTCGACTGTCGACTGTTGACTGTCGACTGTCGACTCACTTCACATACTTATCCAGCCACTCGAACACCGTTTTATACCAGAGTTGGCTATTCTGCGGCTTGAGCACCCAGTGGCCTTCGTCGGGAAAATAGAGCAGGCGCGAAGGCACGCCACGCCGCTGCAAGGCGCTGAAGAGTTGAAAGGCTTGCCCATCCGGCACGCGAAAGTCAAGCGCGCCCTGGACCAGCAGCATGGGCGTCTGAATGTTCTGCACGTGAATCGAAGGGGAAGATTTTTCGTAGTCTTCCCGCCGGGTCCAAGGCGGCCCCTGGTGTTCCCACTCGTCGAACCAAATCTCCTCGGTTTCGCCGTACATGCTGCGCGAGTCGTAGACGCCATCGTGAGAGACCAGCGCCTTGAAGCGGGTCGTATTTCCGGCGATCCAGTTGATCATGTATCCGCCGAAGGAGGCGCCCGCCGCGCCTACGCGAGTCTTATCCACGTAGGGCAGCGATTCGAGGTAGTCCGTAGCCTTCATCACGTCTTGGTAACAGGCGCCGCCCCAGTCGCCCGAAATCTCCTCCACGAATTTCTGGCCGTACCCCGTAGAGCCGTGGAAATTAGTCATTATCACCACATAGCCGTGGGAAGCGAACATCTGGGCATTCCAGCGGTAGCTCCAGGAATCGTCCCAGGCGCTTTGCGGCCCGCCGTGAACCAGGACGATAGCAGGATATTTCACGCTCGGGTCGAAGCCGGGAGGCTTCACCAGCAGGCTCTGAATCTCCGCGCCCAGTGCCCCTGGGGTGGTCACCGATTCGGCAGGATTCATGTCGAGCTCCGTCAGCAACGAGTCATTGGCGTGCGTGAGTTGTATAGGCGTTCCTTCCGAGACAACGACGCGATAAACCTCCGGCGGCTGCGTCAGGCTGCTGCGGGTCAGCACCAGTGAATGGCCGTCTGGGGTGACCTCCAGCTCGTCGTTCATTCCACCCAAGACTTTTTCGACCTTGGGCCTGCTCACGGAAGTCTTGAATACCGGCTGCTGGCTGCGTTCGGGTGCGGTGAAGTAGATGGTGTCGCTATCCGGGGCCCAGGCGAAATTCGACACCCATTGATCAAAGCTTGTGCTGAGCTCGTTGATGCTTCCGGTTTGCCGGTCGTAGACGCGCAGGCGAAACAGGTCCGACTCGTAGCCATCGCGGGCCTGGGAGGTGTAAGCGATGTAGCGCCCGTCAGGCGAGTATTGGGGTGAAGCATCGGACCCGGGGTTATCTTTGGTGATATTCTTCGCTTCACCACCTTGGCTGCTGACCAAGAAGAGGTCGTCATTGGTGGTCCAGGCGATGCGTGAGCCACCCGAGCGGTTAGAGGTGAAGCAGACCTCCGTCCGATCCGGCGAGATGTCGTAACCATCGGGGGCGCCGAGGAACCAAGTGGGCGAGTCCACCGCGCCCGGCGTCAAGTCGCGGGGCGTCCCGCCCTGGGCGGAGACGATGAACAAGTGGGTGTACTTGCCCTCCCGCCAGGCGTCCCAATGCCGGAACAAAAGCTCGTCAATGATCCGCGCTTTCACCTTGCCCTTTTCCGCATCTTCCAGGCGCTTCTTGTTGCACGCATCGTCGGCGCAGTTGGGATAGACCTGGGAGGTAAACAACAGCGCATCCCCCTTTTTTGCCCAGGTCACGCCGTCCGCTTCGGTGGAGATGCTCGTGAGCTGGCGCGCCTCACCGCCATGGACGGGAATGATCCAGACCTGCGACTTGCCGCCGCGGGTCGAAATGAACGCAATGGATTCTCCATCAGGCGACCAACGCGGCCGCGAATCGGACCCATTGCCGCTGGTCAGTTGCTTCGGCTGACCGCCTTCGGCGCCAATCAGCCAGAGGTGTTTGACGACTTTATTGGCCTCGAAATCAACTGTCCCCTGCACGTAAGCGATCCAGCGGCCGTCAGGAGAAATTTGAGGATCGGAAATCCTTTGCACCTTCATCAAATCGTCGAATGTCATGGGACGTTTTGCGTCTGCCACATTGCCCCCTAGTATCAGAAACAGAATTACTCCCGTCATCATCAATGTCTTCATTAAAGTGCCCCCAGAGTAACGTTTCGAGCTAATTTTCCGAGACCCAATACTTATATCAGAGGAACGCCGTACGGGTGGAAGGATTTTGTCGGCCTAAGCGTTCAATAGCGGTCCTGATCTAGGAGGGTGGAAGGGACTGGTGAAGTCCTACCGCTTAATCCTTGCCGAGCCACCTTTCATCACGTGTTTGACTTCCTCCCACGTCACCATGCTGGTGTCGCCGCGCGTGCTTTGCAGCAAGGCTCCGTGGGCGGCGCCGAGATTGACGGCATCCTGAGGCGCCATGCCAGCCAGGAAGGCGTAAATGATGCCGCTGCAAAAGCCGTCGCCACCGCCCACCCGGTCCTCAATCTCGAGTCCTTCATAGCGCGTGGACT
>Ga0187784_10004137_pt1 | contig 11733 bp, 10 predicted proteins | sample 1015_SJ02_MP15_2_FD_132964 | JGI IMG/M metagenome (GOLD analysis project Ga0187784, IMG submission 132964) | Tropical peat soil microbial communities from peatlands in Department of Meta, Colombia - 1015_SJ02_MP15_20_MG | ecosystem: Environmental > Terrestrial > Soil > Wetlands > Peat | place... | reverse complement strand
GAATCGGGAGCTTCGGGTGATGGCGTCGGAGCTTGGATATTACGGTGGCGTACTGGGGGCTGCCGCGCTCGCCTTCGAACGGGCGTTTGACTCCAAACACGGCGGGCAAAACTACGCCCAAACAACCCTGCGTGGCGGCTAACATCTTCCTCCGGTTCAGAGCAAGCACGTAGCGCGGACCACCGGTTTTGCGGTCCGCGTCCTTTCGGCCCTGTAACGGCACGACTAGGTGACGGCCATAGCAAAAGACGCGGACCGCAGAGTCGGCGGTCCGCGCTACTCGCTCGCTCACTGGACGGCAATAACTTCACCGGCGGGTGGCGCATACGTCGCGACGCCTCTGGTCGCGATGTATGCGCCCTTCGTCGGGTCGGCGCCGTGCCGCAGGGCTGCTATAAGTGCCCATCCCATACCAGTCATCGCATGGGTCCCCTCAGACGATCCCAAAAAGCGCATACATGCCGACAACTAGCGTCGGCACGTATGTGCCACCCGCGTGGTGGCCATGGGCTATCGCGCCGCGTACGTAGGGCCGAACGGCGTTCGGCCCGTCGCCCGCCGGCAGCCCCATTATCCGCCCCACTAACCAGCATTGCTGGCGCCACCCGGAGTCTCTGAAGTGGCACCGCCAACGGCTCGGATTTGAACCGCAGTAGTCACCCCACGCGCGTCATTCCCGCGCAAGCGGGAATCCACTGGCTTGGGCTCTCGCGTTTTCCGGGCAGCGCGTACGTGCTGATGGGAGTCGTCGGTGTATACCGCACCAGGATTTGCATGCCGTGGGCCTTTATAGTGACCGTGTGGCAGGCCGCCGAGGGCCCGATAAGGGGCGCATACGTCGCGACAACAAGGCGTCGCGACGTATGCGCCACCCGCCGTTCTACGAGGGTATTTGGGGGTGTTGTTCCTCGGATTTCCCAACGCCAACCCCAAAGCTGGCACGGCCTCTAGAAGCGGGTCTCTGCTTCACACATCTCTGCTTCACACTCTGGCCAAAGCTGAACCTCGGTGGTAGTCTAGCTAGGCCGATGACAAGACTCCACGGCGCGTGGCCGTTTGTGTGACATAAATCATTGATGTGCAATGATGGCGTTAGGGATTCCCTGTTAGGTGGCCGGAATACCCGCCAAAAGAGGCTGAATTGGTTGTACATGTCCAATGGGAAGGCGCACCTACGGACGTGCGGTAGGCCGCAGCTACCGGGCGAAATGCGTTTCACCGCTAACTCCAATGCGACGACACGATCTTCTGTTGTCTTGCATGTGTAGCCGGGGTAGGAAATGGGCACTACGAATATCCGCTTGCTGAAAGAAAAGGCTTGGTTGTTGCGGCGTCATGTTGTCCGCATGGTTGGCATAGGCAGAACCGGCCATATCGGTGGGAGCTGTTCGAGCGCGGAGTTGATGGCTGCACTATACTTCCACACTCTCCACCTCAATCCTTCGGAACCCAAGGCGAGTTCGCGCGATCGGTTTGTATTGAGCAAAGGGCACGCCGCGCTGATTCAATACGCCGCGCTGGCCGAGCGTGGCTTCTTCCCGCTCGAGGAGCTGGACCGCGTGAAGACCCTCGGCTCCATGCTTCAGGGACATCCGGATTGCCTGAGGACGCCGGGCATAGAGGCCAACACTGGATCGTTGGGACAGGGGCTGTCAATCGCGAACGGGATGGCCCTCGCTGGAAAGCTCAACGGTGGGACGCACAAGGTGTGGGTGTTGCTAGGCGATGGTGAGTTGAACGAGGGGCAGGTTTGGGAAGCTGCGATGTTCGCTGCCCACCGTAAGCTAGACAATATCGTCGCCATCGTCGACCGTAACGGGCTTCAAGCGATGGGGTCAACGGCGCAGCGACTGAACACGGATCCGCTGGCTGCCAAGTGGACTGCCTTCGGGTGGTGCGTGGCCGAGATCGACGGGCACGACATCGTTCAGATAGTCTCGGCACTCGAAACCGCCCGCGCCCATAAGGGCTCGCCGGCAGTGGTGATCGCCCGCACGGTGAAAGGCAAAGGACTGCCCTTCGCCGAGAACAATTTTGCCTTTCACAACGGCATGATGAGCAGCGAGCAGTTCCATGCGGCCCTGGCCGAAATCGAGCAGGCGATCGCCGAGATCCGGAGGGAGGATTAAGCTCCATGGCCGAATACGCGCTGCGCAATCTGCGCACGGCTTACGGCGAGACACTCGTCTCGTTGATGGAACGGGACGACCGCATCGTCGTGCTCGATGCCGATCTGTGCCGTTCGACCATGACGGTGCTGGTCGAGCAGCGTTTTCCCACCCGCTTCTTTGAAATGGGGATTGCCGAGCAGAACATGGTGGCTACGGCTGCTGGCCTGGCACTGGAAGGCAAGATTCCGTTTGTCAATTCGTTCGCGGTTTTTGCGTGTGGGCGGGCATACGACCAGATTCGTCAGGCCATTGCCCTCGCAAGACTGGGAGTGACCATCGTCGGATCCAGCGCGGGGTTGTCGGATTTCGGCGACGGGGCGACGCATCAGAGTGTCGAGGATGTTTCCCTTATGGCCTCGCTCCCCAACATGACCATCATTTCCCCGAGCGATGCGCGCGATGTCGAGCAGGCGCTTCCCCTTATCGTCGAGTGCCGGCGGCCCGTGTACTTGCGGCTCACGCGCTCCGATCTGCCAGTCATTCACGAGGGCTTGCCACCGCTTGACCTCACCGGTGTACGCCGCCTGCGTGACGGCCGTGATGTGGTGATCTTTGCAACCGGGTCGATGGTCGTCAAGGCGCTCGAGGCGGCGGAGGCGCTTGAGACTCAAGGTACGTCGGCGCGTGTCGTCGACGTCAGCACAATCAAGCCGCTCGCCATCGAGGCGGTGATTGCTGAAGCCAGAGGAGTGCGCGGCGTGGTCACGGCGGAGGAGCACAGCATCGTGGGGGGCCTTGGCAGTGTGGTTTCGAGGGTTCTGCGCGGCCTTTGTTTGCCCATCGAATTCGTGGGCATCGAGGACTGCTTTGGGACCTCCGGCGAGAGTCACGTCCAATTGATGGAACATTACGGACTCACCGCGCCGGCCATCGCCCGCGCCGTGGAGGCCGCACTTGGGCTGTCGGCGGGTGGTCGGCAAAGGAACGCCCGCAACGGCTGAGCTGGTTTTGGCTGACACCGGAGACCTTGATGAGGACAGAACCTACAGCGAGGCAGGCCAAACTATTGCGTCGCCAAGTGCTAGGCGAAGACGAAATCGATTCGGTGCGACGGGGTTGGTTGACTGTGCTGGAAGAGACGGGAATTCTGATTGAGCACCCCAGGGCGTTGACTCTGCTGGAGGAACCAGGCGCCACCGTCGATGCTAATTCTCACCTTGCAAAGATCCCCTCGTCGCTCGTGCAGAAATCCCTGCGCGCCGTCCCGCGCAACTGTGGGGACTGCAAGCCTGGAACAACTGGTCATCGATGACGACATCTATGAGCGGATGCTGCGCGTCTGCGAGGGGTTCGAGGTTAGTACGGATACGCTAGGGTTGGAAGTCCTCGCTTCCGTCGGTCCCAACCGTCAATTCCTCGCGGAGCCTCACAGGCTGAAATACCTGAGGCGGGAATTCCATCCGGCAAAGCTCGCCACCCGCCTCAATCCGGAGGCGTGGGTGGAAGCCGGCGCTGAAGATTCTGCAGAGCTGGCCTCCATGCGAGTGAAAGAGATTTTGGCGGGGCTGCACGAGCCGCACCTGGAAACACGCGTGGCGACTGAGTTGGCCTACATCGCCGCCTTGGCGGAAAAAGCGTAGGAATCGGTTTGATTTTTCAATCACAGCGGAGAGGCTACTCCGGCCAGTGGGCGGCGATGAAATCCCGAAACTCAGCATCGGACCGGATACGCAGGCTGGAAATTGCCAGGAATAGACCCTCGCACGGTAGCTTCCGAAGGACCTCGGGCAACTGTTCAAAGCAATAGTCAACGTGCAGGATCAGGCGGGACTTCTCCAGCGTCTCCTTCAGCACAGGCAGCATGTCAATCAACGTAGGGCCGCCCTGCTCCATATAGACTTCCAAGCCTGCAATGCCGGGCACACTCAGTACATCCCGGTAATGTTTGCAGCCGGTGCTATGGAGATGGAAGAGCACATATGGGCCGAGGTGCCTGACTACTTCCGCGTTGCCTTCCATGAATACCTCGCGATACATGGCTGGAGAACACAAGCCCATGGCATCTTCCTGGATTACCTGGGTCTTCCCGGGCGCCCAATAACCATACTTGTGTCCGTACCCACCCAGCTTGGGCTTTACGATGGAATAGTGCAGGTCAAGCGCACGGAGGAGCAGGGAATTCACCCGACGCGCCGCCTTCTTGATGGCCCCGGGGTTATCGTGAAGATCCATCATGAAATTGGGTAACCCCCGCATCGCTGCCAGGACGTCAGAGCAGCCGCGGAGAATCGTGGGACTGATCCAGCAGTCGGATTGCACTTGGCTCTCGAGCCACTGGGTCTGGCGGCGGAGGCACTCGAACCAGGCGTTCACACCGGGAATAGGAACAGTTTCCAGTTCATCTACCGAATTCACAAAGTGGGTTGGCGCCAGCGATCCTTCTGCGTAGCGCACCGGGCAGCCGCACCAGGCTTCCAGCCAGGGGATTCCCCGCCAAGCTGCCGAGAACGCGATCTGGTCGTCACGTGAAACGTCGCGGTCCCGCTTCCGGAACCAGTAGTCATACTCGGTCATGGCCAGTTCCGGAGTGACATCTTCGGGCGTCACCAGGGACCGAGGAAAGGGACGGCGCAGGAAATTGATGGGCAGGAATACGGCATCGCTGTAGATCCCGACGACGGGGCGGCGTGACGCCTTTCGGTCCCAGAAACAGTCCTGGAAGTGCCGGATCGTTTCGCTTAATTGGGCTTCGCTTCTCATAACCACCTCTAAGCCGGCGACCATCTGCCGCTTGCGGAACCTTGGTGCAGGAGATTCTCCAGGAGGCGCGACGGCCCCTTTCTATTTCACGTGCCCACGTGTAATATAGACCAGGCCCGGCCTCTTATCCAGGGTTCCCAAGGAGTGTTAATGTTCTCTGTCGTCCGTTTTCGCGATTGGACCTTACTACTCGTCTGCAATCTGATCTGGGCAAGCCAGTTTGTGATGGTCAAACTCGTGCAAGAACAGATGGGGCCGGTCTTCGCCACCTTTTTTCCCATCACCCTAGCAATGTTGCTTCTTATCCCGGTGGTGCGGCGGGAGCGCAGTAAACTCACCGGGGGCAACGTTCGCATTCCCGCTCACGACGTGCTGGAATTCATCCTGATCGGTATTTTCGGACAGGTCGTGGCGCAGCTTTTCATCACCTGGGGTGTCCGCTGGTCGCTGGCTTCCAACGCGGCACTGCTCATGCTCGCACTTCCCATATCGACAGCGGTCATGGCGTACTTTTTTCTCGGTGAACGTATGACGCTGGTGCGCTGGTTCAGCTTTGCGCTTGCCCTGGCCGGGGTGCTGGAATGTTCGGGGATCGACTGGAAAGAACTGAACCTGGTCAGCGTGCGGTTCCTGCTCGGCAATCTCATGATCTTCCTGAGTGTGAACGGCAGCGCTTTCTATAACGTTTACAGCAAGAAGCTGTTGCGCCGATATTCACCATTGCAGGTGCTTCTTTATAGCTACTATGCAGTCTTCGCTCTTCTATGCCCTATTACGGCTTACGCCGAACCCCAGGGGTTCACCAATTTGCCACACTACAACAAAATAGTGTGGCTGGGCTTGGTGATGCTGGCGCTCTTTCAGTACTTTCTTTCGATGGTAATTTTCCTCAATGTGCTGACCCGCCTGGATGCCACCCAAGCGGCAGTTTCGAATTACCTGATTCCCTTCTTCGGCGTGGTGATTGCGGCCATCGTGCTTCACGAACGACTAACGAAGTTCATGATCGCCGGCGGCATCTTGGTCCTCGCCAGCACCCTGCTCGTGACGGTGTACGAAGAACAGCAGCGGGCGCAGGAAAGCGCGGGCACTGTTCCCGGGCAGTAATAGTCCCTGTTCAGCTCTGGGGAGGAAGGCCCGAGCCGAACCCGCCGTCCACCACCACGGCTGAGCCGGTCATGAAAGAAGCGTCGTCACTGGCAAGAAAGGCAGCTACACGCGCCACCTCCTCGGGCTTGCCAATCCTCCATAGGGCGTGGAGTTTTCCTGCTGCCACGCGTGCGGCGGCGGGGTCCGGTTGCACTTCGAAGTAGCCCCAGGCGAGGCCCGCGTCGATATATCCGGGACAAATGCAGTTGACGCGAATGCCTTGCTTGCCGTGATCAATGGCCATTGCCTTGGTGAGGGCGATGATCGCCCCCTTTGTGGCACAATAGCCCGCACACTGAGGTTCTACAAAGAAGCCGTTCACGGAAGCCATATTGATGATGCATCCCTTGACCCGGCGCAAAGAAGGCAGAAAGAATTTCGCGCAGAGAAAAATGCCGCCCACGTTCACGGCCATTTCGCGATTCCACTCCTCCACCGTTGTGTCTTCCACGGTTTTGTTCACCTGGATCGCGGCATTGCAGCAAAGCACATGGAGTTGCGCGTAAGCCTGGAGCGTGGATTGAACCAGGCGCTGGACCGAAGCAGGGTCCGCCACGTCAGTGGTGACGGCCATCGCCTGGCCACCCGACGCGGCAATCTGTTTCGCTGTCTCCTCCGCACTCGCGGCGTTGATATCCGCGATCACTACCCGGGCGCCTTCCCGCGCGAACTCCAGGGCACAGGCACGACCGATTCCGGACCCCGCCCCCGTAACTACAGCAACCCGATCTTGAAGTTTCATGATTTCTCCTTTTCCTGCCTCACTCTGAATCAGGTAACAAGGGCCCGCGGTTCTGGCGGGCGCGCTGCCTGGTCCCTTGCTTAGGCGGGCAGGTGTAAATCTTCCAGTCTTCGCAAAGCTCGCTTGTAGCCCTCCGCACCCTCATACACTGTGGCCGCAACTTCCGCAGAGAACCGTTCACTCGTGGCGAGAGTGCGATGGGTATTCTCACGAACCGCATCCGCAAGCTTGTTGGGGTAGCTTGTCCACGGCTCAATGATGATGTGGTGGTAGCCGCGCCAACCGCCATAAACGAGCCACATCCAGAAGTAAGGGCATTGCGCGAGCGGGAACTTTAGCAAGAAACCTTCCCCCGTACGGGTATCCTCGACGGCGTACCATCCCGCGTCCAAATCAAGAGCATAGTGCCCGCACGCGACTTTGGCATCGATGCTTTGGACGCGGCTCATGTCGACCACGCCATTCGGCGTCTCCAGCATGGGCCAGGCATAACGCTGGCCCGGGGTCCCCAGCCGGGGGTCGGTGGCCTGGCCTACCACCCCGGTCTTGGCGGGGATCCTGAGGATCAGGCTCTCGTGGGCTGCCAGCGCCGGATGCGTTCCCCAGATAAACTCCAGCGGCAGCGGCCCGAGGTTGGTGATCTCATACCGCATCCGAAGGACCGGCATCTTCGCCATCAACGTCACTGTCTTCTCTGCCTCAACGGGATTGATCGGGCCGAAGGCACTGAGTTTCACGAAAGCCTTTTCGCTGTCTTCGCCGGCCGCCTTCACTTGCCAATTCAGTGACCGCAACTCTCCCAACGCCGGGTATTGCTCGCCGCGATACTCACATGGGTCACAGGTTGGGAAGGCGTCGTCCCAGCCTCCGCACCAGTAGTTGTCGAAATTGGCGTCGATGCCATAAGTTTGAGGAAGAATCCGCGGGTTGTGCCAGAGGATATTCCGCCCTTTGGGCTTCCAAATGAGGTTGTAGATTTTAGCTCCTATGGCCGGAAGGATGGCCGTCTGCAGCGAATCGCTATCCAGAATTACGGCCTGAAGGTCGCGAATCCTGCCGTCCAGAGTCAAGTTCATTGCCATCGGACCACCTCATGCACGCAGACGTGAGTCGAATCGGTCAGTTCACCTTGAGCTTTTCGACCAGATCCTCGTTCAGTTCGATTCCCAGGCCTGGTCCTTCAGGAACGCAGATAATCCCGTTCTTCGGCTGGAGGAGAGGGTAGATGAGCTCGTGTGCGAGCTTCGACTCCGACATCGTGTATTCAACATAGAAATAGGTTGGCGATGCTGCAGCCAAGTGCACCGAGGCCATGATCACGATGCCCGTCGAATAGCAGTGCGAAGCCCAGGGGCGATTTCGATCATGAGCTGCCTGTGCTACGCGGCGCGCTTCCGTGAGGCCACCGACACGGCAAACGTCAAACTGCACCACATCGATATTGCCCCTGTCCATCAGCTCGTATAGCGGAAACCGGGTAACTTCCTGCTCCCCGGCAGCGATGTAGGTGTCGACAGCCTCCGTCAGCTTCCGGTAGCCGTCGAGGTCATCGGCCGGGAGCGGTTCCTCGACCCAGAAAGGCTCGTATTTTTCCCAGCTTTTGATGCGCTTGATCGCCGTCTTCGCATCCCAAAGTTGCACCGCCGGCCGCCCGTCCGTAGTGATATCCCAACGCGGGCCAACATCCAGCATCACCTTCGTCGCAGGAGTGGCTCCTTCGCGGCAGGCCTTGACGATTGCCAGGTCCAGGTCTGGATCTGAGGCACACGGAAACCAGCCCATTTTCAGCGCCGGCCAACCTTCCTGCACGGCCTTGCCTGCCAATCGAGCTGCCTCCTCCGGCGTATCCGGCATGACGTAGCTGGCGTAGCAGCGGATCTCCCTCTGGAAAGCTCCTCCCAGAAGTTTATAAACAGGCTGATTCAAAGCCTTGCCCATAATATCCCAGAGCGCCACGTCGATGGCGGAGATCGCGTGAATGTAAGCGCCGCGGCGCCCAGCCCACATTGTCATGCGGTAGAGCTCTTCCCAGATGGCGGAGATTTCCAAAGGGTCGCGGCCTATTAGTAGCTCGCGCAACGAACGGCAAAGGGTGAAATAGGTGGGAGCGTCGATGATTGAACGTATGACTCGTGGCGATGATCCGGCGTCGCCGAAGCCCATGATCCCTTCGTCCGTGTACACCCGCACGATGACGCTTTCAAGACTGGCATCCGCGCGGAGGTGAAACTCCGGGGTGCGAAGGACATCGACCTTAAGGTCAGTTATCTTCACCGTTGGCTCCCCTTTTTCGCCATTCTGATTGGTAGACGCAGGCCTCACACGCTACTCACTAGAGAGCCCCCCGAGGCCCCATCAGTCGTGTTTAAAACCGTATGATTCAGAGACTCTATCTGTGTCTCTGCGCTGGTGTCAAGGTCGGGCAACACGGCCGCCTCGCCGCCAAGAGTGGACAGCGGAACAGGCCGACCGCGCCGAGAGATCAATCTCTCGCTCAGTGGCTCGAACGACAGCTTCTATTTTGCGCGGGCTTTTCCGAGCCGTGCAGCATCCTCCCTCTCGCGGTCAGCCTCCGCTTGCCGGCCGAGCAAGCCATAGACGTCCGCCAATCGCAGGTGGATTTCCGGGTCGTCGGAATGCAATTCGGCAGCAGCTTTGAGGTGGGCCAGACACTTTGCATAATTCTGCTGCTTGAACTCGCTCTGAGCGAGAAGCATGGCATCGTTGAAGAGGAGACCCGCGGTGTCCTGGTCTTGGGGATCGAGTTGATGCGCATGGCGAAGTGCGGCGTACGAAAGCTCGTACTCGCCAAGCGTGAAAAGAGTCGCTCCGAGCAGGGCAGAAGAGCCGAAGAAGTCAGGGCGCAACTCCACCGCCTTCTCCAAGGGAGCGCGAGCTTCCTTAAAGCGGCGGAGCCGGAAATAGGTCAGCCCGAGATCATGCTGGATCTCTGAGGAGTCCGGGTCAAGGCGCGCAGCCTGTTCCAATGGTTCCAGGGCTTCCTCGAAAAAACCGTGCTGGCCGTACAGCAACCCCAAAGTCGCGAGCTTGTCGGGATCTCGCGAGTCGAGCAGCAGGCGGCATGTCCCACGCGCCTTGATGAGGCCACGTGTTTCCAGTTCCTGGCCGCAGGCCACGGCCACACTCGAAGCCGCATCGACGCTGGCGCGCAAGTGCGACGACAGGTTGTATTCGTCTTCGGCTTTAGCGTGACGCCCTTGTTTCTGATACACGCGCGCCAAATGGTCGTGAACGCGGTAGTCGCGCCCGTCCGCCACCACCGCTGCCTGTAGCCATTTCTCGGCTTCCGACAGGTTTCCCTTCTGCAGGTAGGCAGATCCAAGATAGTAGGCGGTATCCCCGAAAGGAGGCCGTGAGGCTACGCTCCAGAGTCTGCGTATGGCGGACTCCGTGTTTCCCTCCATCAGATCGATTCTACCCAGGTAATAGACGACCTGCGGGTCCTCGCCGGCCTCTTTCCGCACTCGTTCAAACTCACTCCTCGCTTTCTGGAGTTCGAGCGTTGCAAACCAGCAGACCGCGAGCTGGTAGCGGGCGCGAACATGGCTCGGATCGAGGGCTAGTGCCGCTTGGAATTCAACGGCGGCCTCACCATACCTCTCGTCCTTGACAAGGTCGTAGCCCTTGCCAAGGTGCGCGGCCACCGTGTTCGTCGTACTTGCGCCACTTTTCTCTTGAGAAACTCTCGGCGAGGCGGAGACAAGCCAAATGAAAGGCAGCAAAAGGCTGAGGCTGAGGCGGGAAGCAGTGACGAGTGACGGGTGACGGGTGATAAGCAAGGCCGAGCTCCCAGGGCAATAACCAGTGACGAGTGGTGCGTGGCGGCCAGATGCGGGCGATCCGTGCTCGTCACTCCTCACCGTCCATTATAAGGTGGGAGGCGAGAAACAGAAATATCAGTCGCGCCACGGGGCCACACTCCAACATTGAAATAGACTTGGTCGCGTTATATTCTGTTGGGCTCGATCTTGCGAAGGAGTAAGGAGCTTCGCTTACGGGAATCATTCAAGGACGCGTGGTGTATAGCCATGAAACTGGATCCTCGTCGTGAGAAACTGGTCAAGCTCACTTTCTTAGATTATCAGCAAGCGGCAGCATTTCTGCACCACCCGCTCGTCATTGACCGGGCCGAGGGAGTCTACTATTGGGACTCGGAGGGCAAACGGTACTTCGACGCGATTGGCGGGATTTTTGTGGCAACGCTCGGGCACCGTCATCCGCGATTGATCGCGGCTATCGAGCGACAGATGGCGAAGCTCACCTTCGCACCCCCCTTGCACGGGATCGCGGATGTCACTCTGGACTTCATCGAAAAGATGGGCACTGTCACCCCGGGAAACCTCAAATACGTGAAGCCGTTCAGCGGGGGCTCGGAGGCCGTGGAGTCCGCAATGAAGTTCGTGCGCCAGTACTTTAAGCAGACCGGCCATCCCGGGAAGTACAAATTCATCAGCCGCTACTTCGGGTATCATGGGGGCACCGCAGGGGCGATGTCCGCCAGCGGCACGGGATCGCGCAAAACCAAGTTCGAGCCGCAGATGGCGGGATTCCTGAAGGTGTTCCCGCCGACGTACTATCGGGATCGTTTCGAGTCCTGGCAGGAATGCAATCGCTTTTGTGCCCGGATGGTAGAAGATGTGATAGTCAACGAGGATCCGGAGACGGTCGCGGGCTTCATCGTGGAGCCGATTGGCAACACAGGCGGCATTATCACCCCCACGGAGGAGTATTTCCAGATCCTCCGGCAAATCTGCACTCGATATAACGTCATGCTCATTTTTGACGAGATCATAACGGGCATTGGCAAGACTGGCTCGATGTTCGCGGCCCAGACTTTTGGCGTGACCCCAGACCTGATTTGTTGTGGCAAGGGCCTGTCGAGCGGCATGATGCCAATTGGCGCCATGATTGCACGCGAAGATATGGCCGATGCCTTCTGGGGAAAAGCAG
>Ga0187784_10004136_pt1 | contig 11734 bp, 12 predicted proteins | sample 1015_SJ02_MP15_2_FD_132964 | JGI IMG/M metagenome (GOLD analysis project Ga0187784, IMG submission 132964) | Tropical peat soil microbial communities from peatlands in Department of Meta, Colombia - 1015_SJ02_MP15_20_MG | ecosystem: Environmental > Terrestrial > Soil > Wetlands > Peat | place... | reverse complement strand
TCTCCGAGCGCAGGACGTGGTTGACGATATCGCCGTCGTTGGTGAGCAGGATCAGCCCTTCGGAGTCCTTGTCCAAGCGGCCGATGGGGAAGATGCGCTCATCATGGCCGAGAAATTCGATGACATTGTCCTTGACGTGGAGCTCGGTGGTGCAGGTGATCCCGACCGGCTTGTTGAGCGCGATGTAGATCTGCTTTCTCGTGGCACGCAGGAGCTCCCCGTCCAACCGCACCTCGTCGTCCTCGCCGACGCGAAGGCCAAGGTGAGCGCGAATGCCGTTCAAGGTGACGCGTCCGGCCTCGATCCAGGCATCGGCCTCGCGGCGTGAGCACACACCGGTCTCGCTGATGTACTTGTTGAGCCTCACCCGCTCGCCCATCGGCGCGAGCCCCCTCATTCTTTGAGGAAGGCGCCGATCTGCCGGGCGAGGCCCTTGGGATCCGCATCGAACCCGTCGGCGGCGCCGATCTCGGCGAAGCGCGCGTTGGGCAATGCGCCTCGGCTCCACTGCGCGTGGTCTTGAGGATCCCCTCGGACTCGCAGCACGAGGCACGGCTGCTTGACCACGGGGATGCGATCCATGGGCGGTGATCCCTGAAGCACCAGACGGCGCACGAGGTCCGGGCGGGCGGCTGCCAGGTCGAGTGCGACTGCCGCGCCGAAGCGCAGCCCCAGGAGATCGAGCTGGCGCAGGCGCAGTTCCTTCACGAGATCCAGGATGGCGCGTGCGGCGTCCGCAAAACCCGGGGAGGGCGCGGGATCGGACTCGCCGAATCCGGGCAGATCGGGCGCATAGACGGAGCGTACGTCTGCGATTTCAGGCAGAAATTTCGCAAACGTCGAGCTCGAGCCCTCGCGCGAATGCAGGCAGAGCAGTGTCACCTGCTCGTCGAATCCGCCCGTGGTCGGAAATGCCGTGCGTACGTGGAGCTGCCCGAATTTGCAGTCGAAATAGGCGCGCCGCATGCGCACGGTAATCGCTCGCAGGGGGAACGGTTTGCTTTGCTTGGCCACTCGCAATCTCCTCTAAAAAGGATAGTCGATGAGCCACCGCCTCTTCGGTGACCCATTAGCAAAAACTGATTGTTGCTTTTTTGATACATTAAGTTTTTCAATTCCCCTTGACGGGCACTAGCTTCCATCGCGACTCGACGCTAGAGTGTTGCACGAACGCAATTACAAGCGCGGGGAAGTAAAAAAATCGAGCATCGCCGCAGCGCGACGAACAAGCGCCGCGATAGGCATGGGGACTTGCAAGCCGGGCAACGTCAACGCCCGGCTTTTTTATTGCGGCTGCGCCGCCGCCGGGGTCGCTCCGGGTGAGGAGCTCGCCGCAGCCCATCGATCCCACTCTCGAGACGCGGTAAAGCCGCTCGATCGCCCGCCCTTGAAGCTGACCACCTCGACCAAACGCTCTCCATCGTCGGAGAGGCTGAAGCGAAGCTCGTACGGCGGACGATCCTCGTCCGGTTCACCCGATTGCACGACCAGCGTGCTTTCATCCCATCCGCAGCGAGGCGGCGGCGCATCGCCGCGCCCGCGCGAGGGCGAATCGCGCCCCTGCGAATCGCCCGCGACGTGTTGATGGCCCTTCGCCTGGCCCACACGGCAAGCTCTCTCCGCACCGTCGGTGATGAAGCTCACCGCAGTCCCCGTCTGCTTGACCGTAAGGTCCCTTCCCGGCCAGCGTAGAGCTTCGTCCAGAACCGCGACCGAGGGCATCTGCGGGCCCATCGGGCCCGTCGGGCCGAATCCGCCGCCGCGGGCGCCTTGTCGGCCGCGCGGCGCACTCGTCGGTCCGGGCGTGGTCGCGGTTGCGGCCGCGATCTGACTTTGCAGGATACGCTGCGGATCATCGCTGTCCGCCTCGTTGAGTTTCCAGTGGCCGCTCAGGTCAACCCCCTTCGGGGGCGTCGATGAAAGCTCATCGCTCGCGCAAGCGGCCAGGACACATACCGCCACCAATAGGGCAATTCGCATGGCACCTCTCTGCTCAGAGCCAAGCTTACCGTAAAGTAAGCGCAAGGCCGCAGGGGAGCGCACGCCCTCCTGCGGCTCATGCGGGCGGTCTCCTGGTGAGGATCCTATGAACCGGGAGAGGGCGGACGGCTCGCCGAACAACGGCGCCGTGGCCGCATCAAGCCATCGAGCGGCGCACTCGTCCGGAGGGGCGCAATCGGTCCGGACCGCAGATCCAGACGCGCCCCTCGAAGGGCTGGAAGCACACGCGAAGAGACTCGATTCTGCGCATGGTCTGCGCGCCGCAGGTGATCTTGCCGTCCGCGAGGTCGGCCTGGATCAGATCCACCAGCGAGGCGCTGGGCTCGCACTCCTCGGTCGGCGGCAACGCGTGGGCGAGAATTCGCGCCTGGATCTCGTCGCGCTTGGTCGTGTTGCCCAGAACTGCGCGCTTGAATCGGTCGAGCACCGCGAGAATCGAGCTCAGCGTGTTGTCGGTGACATCGCTCGGCCGCCCCGTGCCGCCCATGAACTTCAAGTGTAGGAGGCCGCCGACCCCACGCGCTTCATCGTGCAGGCATAGCGCAAGCGCACCGTGTAATTCGGCCACCAGGAGCATGGGTTCGGGGGAAACGTGATAGGTATCCGGCGGGACTAGAACTTCCGCGAGATCCTTTGTCACTTGAGCTCGAGCCATAGCCAAGGGATGCTGCACGCAAGCGCGGTTCGGCTCTGCCAAGCGAATCACGTTTTGCCAGCCCTCGCCCGACCCTCCCGATGCGCCGTGACCTGCATCACGTGCCCGATGTGTCCGCCTGGCGACGCTTCCCACGAAATTCCGTCACAGGCTTCGAGCGCGGCCGCGGCGCCGCCCGGCGGCCCGGGCGCTCGCGCGCAAGCGCACCCCCTTGCGCGAGAGCGCGAGGGTCTGCTTGGCCGCGCTCCGGACCCCGCTTGGTACGGGTTGATATGAGTTCATGCGCGTCGGTTATTAGCCCTCGCATGCGCGGCGCGGCTACAGTAGCCGCATGTATCGATACGACGCCATCGATCAGAGGCTCGTCGAGGAGCGCGTCGCCCAGTTTCGCGATCAAACCCGAAGATACCTCGCCGGCGAGCTCACCGAGGACGAGTTTCGCCCCCTGCGATTGCGCAACGGGCTCTACATTCAGCGGCATGCGCCGATGCTGCGGATCGCCATCCCGTACGGCCTCCTGTCATCGAGGCAGCTGCGCAGGCTCGCATCGATCGCGCACCGCTACGATCGCGGCTACGGACATTTCACTACGCGGCAAAATCTTCAACTCAACTGGCCCAAGCTCGCCGAGATCCCCGACATCCTCGCTGAGCTCGCGACCGTGCAGATGCACGCCATCCAGACGAGCGGCAACTGCATTCGCAATGTCACCAGCGACCACCTCGCCGGGGTTGCGGCGGATGAGCTCGAGGATCCGCGTCCTTGGTGCGAGATCATCCGCCAATGGTCGACCTTTCATCCGGAATTCAGCTATCTGCCGCGAAAGTTCAAGATTGCCGTCACCGGCTCGCCCCGCGATCGCGCCGCCTCCCTGGTGCACGATGTCGGAGTGCACATGGTGCGAGGGCCCGCCGGAGAGCCCGGGTTCGAGATCCTCGCCGGCGGCGGGCTGGGGCGCACGCCGATCATCGGCCAGGTGGTGCGCGAGTTCCTTCGCCGCGAGGATCTGCTCTCCTACCTCGAGGCGGTGCTGCGCGTTTACAACCTCGAGGGCCGGCGCGACAACATTCACAAGGCGCGCATCAAGATCCTGGTGCGCTCGCTGGGCCTCGAGGAATTCCGCCGGCGTGTGGAGGCGGAGTGGGAAGCGATCAAGGAGAGCCGACTGCGCATCACGCAGGCCGAGATCGAGCGCATGCGCGGCTTTTTCGACCCGCCGCCGTATCGCACCCTGCCGGACATCGCGCCCGATGCGGGCCGAGAGGCCGCGTTTCGCGCTTGGTACCGCTACAACACCACGGCCCACAAGGTCCCCGGATACCGGGTGGTATTCATCTCGCTCAAGAAGCCCGATATCGCTCCGGGCGATGCCACGGATGCGCAAATGGAGCTGATCGCCGAGCTCGCCGATCGCTACAGCTTCGGCGAGCTGCGCGTCACGCACACGCAGAATCTGCTGCTCGCGGACGTCGAGCAGGAGAGAGCCTACGAGCTGTGGCAATCGCTCGCGGCCCACGGACTCGCGACGCCCAACATCGGTACCTTGACCGATATGATCTGCTGCCCGGGTCTCGATTACTGCAGTCTCGCGAACGCCGGCTCGATCGACGTCGCGAAGCTCATCAACGAGCGATTCGACGATTACGATTATCTCTACGACCTCGGAGAGATCGACCTGAAGATGTCGGGCTGCATGAACGCGTGCGGTCACCACCACGTGGGCCACATCGGCATTCTCGGCGTGGATAAGGGCGGCGAGGAGTGGTACCAGATCTCGATCGGCGGGGCGGCCGGCGCGGACGCAGCGCTCGGCTCGGTGATCGGACCGTCCGTCGCCAAGCGCGACGTCGCGGAAAGTATCGCGCGGCTCCTTCAGGTGTACGTCGAGCAGCGCCATCCCGACGAGCGCTTCCTCGATACCGTGCGCCGTCTGGGCGTCAAGCCTTTCAAGGAGCGGGTATATGCCGAGAAAGCTGCTGCTTGACGGTCGCGTCGTCGTCGATGAGTGGCGCCGGCTCGCCGAAGCGGGCGCCCCCGAGCCGGGCATGGCCCGCGCGGGCGACGACGGCTCAGCGCTGCTGCTCACGCTCGATGAATGGTTGTCGGATCGCGATCGCTGGCTCAAGCGCCGCGGGCGCCTCGGCGTGATCCTCGCCCCGGCGCACAAGGTCGAGCGGATTGCGCCCGATCTGGCGCGCTTCGACCTCGTCGCCGCGGAGTTTCCGAACCCGAGCGACGGACGCGGTTATACGCAGGGCCGACAGCTGCGCGAGCAGCGCAAATTCGCGGGTGAGCTGCGCGCGATCGGCTACGTTCGCCGCGATCAACTGTTCTTTCTCGCGCGCTGCGGCTTCAACAGCTTCGAGCTGCCCGAGAGCGAGCTCGACGGCGCGCGCGCCGGATTCTCCGTGTTCTCGGCTGCTTATCAACCGGCGAACGAGGCGGGTCTGGCCGTCGCCCTGCGCCGCTGCTAGCGATGAGCTAGCTGTCCAAGCAAGGCTTACCGGTCGCGCGCCTCAGAGGCTATCGTAGTAGCCTTTTGCCCTCGCAAAATAGGAAAGAGCCTCCGCGGCACAGCCGAGGTACTCGTGCTGGCGAAACTTGTAGCGCATCCGAAGGAACGGCGCCGCGAAGCATCTCTTGACCTCAGCCATCGATAGGTTGCCGACTGCGCCATCGAATCGTTTGGTGATCCAGTCGGACGAGCCTAAGAGCGCGTGCACACTCGCGGCGCCTTGATCGGGATTCGCATGACCCGTTCCATTGACCGAATTGGCCGATCTCACCGCCATGAACTGATCAATGGCCGCCTTGCTGTCCATCGCAGCGCGCCCGAGTGCTTTGCCGATGCGCGCCGCGCGACCGAAGGGGCTGGTAAAGGCCTCCACATCCTCGATGGCGGAGTTCAGCACCTCGAGCCGCGTAAATTCCCAGAACTCCTTGGCACCCGGCAGGCCGAGATCCTTGGCGTTCTTCGCGGCGCCGACGAATTTTTTGAGGGTCTCGAAATAGGCCTCGGTATGTTCGTCGTCGGGCGGAAGCAGCGGGTCCAAGCACGGCTGTTCGATTTGTCTTTCAAGATCATCGACTACTGGATCGGCCATGACGCGCGTCCCTCGGGCGGGGTTTTGGGAAAAAGGTGTCTCCTGTCCAGACAGACGCAATCGCGCGCGCAAGAGCGACATGCGCCCGTGCTCGAGCCCGGGCGAAAGCACTGCCCGCGGCACGCCGCCGCTAGCCGCTCAGGGACTGTCGCGCAAAGGAATCGGGATGCCCTGAAGGATCCGGTCCACTTCCTCTTGGGTCTCGGACCTCTCGGTCTCGCGCACCAGCCTGCGGGGCAAGTGCGCTGCGAGCAGCTCGATGAACTCGTGCATGTAGGCGCGCAACAACGTGCCGCGCCGAAAGCCGATCCAGGTGGTATGGCCCTCGAAGAGGTGCGAGGCGTCGAGCACGGCGAGATCCGCGTCGGCGACCGGATCGATCGCGAGCCTCGCGAGGATTCCGACGCCCAATCCGATGCGCACGTACGTCTTGATCACGTCTGCATCGCGCGCCGTGAGAGCCACGTCGAGCGACAGGCCGGCGGTCTCGAAGAGCGCGGGAAGGGAGGAGCGGCCCGAGAAGCTGAAGACGTAGGTGACGATCGGATACTCGGATAATTTCTTCAAGGTGAGCTTGCCGGCGGAGGCGAGCGGGTGGCCCTGCGGAACGACCACCGCACGATGCCAGCGGTAAACCGGCAGGCGCACCAGGTGGGGAAACAGCTCTTCCGACCCGGTCGCGATCGCGAAATCGACCCGATCGCGGGCGACCATTTCCGCGATCTGCTCGGAGGTGCCCTGGTGCAAATGCAGCCGCACCTTGGGGTATTTGAGGCGAAAGGCGCGAATCACCGGCGGCAGCACATAGCGCGCCTGGGTGTGCGTGGTGGCGATGGAGAGCGTTCCGCCGTCCGCTTTGCGCAGCTCCGCCGAGGTGCGGCGAATGTTCTGCATCTCGCGCAGGATGCTGCTCGCGCGCGCGATGATCTCCTCGCCCGCAGCGGTGGTGCGCGTGAGCGCCCGGCCCTCGCGCTCGAAGAGCTGAAAACCCAGCTCCTCCTCCAGCAGCTTCAGCTGCCGGCTCACGCCCGGCTGCGAGGTGTGCAATTGCCGCGCGGCGGCCGTGATGTTGAGGCCGTTCTCGTGAACCGCCACGAGATAACGCAGTTGCTGAAACTTCATGCGGCACCAAGGATATAAGAATTCTAGAACGCGATCAGCTTGCAGCCGACCACCAAGAGGATCGCCGCCAGGAGAAATCGCAAGATCGTCTCGGGCACGCGGCCGGCGAAATGGCTGCCGATGTAGATGCCCGGCAGCGACCCCAGCAGCAGCGACCCCAGCAACCGCCCGTCGACGCTGCCGAATACCCAGTGTCCCAAGCCTGCGACCAGAGTGAGGGGCACCGCGTGCGCAAGATCCGAAGCGACGATGCGCGCGGCCTTGAGATGCGGGTAGAGGAAGAAGAGCGCCGTGACGCCGAGCGAGCCTGCTCCCACGGAGGATATCGAGACCAGCACCCCGAGCGCGACACCGATTACGACGGTGAGCACGGGGTGGCGCGCGACGTTGGCGCTCTGCGCCTTGGACATACGGCGCAGATGCGTGCGCAGTGCGAGCGCCGCAGCGGTAAGAACCAGCGCTGCGCCGAGCGTGGTGGTGATGATCTTCGAGCCGCCGAGCCCATGCGTGTAGTGATGCAGGCCGAGGAGCGTGAGGACGGCCGCCGGCAGACTCCCGGCGGCGAGCAGGCCCGTGATGTGCCATTCGACCCGCCGGCCCTTCGCGTGCACGTAAGTGCCGCCTGCCTTGGTGACCGCCGCATGCAAGAGGTCGGTGCCCACCGCGGTGGCCGGGTGAATGCCGAAGACCAGCACGAGGAGGGGGGTCATGAGCGAGCCGCCGCCGACGCCGGTGAGCCCGACGATGGCGCCGACGGCAAATCCGGACAGGGTTTGAGCCCATTCGATCATGGGCCCACTATAGGATGGCCGATGAGCGGTCGATGGACTCGTGGGCGTGCTGGGGTAGCATAAAAACGCATGTCCTCATAAGCGATAGTTCGTTCCCGCGCTGCTCGTGCGGCTCTTATAGTGATCTTCCGAGCCCTTATCCCGAAGGTCGATGGGTGTCCGAGCTGCCCACAGAGCTGTACCGGCGCGCTGAGGACAGCGTGTCGCGGCTGCGCGCCGACGTCGCGGAGCATGGGGACCTATGCTACGCCAACGGCAAGGGCGGCGCCCGGGAGTCCCGGCGTTGAATTACTTTCCACTGTTTATCGATCTGCGCGCGCAAAGGGTGCTCGTCGTGGGCGGTGGCGAGGTGGCACGTCGCAAGGTGCATTTGCTCGAGCGCGCCGGCGCGCGCGTCACCTGGGTCGCGCCCGAGGTCGTGCCCGAGCTCGCGCGGGGCAGCGCCGACGGTGCTCTCACGCTCGTCCAGCGTGAATTCGCTCCCGAGGATTTGTCCGGCGCCCGACTCGTGATCGTCGCCACCCCGCGCCGCGCGCTGAATCGCTGGATCGCGAGTCTGTGTGATGCGCGCGCCATCCCGGTGAATGTGGTGGACGATCGGGAGGCCTCGCGCGTCATCCTGCCGGCCATCATCGATCGCGATCCGGTACTCGTCGCCGTCTCCACCGGCGGGGCCTCGCCGGTACTGGCGCGGCGGCTGCGCGAGCGCCTGGAGGCGGTCCTACCCAAGCGAATCGGCGCGCTCGCCGCCTGGCTCGGCGAGCTGCGTGGGCAGACTCGCAGGCGCCTTTCCGGCTCGCGGCGGAGCTTCTTCGAGAGCCTCATCGACGGGGCGGCCGCGCGCCGTTTCATCGACGGCGAAGAGCGCGGGGCGCAGCGCATGGCGCAGCGGCTGCTCGCCTGCGCCTCGGTGGCCCGGCGGCGCACCGGGGAAGTGACGCTGGTGGGAGCGGGACCAGGGGACGCGGAGCTCCTGACGTTGAAGGCGCTGCGCGCCCTTTCCGATGCCGACGTCATCCTCTACGACCGGCTCGTGTCGGCCGAAGTGCTCGATTTCGCGCGGCGCGACGCGCTGCGAATTTGCGTCGGCAAGACGGCGCACGCGGCCGGCACGAGTCAGGAATGCATCAACGAGCTGATGATCACACACGCGCGCGCGGGACGGCGAGTCGTGCGCCTGAAAGGCGGCGATCCCTTCGTATTCGGCCGAGGTGGCGAGGAGCTCGAGGCCCTTGCGCGTGCCGGAATCGACTTCTCCGTGGTACCCGGCATCAGCGCGGCGAATGGCTGCGCGGCCTACGCCGGCATCCCGCTCACGCACCGCGATCATGCTCACGCCGTGAGCTTCGTGACGGGGCACGCGGGCGATGATTCCGCAGAGCCGGATTGGCCCTCGCTCGCGCGGCCCAAGCTCACCGCCGTCTTCTACATGGGTCTCGCGCGGCTCGATCACATCACGGCCAAGCTGATCGAGCACGGGGCTCCGCCCGAGCGGCCGGCCGCGCTGATCGCGCAGGGAACGCGCGCGAGCCAGCAAGTGGTCACGGCGACGCTCGCGAGCATCCGCGCCGTTGCAAGCGCCCGCAGGCTCGAATCGCCGGCGCTCCTCGTCGTGGGCGATGTCGTCTCTTTGCACTCGACGCTCTCGTGGTTCTCTGCCCGCGAGCCGGTCGCGGCCACGCCGATGGCTGCGACAGGCTCCTAGCCTCGATTATTCATGAAGGACAACTTCTTTATCCCCGGGCGCCGGCTTCTCGTGATATGTATCGTTCTTCATGAATAATTAGCTCTAGGCGATCGCGTCGCGGAAGCCTCGATCGGCGATCCACGCGGGGTTGAACAATCGCGACTGGTACTTGGCTCCGCCATCACAAAGAATGGTCACGATGGTGTGACCGGGACCGATTCTCTTCGCGAGCTCGACGGCGGCCGCCACGTTGATCCCGGACGTCGAGCCCAGGAACAATCCCTCTTCGCGCAATAAGCGGTAGACGAAGCGCATGGTCTCTCGATCCTCGATCCTGAGCGCATCGTCGATCGGGGCGTCCTTGAGATTCGCCGTCACGCGCCCCGTGCCGATGCCTTCGGTAATCGAGGAGCCGCCGTCGGATTTGAGCTCACCGTGCTTCACGTACTCGTAGAGCGCGCTACCCGGCGGATCGACGAGCACTATGCGCACCGAAGCCGATTGCGCTTTGAGATACGCGGCGACTCCGGCGAGGGTTCCCCCCGTGCCGGTGGCCGCGCAGAAGACGTCGATCTTGCCGCCCGTGTCGCGCCAGATCTCGGGACCCGTGGATTCGAAGTGCGCCGTGCGATTGGCGGTGTTGTCGAACTGGTTGGCCCAGATCGCGCCGGGCAGCTCGGCCGCCAGCCGGCCCGCGACCTTCTGGTACTGGTTGGGGTTGCTGTAAGGCACGGCGGGCACCTTGCGCAGCTCCGCGCCGAGGGCCTCGATGATCTGGTACTTCTCCGCTGCCTGATTGTCGGGCATCACGATGACGCACTTGTAGCCGCGGGCATTGCAGACGTGAGCCAGGCCGATGCCGGTATTGCCCGCCGTTCCCTCGACCACCGTCCCGCCGGGCTTGAGCACGCCCCGCCTTTCGGCATCGAGCACGATCCATTTGGCCGCCCGATCCTTCACCGAGCCTCCAGGATTCATGAATTCTGCTTTGCCCAGGATGTCGCAACCGGTCTCTCTGGAGAGCGCCTCGAGGCGAATCAACGGTGTGTTGCCGACCGCCCCCGTAAATCCGTCATACACGGCCATCGTTCAGGTCCCTTCTTGCCCGGCGGCCATTGTGACTGGCAGGGTTCGGACGGTCTACCGGCGAGCCGAGGCTCAGCTCCCTCCGCTCCCTCTTTTCCGACTGTGATAAAAGAATCCCCGGTCGGGCCGGGGAGTGGGAGTGGAACAGGTGCTGAGTAATAACCCGACACGTCCTTGGGCGGAGGATACGCGTCACATAAAGTGCGCTGCGTTCGACCTTTTGTAATTAGGTCAAATTGTTGCAAGAATGTAACCATGCAACAAATGGCACTACTTTAGTGACGATTATGCTACCACTGATTGACGGTAATTCCAATGTTTTCGCACAAAAAAGACGATTTTTGGACTATGTCAAATGCTTGATAGTTTTGTAACTTATAGGCAACAAACAGATCGCCGCAGTACCAGGAGGGTAGCTCAAGGCCACACCGTGGCCCGTTTCTCGAAATCCGGCGAGCATGCGCGCACAACGCAAAATCGCTGGCCCGTCGGCGCCTCCATCACCCACCAAGTTTGCACCGCTTGCACTCTCTTCGCCCCGAGCCTCTCCAGCCGTCGCACCTCCGCCTCGATGTCGTCCGTCTCGATATCGAGGTGCACGCGGCTCGCGTGCTCGACTCGTTGCACCTCGATCGTGAGCCCGTGGTGCGCATCCTCGAGGCGCATGTAGCGCTCGCCCTCGGCACCCGCAAGCTCGCGCGCCGGCATGCCGAGCGCGCCGCTCCAGAACCCCGCAGCAGAGGCCAGATCGTCCGTGCGACAATCGATGATGAACCCGCCGAGTTTGCTTTTATGCATCGCTTGCTCCACATTCAGGTGAGGCGAACGACGGATAATGCCCCTCCCATGAAGTACTTGCACACCATGGTGCGCGTCACCGATATCGAGCAATCCTTGAAGTTCTATCGCGACGCGCTGGGCCTCGTCGAGCTCTCGCGGCGCGACTACAGCCAAGGCCGCTACACCCTGCTGTTCTTGGCGGCCCCGGGCGATGAGGCGGCGCAGCTGGAATTGACCTACAACTGGGATCCGGAGGTGTACGGTGGCGGCCGCAATTTCGGGCACCTCGCCTATTCGGTCGAGAACATCTATGCGACCTGCGAGCGCCTGATGAGGCATGGCGTCACGATCAACCGGCCGCCGCGCGACGGGCGAATGGCGTTTGTTCGCTCCCCCGACAATATCTCGATCGAGCTGTTGCAACAGGGCGCGGCGCTCGCGCCTGCCGAACCCTGGACCCGCATGCCGAACGTCGGAGTGTGGTAGCGCGGCGCGGCCCGCGCTTCGG
>Ga0187784_10004134_pt1 | contig 11737 bp, 10 predicted proteins | sample 1015_SJ02_MP15_2_FD_132964 | JGI IMG/M metagenome (GOLD analysis project Ga0187784, IMG submission 132964) | Tropical peat soil microbial communities from peatlands in Department of Meta, Colombia - 1015_SJ02_MP15_20_MG | ecosystem: Environmental > Terrestrial > Soil > Wetlands > Peat | place... | reverse complement strand
TGTGGCCCGTACTCTGAGGGCCGATCAAGAGCCGTTCCGAAGACGGACTCGAAAAACCCTCCTGCCAGAGTCTGCGGGCCGATAGTGTTGGTGATGAACCACTGGAGGCTCTGGCGGGGTGTGATCGGGTGATAGGGTGCCTCCTGCGGCTGCGATTTTGGAGGCGTTTCTAGTAGTGGGAAATTGAGATTTTCATACTTGTCGGCCTGCCATGAAGTGGCCGATTGGCCGGCTTCATTTCCGAGGCCTTCCGAGATGGACTGTGCCGTTGCAACAAAACTTGTCTGGAAGAAAATCGCAATCAAAATTGCGATTTTCTTCCAGCATATAAAGCTACGGCAATTCAGCACGTTGCAACCCTCGTCCCACTGGGCAATTAGGTAGTTTTGCTTTGCACTTTGGGCAGGCTGCGAATGGCGGCAGCGAAACCCGTCAGGGCCGTTCCGTCAAAGATGAGGTCGATGCCGATCGCCAGACCAACGAAGAAGGTGCTGGATGCTGTCCAAGTGGCCAAAAGATAGACGCCGAGAGCGACAGCGACGAGTCCCGCGAAAGCGGTCCATCCCCACCTGGGAAATTTGATGGCAGCCGCGCCAGCTATGCGAAACAGTCCTCCCACGATGAAGAGGCAGGCAACCAACATGGTCACGCCTGCCGCGCCCGCGTCCGGATGGCGAATAAGGAGGTATCCGACCACTCCGCGAATGATGGCATTCAGCAGGTACAAGAAGAATCCCTGCCAACTGAACGCCCAAACCGCATTGACGAGCCACAACACTCCGCTGATCGCGAGGACCCAACCTAACACCAGGATCGAAAAGGTGGTCGCGGTCTGCGATTTAACCACACACACGGCGCCCAGAACCGCCAGCAGAATGCCGAAAACGAGAAACCAGCCCCAGGATTTCCTGACGTGCTCAAGGCCCGCGGCGAAAATATCAGAAATAATATCACTCATCGTTATTCTCCCTTGGCGCGCCGCCGCTTGGATTGGGTTTTGCCCCCGGCAGCGTGCTCGAATCGATTCTTACCTCAGAAAAATCTCCGGAACTTTCTTCGGAACGACAATCGGACTGGCCGACTTCGGATTGGAATTGAATTTCCCGAAGACAGATGGATCCTTTCGGAAATGCTGCTCCAGTGCCTCGACCCGGTGTTGATTGTTGGGATGGTCTGACAAGATTTCCGGGGGTTGAGCAATGTTCGCATTTGTAAAATCCTGGAACAGCCAAACCAGGCCCCAGGGGTTGTAACCCGTTCCCGCACAAACATCGGCGCCGGTCAAATCCGCACGCTCCTCCACATCCCGGGAGTAGCCTTGAGAATTAAGCCTAGCAATCAGAGCGATGGCCAGTACGTGAGCGCGAGTCGGGCCCAAAATCACGGCAGCCCCCAATGAGCGCCTCAGGATTTTCTCCTGCTCTTCTATCATCGCCATGCTGTCACGATGAATGGTGTGGGAGACTTCATGACAAAGCGTTCCGGCGAGTTCGTCCGTATTCTTGACTAAATACAGAAGCGAATCGGTCACATAGACGTTTCCGCCCGGCGTGGCGAACGCGTTGGGTTGCGGTTCGTGAACAAGGTAGAACTTGAACGGGTGATTGTAGCGGGGTTGTGCGGAGCGCGTGATGGCATCGGCAATCGGATTCAACTGATCGTATAGGGGAGACGATTCAATAATTTCGCCCTTGGCCTTCAATTCGTTGAAGACCTCCTGGCCTAACTGGACTTCCTCATCCTGATTGCTGCTTTGAGCCCCCAACAAGGCTCTTACGCTGCCAACCCCCGCGATACACAATGCCGCGGCGGTGGTGTACAGCAGCGCCCTTCGAACTAGTTTGGAAACAATCATTGTCCATCTCTCCTACCGAAGACGTTCCGAGTCCGCCGAGTGTATGCGCGCTGACCTCAGGCTCACAACACATCCTATCGGCTGAAAGCGACGCCCCAAAATAAACCGCATGATGACGGCAACGACCAGGATCCAGCCGACTAGTATCGTCCTGATCGTTGCCGGAGCCAGGGGATAACTAATGACGACAAGACTCAGTATGGCGATCAGGTTGCCCGTGAAGGCCATTGCCCTTCGGCGCGTCCTAGTCTCGTCGGTCATGTTTCCTCGTGCAGACATGGAACCTCCCACTAGCAATGCTGTGCTTGCAGCAAGGCCATCCAACTCGACCGCGTGGGTTGAAGCACGCGATCAATCGTGCGCCGTGTGCTAAATGTTGGTTTTCGCAGCCTTGGCCTTCAAAGTGGCTGCCTTGGTCTTAAGAATTTCGACCTTGGCCTTGGCCTGACGCTCGGCCGCCTCGCGTTGTTCCTTGGCTTTCTCCAGCCGAGTTTGCAACTTGGAGTCGAGTTGGTTGATCTTTTCCAGAAGCTTTGCTTTGCGGTCGGCCTGAGCCTTGGCGTGCTCTGCCTTCATTTCCGCGATGTCGGCCTTCATGGCCGTGATTTCCTCTTCGTTGACCGTGTGCTTCACGTCTGACAGCGCTCGCCGGAATACAGTCCCGCCGATCGCTTCCATCCGGGTGTCCACCGGAGTTGTCCAATCTTCTTGAATGTCCGCGACAACGGCAAACTTATTCGGGAGAAGTACCTTGGTCACGTCATCGACGAAGTCGCCACCAATTCTGGCATTGTCGAGGTCCGCTGCGCTGCCAGCAATCAACCCCACACCAGCGCCAATGGCAAGGCCGACGGGTCCACCGAGAAGACCGATGAGGCTTCCCAGAGAAGTTCCCACCAGAGTCCCGAGCGGCCCCTGGTCATCACTTTGCCGCACCGTTGTTGTGCCATCTGCATTCTTGGCAACCACGGCGTAAGCATAGACGGCAATGCTCCCCTCGTTATCCAGCTGAAGAAGCGTCTTCTTGCCTTCGTAAGCTTTGGTTTCCGTGTCAAATACAACCACTAACATCCTGTCCATAATTTCTAAGCTCCTTTCGATTTGGCCCCTGCTTCCGACACCTTCTTGAATGCAATGCAAGCGCCAATCGGTAAACCCTTCAAAACGTTCAGGCTCGCGCGTCACAGAGCTGCCGCTTCTTCGCGAATTCGCGAAGTTCGTGAAAACCTATCTTGGATTCCTGAGCGCAGCGCGCGGGAATTGGAAGCCTTGAAGCGATACTTGTCAATACTCATCGAACGAATCTTCGATTCCAGCGTGGAGGGCGGAATGCCGAGCTTGGCTGCGGCGCCGTAGGGTCCTGAAACCCGGCCTCTCGTTTCGGCCAGGGCAGCCCCAATGGTTTCACGATCTTCCATCGAAGACCTTTTTAAGAGCGGCGCTCCCGCCAGTTCCGGCTGGAAGCATTCGCGAGAGAGCCAACTCTTTTTCACCGCGAGGCTCCCCTTTTCATAGACGACCATGGACCGCTCGATCACATTCTGAAGCTCGCGGATGTTTCCGGGCCAGGGATAGCGAGTCAGGGCCTCCATCGTTTCGGAGGAAATCCTTCCGATGGTTTTGTTCATACGCTGGGCAAATTGCCGGACGAAATGACGCACCAACAGCGGAATGTCTTCCGGACGTTCGCGCAAGGGCGGAATGGAAATGGGGAAAACATTCAGGCGGTAGTACAAATCAAGGCGAAATTGCTTCTCGACGATCATCTCCTCCAGTGCGCGATTGGTGGCCGCGATGAGCCGAACGTCGACTGTCTTTGTCCGCGTACTGCCCAGCCGCTCGAATTCTTTGTCCTGTAAAACGCGCAGAAGTTTGGGTTGTAGTTCCAGCGAAATATCACCAATTTCATCCAGAAACAGCGTACCTTGGTTTGCCAACTCCAGCCGGCCAGCCTTCTGAGTGATGGCGCCGGTGAAGGCGCCGCGCTCGTGGCCGAAGAGTTCGCTTTCCAGCAGACCGCCAGGAATGGCGGCGCAATTGAGCTTCACGAACGCCTGCTTGTTCCGGCGGCTACGATTGTGAATCGCGTGTGCCAGGAGTTCCTTGCCGGTGCCCGTCTCTCCCAACAAAAGCACGGTCGAATTGCTGGGAGCTACCATTTCAACGAGTTGCAGCACTTCCCGAAGGGCGGGACTCTGTCCCACGATGCCCTCAAAGCCGGGCTTCGGATGGTCTTCTTCCGAAGAGAGTTCCTCGTCCATGATGCTTAAGACGGCAGCCCCGAACCGTGCATTTTCATTGCGCGCGTCAGAATCTGAAGGAACAATGAAGTCCACGGGAAGCTCATTCGCGCTTGCGCTTACAATGCCAAGGTGGTCTGTGCTCATTGTTGTCAGCCCCCTATTCTTCTTTGCGCAAAGTGTGGAACGCGTTCCAGTTGCGGACAAGCCCAGATAGGTCCGTTGTGTCCACCATATCGGGACACCTGGGAACTCTTTTGGGGCAAGAAATACCCTCTTAAGGTGAGTGAAAACTAACTCTGGCGGTCTCGAATGTCGATGCGCTTCCATCCAAAAAGGCGCGCATCCACCGACCAGGCGCCAGGACCCAGCAGTGCCAGGGCGGCACCAAGGGTCCCCAACAGAATGTAGGTCCAAGGATCTCCAGTTTGCGCGAAGGTGCTCCACAGCGCAAGGACAGCCCCGAGAGTTCCCACGATGGGAGTCCATAAACCTGCGATCAGCAGGAGGCCTGCAGCGATCGAGAGCACGTGGAGTATGGCTGGTCCAATCGTAGGCCCAGCCCAGAGCGCTGTGATCCCGTGGATAGCCAATGTAGTTCCGGCGACCACCCGCATGAGCAGAAGGCCGACGCCAGGCGCACCGTGTGCGAATGTTGAGAAAAGTCGTCGCAAAAATAAGAACCCTCTCAAGGTTAGAGGCCTCCCCATGCGAGCGGCAAGCCTCAAAAGGCTGGTCCAAACCACTCTTTGGAGTGAATTAAAATTCAATGATTCCGCGCTTGAGGCCGATCATGGCGGCGTGGGTCCGGTCATTCGCGCCCAATTTGGAGAGGATGTTCCGGACCTGACCCTTGACGGTTTCTTCGCTGATTGATAGCTGCGCCGCAATCTCTTTGTTGGCATTCCCCTCGGCAATCAAACGCAGGACACGGATTTCTGCCGGGGTAAGAGGCTCATCGGTGGCATGCTCAGCAAGTTGGTAGGAGGCCTCTGCGGAAAGGGACTTCTTCCCGGCATGGACGGCACGGATCGTTTCCAGGAGTTCCTTGTGCAAGCTATTTTTCAGCAGGTACGCGCGCGCCCCAGCTTTGAGGGCGCGCAGAACCTGGACGTCGCCGGCGTAGGTGGTCAGGACAATGATGCGCGCGTCGGGGAATTCACCGCGAATTGCAATCATCGCGTCGAGACCGTTTATTTCCGGCATGAGTAAGTCCATCAGGGTGATATCCGGACGGTGCGCACGGAACTGCTGTATCGCTTCGCGCCCATTTGAAGCTTGGGCGACTAAACGCATGTCCGATTGACCAGCGATGAGGGCAGCGATCCCTTCGCGGAGGAGAGGATGATCGTCGACCGCCAGAATCCGAATCAACCTGAGATCGGCACTCATGACTTTGTCTCGGTCCCTTTCCCAGAGAGCCAGGAGCGGCGGGGACCGGGAGATGTGGCATAAGCAATGGAGGCAGGAATGCTCAGCTCCAGTTCCGTTCCAGAATCAAGCTCGCTCCAGACTGTGAGCTTACCACCCAAAAGTTTGGCGCGCTCGCGCATACCACGCAAGCCGTAATGTCCGGAACGGCTGCCTTCATCAAGATTCTTCGGATCAATGCCCTTTCCATCATCCCGGACCCGCGAACGAAACTGGCGTTCGTCATACCGGATTTCCACTTCGATCCGGTTCGCCTGTGCGTGCCGAAACGCATTACGCAGCGCCTCGGCCGCAATCCGGTAGACTTCGTCTCGCAATATCGGATGGAGGACCTGCGGCGTACCTTCTACCACCACATTGAACTCGGCAGCACTCGGGTTGGTTTCAGCGGCCGCGAGTTCTTCACCCAAAGTGTTTATTGCCAACGCGAGGTCGTTGGCTACGACCGTCGATGAGCGCAACCCTTGTATCGCATCGCGACCCTCAGTGATCGCCTGCGCAGCCTGATCGATCGCACTCTCCAGTGTCTTCCGTGCTTCATCAGGGCGTTTCGGCAACAAATTAGTTGCCGCCTGAAAGCGCAGCAACACTCCGTGAAAGCCTTGCAGCAGCGTATCGTGCAGTTCCCGCGCAATGCGTGTACGCTCATTGACGCGCTCTTCCAGGCGCATGTTGAACTGCCGCGCCAGTTGACGTAGCCGCAGTTGATAAAGCGCCCAGAGCAAGGTCACAAGAGCGGCCACGCAAGACAAGCGAAACCAAGAGGTCTGGTAGTACGCCGGGGCGATGGAGAAATCCAGGAACGTGCCGGCCTCATTCCACACGCCGCTGTTATTGCAGGCAGTCACACGGAAGCGGTACTTGCCCGGCGCGAGATTCGAATACTGCACCTCGCGGTCGTTGACCACCTCCCTCCAGTCCTGGTCCTGCCCCTCCAGCTCGAAGCGGAAGTGAACCTTTTCCGGAACAACCAGGCTCAGCGCTGTGTAATCAATCGACAAATCGCGAACGAGCGGAGGCAGGCGCAAACCGCCAGCTGGATCGTAAGTCTTGCCGTCGGCGGTGATCTGCTCGATGTGTACGGGCGGCGGGAGTTTGTTGAAGGAAAACTCTCGTCGGTCCAGGCGGCGCGGATCGATGACGAAGACACCTTTTTCTGATACGTACCACAATCTTCCATCCATGGATTTGCCGACACGCGGGCTGAGGCCGCCGGCGACAGCAGCCGATCGGAGTCCGTCGGAGTTGTCGAAAACCGTGGCCTGAATGGTCCGCTTCGGATCTGTAACCCACTTGTCCATCTCCGGCTGGGCAATGCGGACCAGGCCGCAGGCCATGTACAGCCAGAATGAATGGGCATCGTCTTCCACCACCTCGTGAACCGAGCCACAGGGTAAGCCGTTTTGACTGCTCAACGTAGCAACACGGCCGTCTTTCATCCTGCTTAGCCCGCTCTCGGTCGCGACCCAGAGTGTGCCGTCCCGGTCGAGTTGAAGGCCGTTGACGCGGCCCTCGCCCAGACCGCCAGCAACGTTATAGGACGCGCGCACCTGACCGTCCTTGAAGTACGCCACGCCGCCCTGAGAGAATCCAAGCCATAGGCCACCCTGTAAAGGATCCGCCACGAGAGTAAGGGCCAAGCCCTGAGCCCCCAGCCTAGCCCAGGGGATCTGCTCGACTGCGCCTCCCCGGCGCAATCGATAAAGACTCTGATCCTGGCTGATCCAAAAATCTCCCGCACTGTCCTCTGTGATGGAATGCGCCCATCCGCCAGGCATGGCGCGTACGGGAATAAACCGATCGCTCTCCAGGTAGGCAGCCCCGGCACGCGAGAAAACCCAAATGCGCCCGCGATGGTCCTGATACAGGGAGCCCGGAGAATCATCTGGCAATCCGCTATCGTTGATCTCGCGTACAGTTTCCGGGGCCGGAACGCGTCGCTTCCGGTAAAGTGTCAGGTGTCCGTCATCCCATCGGTCCAAGCCATTTCGAGTGCCGAGCCAAACGCTCCCATCTCTGCTCGGTAGAACCGACTCAACGTAGCTATTAATCAAACCTTGTCTCACGGGAATCGTGATTATGGAGAAGTCGCGAAAGCGATCAAGGCCATTATTGGTGCACACCCACACGTTGCCTTCACGATCCTCAAGGAGATCTTCAGTGGAATCGCTTGAGAGACCGTCAGGTTGGGTGAACTGATCCGTCCTTCCCTGGTGCACATGCAATAGCCCACGGTCTATCGTTCCGATCCACAAACTGCCATGGCGATCCCGGAGCAGCCAAAAAGGATTGAACCCCGGCACCGTACCTGGAAGCGGATATGCCGAGACCTTCCCGTCAACGATCTGCATGATCCCACCGCGTGTGGCAATCAAGAGTGCGCCGTTGTCGTCTTCGGTCAGAGAGTGGATTTCGGCGGCCGAACCCGACAACGGTATGAGTACCGGAGCGCCGGGTTTCCATCGCCAGAGCCGCGTCCCCGTTCCTGCCCAGAGATTCCCCTTTTCATCTTCATATAGAGTGCCCACTCCAAGGCCGAAGCTGCCGTCCTCTCCGTAGCAGTGGACCCTTCCATTTTGAATTGCGCAGAGTCTCCAGGTGGGAATCGTCTCCACGCCCGCCCATACGGTTCCTTCACGATCCTCAAGGAGTGTATCAACTCGCTGTCCAGGAACCTCCGGGTACAGAGTCAGCTTGCCGTCCTTCCAACTGGCAAGCCCTTGATGAGTGCCAATCCACAGAGTTCCATCGCGCGAGACGAGCAGCCTTTGAATAAGGCTGCTGGGGAGATGTTGATTCCCTCGCGGCTGCCAAGGGACGCTCCGAACGCCATCGAAGCGAAACAAGCCGAATTCCGTGCCCAACCAGAGATAACCGTCGGGCGTCTGCGCAATAGTGTGAATAGTGCCTTTGCCAAAGCCCTCGCTAATTTTCCACGACGTGTGCGCATACTGGCTGACCTCGAGTGATGGGTCTAAAGCCGAAGCACAAGGACAAAGCGCCAGGGAGATGCAAGCCAGGAGCATGCCCAGCGTGACAACACTTCTTCTTTGTCTGCGCGCTCTCTCCACAACGCCCACATCTTATCTCACCAGCTGGAGAGTGTCGCGCCTCGTAAATACACGGTGATATTTTCCAGCGTTCTCTTCCGCGCTCCGTGTCTTCCATGCATGTCTGTTGTGTCGAGATTGCGGCAACTTCGTGAAATTGATCACTGTGCTTCCGCTAGAAGGCCTTGAAGCGGTACTTGTTGATGTTCATCGAGCGGATCTTCGATTCCAAAGTGGAGGGCGGAATACCTAACTTGGCGGCCGCACCCGTGGGTCCCGAAACGCGGCCTCTTGATTCGGCCAAGGCCTCCCCAATTGTTCTACGATCCTCCAGCGTGGATCTTTTGAAGAGCGCAGGTCCTAACGGCTCCGGCTGGAAGCATTCGCGCGAGAGCCAGCTCTTCTTGACCGCGAGATTCCCCTTTTCATGAACAATTACCGAACGCTCGATCACATTCTGCAGTTCGCGGATGTTTCCGGGCCAGGGATAGCGAGTCAGCGCCTCCATCGTTTCGGAAGAAACCCTCCCAATGGTCTTGTTCATGCGCTGGGCAAATTGCTGGACGAAGTGCCGCACCAGCAGCGGAATGTCTTCCGGGCGTTCGCGCAAGGGAGGAATGGAAATGGGAAAAACATTCAGGCGGTAGTACAGATCGAGGCGAAACTGCTTCTCGACGATCATTTCTTCCAGGGCGCAATGGGTCGCGGCCACAATCCGAACATCAACTTTCCTCGTCCTGGTGCTGCCCAATCGCTCGAATTCCCGCTCCTGCAAAACACGCAGGAGCTTGGGTTGCAGTTCCAGCGGGATATCGCCAATTTCATCCAAAAACAGCGAACCTTGGTCGGCCAGCTCCAGCCGGCCAATCTTCTGAGTGATGGCGCCGGTGAAGGCGCCGCGCTCGTGGCCAAAAAGTTCGCTTTCGAGCAGGCCGCCGGGAATGGCAGCGCAGTTGAGCTTTACAAACGGCCGAGCTTTCCGGTGGCTATGATTGTGAATCGCGTGCGCAAGGAGTTCCTTGCCGGTGCCCGTTTCTCCCAGCAAGAGCACGGTCGAATCGCTGGGAGCCACCATTTCAACGAGTTGCAGCACCTCCCGCAATGCCGGACTCTGCCCCACGATGCCCTCAAAACCGGGCTTTGGACGGTCTTCTTCCGGGCAGAGTTCCTCATCCATGATGCTTAAGACGGCAGCCCCGAACCGTGCGTTTTCATCGCGCGCGCCAGGATGCGATACAGCTCCCAAGTTCATGACAATCCCCCAAAATTTGAATTTGGCCGCCACAGTTACTTCGTACTGATCCAGGTCACCCTGCTTTTCTTTCTCTCGCAATCCACTCGCGGATATATGCCGGACAATTCCGGAGCTTGATGCTGTCTGCTTCGCAGCGCTCCAGAAACCTGACGGCGTCCCGATCCACGAGGGTTAGGTCCTTCAAATCCAAGACGATGGGGCGATCTTCCGCGTCTGTTCCAAACAGCGTATCCAACTCCCCTATGTTCTCTCCGTCCAATCGACCGCTCACCGCGAAGACCACTTCCCCATTTATCGTCCGCTGAATTTTGAGCATCTGTCCTCTTCTCGGGCGTGACCCGATCCCCTAAATAGCAAACTCCTGCCCAACGATAAGTCACTGAAAAAAAACAGACTAAGTCCGTATTAAATGGCGAAAGTTCGCCAATTGGCGAAATCCTGTACAACACTTATCTGAAGGCTTTGAGTTTGGGAAAACCCGGTTAGTTGTCCCAACCGGAAGCTGCAGTCTTAAAGCGATTCTTGTTGATCTTGAACGATCTGATCTTCGATTCCAGCGTAGATCGTGGCATACCCAGCTTGGCAGCAGCGCCAGACGGTCCGAACACGCGTCCGCCGCACTCCCGCAGCGCAGCTTCAATCATCTCCCTCTCTTGAGCAGCAAGTTTTTCAGTGAGGTCAAGGGGGCTTTTCGCCTCATCTGCAAGAGGCTGTCGTGAGAGCCAGCTTTCATCTACCGAAAAGACTTCTGTTTCGCACACGATTACAGATCGCTCAATTACATTCTGCAATTCGCGGATGTTACCTGGCCAGGGGTACGATTGGAAAAGGTCCAGAGTCTTTTTGTTCACTCCCCGTATACGCTTTCCCGCTTTTCTTGCGTAACGATCGATGAAGTACTCGACCAGCAGGGGAATATCCCCTCTTCGCTTCCGCAGAGGCGGAATCTCGATCGGAAAAACGTTGAGCCGGTAGAACAGATCACTACGAAAGGTACCCGCTCCGATGGCGGCCTGCAAGTCGCGGTTGGTGGCCGCAATCACCCGGACGTCGGTTTGGATGGATCGATTTCCGCCGACACGGTCAAATTCGTGTTCCTGCAGCACACGCAACAGGGCAATCTGGGTCTCGGCAGGGAGCTCTCCGACTTCATCGAGGAATATCGTACCTCCTCCCGCCAGTTCAAAGCGCCCCAAATGCCTTTGCGTCGCTCCTGTAAAGGCGCCCTTTTCATGGCCAAACAATTCCGAGGCAATCAAGTCGCGCGGGATCGCCGCGCAATTCGCGGTTACGAACGCTCGTGAGGAGCGGTGCGAGCGCTTGTGGATGGCACGGGCGATGAGTTCCTTCCCTGTCCCGGTTTCGCCGGTAATAAGTACAGTAGAATCCGTCGGCGCGACCTTGGCAACGCGAGAAAGTACGGATTGCAGAGCGGGAGACGTGCCGACGATCTCCTCGAACATGGATGCCTTGTCAATTTCTTCACGCAGCGCGATGTTCTCATTATAGAGTTGGTCCCTCAACTTCTTGACTTCGTCAAGAGCTGTCCGGAGACCATCTTCCGCCTGCTTCCGATCCTCGATATCGGTCCGGGTACCATACCACCGGATGATGTGTCCCTGCTCATCCCGCAGCGGATTCAAACGGATTAAAAACCAGCGGTACTGGCCGTCTTTCCCAAGCAGTCGTGCTTCCGATTCCCAGGGAGTCCCTTGTGCAATCACTTGCTCGCTCTCGCGCAGGAGCCTTTCCAAATCGTCGGGATGCACGATGTTGGCAAGATGGCCAGGGGCAAGAACATCTTCCAGGGTAAGGCCGCTGTATTCGAGATCGCGCCGGTTCGCATAGCGGAACCTCCCGTCCGGTTCCAATACGAAGATGTGCTGTGGAACCGCGTCCACGATTT
>Ga0187784_10004133_pt1 | contig 11738 bp, 8 predicted proteins | sample 1015_SJ02_MP15_2_FD_132964 | JGI IMG/M metagenome (GOLD analysis project Ga0187784, IMG submission 132964) | Tropical peat soil microbial communities from peatlands in Department of Meta, Colombia - 1015_SJ02_MP15_20_MG | ecosystem: Environmental > Terrestrial > Soil > Wetlands > Peat | place... | reverse complement strand
TGAGCTTCTTGACGTGCTCGTCGACCATGTCGTGCACCTCGGCAGATTTGGTCAGCTCCGCGTAGGACGCCTTGGCCAGGCCATGCTCTTTGGCCCAGCCGCCGATCGCGTCGGCGTCGAGGGTGACCAAGGCGACGGCGAAGTTGCGTCCCTCCCCGAACACCATGAACTGACTGGCGTATGGGCACAACGTCGCAAATTTCGCCTCGATGGCCGGCGGCGCGACGTACTTGCCGCCGGAGGTTTTGAACAGTTCCTTGATCCGGCCGGTGATCTTGAGGAACCCGTCGTCACCGATGCTGCCCTGATCTCCGGTGGACAGCCAGCCGTCGTCGCTGAGCGCCTCGCCGGTGGCTTTGTCCAGGTGGTGATAGCCGGCCATCACGCATTTACTGCGGAATTGCACCTCGCCGGCGTCGCTGATCCGGACCTCGGTGCCCTCGAACGGCAGGCCTACGGTGCCGAGGTTGTAGTTGTCGGGGCGGTTGATGAAGCCCGCGCCGGCGGACTCGGTCAGCCCGTAGCCTTCCAGGATCAGCAGCCCGGCCGCGTCGAACCATTCGGCGATGTCGCGGTTGAGCGGCGCGGAACCGGACACGAAGAACCGGATCCGCCCGCCGAACACGTCGCGCACCTTAGCGAACACCAACCGGTCGAACAGCCGGTGCGGCAGTTGCAAAGCCAACGGGACGGATTGGCCGGCGCGGCGTCGCTGGGCGACCTGACGGCCCAGCGCGAATGCAGTGTCGAACACGCGTGCTTTGATGCCGCCTTGGTTCTGCTGGGTGGTGACGACGCGGGAGTACGCCTTCTCGAAGATGCGCGGCGCGGCTCCCATGAACGTCGGTTTGACCACCGCGGTGTTTTCCACGATCTTGTCGACGCGGCCGTCGATCGCGCTGGCGAAGCCGCACGCCAGTTGAGTGGAGATCAGCACCTTGCCGAAGGCATGCGCGAGCGGCAGCCACAGCAGTTGCAGGTCGTCCTCGCCGAGCAGACCCATGTCGGAGATCGCGGCGCCGGTGTACACCCACGCCTCGTGGCGCAGCCGCACCCCTTTGGGTTTGCCCGTCGTCCCCGAGGTGTAAATCAGCGTTGCCAGCCGGTCGCCGGTGATCTCCTCTGCGGTCCTGCGCACACTGGACGGATGCTCGGCCATGTACTTCGCGCCCATCGCCGCGAGGTCATCCAGGGTGATCGCCCAGTCGCCGTCGGCAGCGCCGTCGAACACCACCACCTTGGCGAGGTTGGGTAGCTCGCTACGGCGCTCGGTGAGCTTGGCCAACTGCTTGTCGTCTTCGGCGAAGACAATCCGCGACTCGGAGTCGGCGAGGATGTAGGCGGTGTCTTCGGCGTTGGTACTCGGGTAAACGGTGGTGGTGGCCGCGCCGGCACACATGATCGCCAAGTCGGCCAAGATCCACTCGAACCGCGTGGTTGACGCGATTCCGATCCGGTCTTCGGGTGCGACACCCAGCGCCAGCAGTCCGGCTGCCAGGGCTTCCACCCGCTCGGCCGCCTGCTTCCAGGTGACCGAAACCCACTTACCGTTCTCGGGGTATCGGAACGCTTCCCGATCTGCTGACGCCTCGACGCGGTTCAGGAACAGCATCGCCAAGTTAGGCGTCTGCGTGGCGGTCGGGGTAAGGCTCGTCTGGCTCATGGAACTTCCTTTTGTGCTCTCAGCAACCTCGCACTATCTGTCGCATGGCGACCGGCTGCGCCCGGCTACGCCGCGCTTGCGATCGCCATGAATCGATCTTGCTGGGAGTGCCCGCCGCTGGATGGCCAAAACGTAAATTTGCCGCACTTTTGCCTGTCGCGTGTTGCCGACGACCGTCACGGTTGGTCGGGCTCGACGATTCCGGTGGTTTTGGCCAACCAGTTCGGTGCGAGCACCGATAGGCCGGTGGCCGCTGCGGTGGCACCGGCCACTCCGGTCCACGCGACCGGCCCCAGTGGCGTGCATCCAAAGAAGTGGCTGACGCCAGGAGTCTGGACGATGGCGACCAAAACCGCGGAGCTGCCCAGTGCGGTCGCCACGACCAGTGGGCTGTGCCGCCGCGTCAGCAACGTTTGGGCCAGCTGCGTTGTCACCAGCGCAGTCAATCCCATTGTTGCCGTGCGTCTTTCGGTGCCCGGAGTCCAGCGCCCGATAGCCCAGGCCGCCGTTGCACCGGCGGCCGTGACAGCGCCACGGGTGACGATCTGCCGCATCAGTGGAGCGTCCAGTGAAGGTGTCGGCGCGGTGAGCACCGATCGTTGGTAGGCCCGCCGGGCCTCGTCGGCCTCTTCCTCGGTGTCGTATTCGTCGGCTTCGGGTTCATCGAACTGCGGGGTGACGGCGACCGCGAGCGCGGGGAACATATCGGTCAGCAAGTTCACCAGCAGCAATTGACGGGTTCCCACCGGCGCCCGCCCGGTGCCGAGTGCCGTGCCGATGATAGTGAACAGCACCTCGCCCACATTGCCGCCGACCAGGATCGTCACCGCATCGCGGACACCGGCCCACATACTGCGGCCCTCGACCAACGCATCGAGCAGCACACCCAGGTCGTCCTCAGTCAACACGATGTCGGCGGCGCCGCGGGCGGCCGAAGAACCTCGACCGCTCACCCCGATGCCCACGTCGGCCATCCGGATCGCGGCGGCGTCGTTGGCCCCGTCGCCGACCATCGCCGTCACTCGCCCGCAACGCTGCAGCGCCCCGACGATCTGGACTTTTTGCTCGGGGCTAACCCGGGCGAAGACCTGGACATCGGCGGCGAGTTTGGCGCGGGCGTCCTCGTCAAGGCCGACCAGCTCGGCGCCGGTGACCACCCGCACGTCCGCCGGCAGGCCCAGTTGGTGCGCGATGGCCCGCGCGGTGACCGGGTGGTCGCCGGTGATCAGCACGACGTTGCGGTCGGCATCGTGCAGCGCTTCGATCAGTGGGCGCGCCGATGGCCGTGCGGTATCCGCCAAACCGACGTAGCCGATCAGCTCCAGATCGTGCGCGGCGGCGTCGACGGCGTCGGCATCGGTGTCTTCGTCGTCTTCGGTCTCGTGTTCCCAGCTGCGCTGTGCCACCGCCAGTACCCGTAAGCCCTGCTGGGCAAGGCTGTGCACCAACGACTCCGCATGGTCTTGATCGGCCGCCGGATCGGCGAACCGGCAGCGCGGCAGCACGACCTCAGGAGCGCCCTTCAGCAGCAGCAACGGGGCTTTTGGATCCGTGCTCAGTGTGCCGATCGCCGCGGCGAAGCCGCGACTGGACTCAAACGGCACCTCCGCGATGATGCTCCACTCCGAATCACCTTCGCTGGCAAGTGAATCCGCCGCTTTGAGGATCGCCTCGTCGGTGGCATGGGCGTGCCCCTGCCTTTCGTGCGGCTGGGTGGATGCGCGCGCGGCGGCCCGCAAGACCCGGGCGGCCTGTGGGTCGGTGGCGTCGGGGAACGGGCCTCGCGGCTTGGTTTCGGCCGGTACCGAACGCACCAGGCGCAGACGGTTCTCGGTGAGCGTGCCGGTCTTGTCGAAACACACGGTGTCGACTCGACCCAACGCTTCGATGGTGCGGGGTGCGCGGACCAGAACGCCGCGCGCCGACAGCCGCTGGGCGGCGGCGAGCTGGGACAGGGTCGCCACCAACGGCAGCCCTTCCGGGACGGCAGCTACCGCGATTGCGACGCCGTCGGCGACCGCCTGACGCAGCGACGCACGGCGCAGCAACGCCAAACCGGTGACAGCGGCGCCACCGGCGAGCGTCAGTGGAAGGACCCTGGCGGTCAGCTCGCGTAGCCGTGCCTGCACCCCTGCCGCCGATTCGACATCGGCGACCGCCGAAATCGCACGATGCGCAGCGGTGCCCACACCGGTAGCGACCACGATCGCCCGGGCATGCCCTGCGATGATCGTGCTGCCTTCGAAAACCATGCTGGCCCGGTCGGTATCGGTAGCGCCGACGGGTTCTACCTGCTTGTCCACCGGCAGCGACTCGCCAGTGAGCAAGGACTCGTCGACCTCAAGGTCCTCGGCCACCAACAGCCGGGCATCGGCCGGTACCACGTCCGGAGCGACCAGGTCGATGACGTCGCCTGGACGCAACGATCGCGCGCTGACAGTAACCGTGCGTTCGGCATGCCGAGCTGCCTCCAACCGGCGTCGTGTCGTCGCTACCACCGGGACAACGACGCGGCGCGCGAGTTGGTCCTGTTCGGCGAACAGCTCGGCGGCCGCGGCGTCGGCCCGCAGCCGTTGCGTCCCGCCGGTTAGCGCGTTGACCGTCATCACGCCGGCAACTAAGAGGGCATCGATGTTGCTGCCGACGATCGCGGACGCCGCCGCTCCTACCGCCAGGATCGGGGTCAGCGGGTCGGCGAGTTCGTGCCGCGTCGCGTCGAGTAGCCGTCCCACCTGATTCAACGGCCGTCGTAGCGGCGCCATCAGCGGTTCGTAGTACAGGTCGTCGAGAACGCGTCGCCATGGCGCCGTGCCGACCTCGACGGCCAAGGGCTGGGTGCGACCGGCGAGCCGCGAATAGACGATCTCGGGGTCCAGGGCGTGCCAGGCGGTCAACGGCTGCGGGGTGGGATCGGGTTGCCGCAGCACCTTGCTGGCCGAGTATGCGCCCGATGCCAAGGCGCTGGCGGCGGCCGCGTTGACCGGATTGAGCCAGCGTCGCAGGCTAAGCGGGTTGGTGGCACGGCCAGGTTCACCAGTGACCAGTAACAGCCCGGCCAGAGTGGTGCCGCCCTTGGCAAGGTTCACCGATGATACGGAGGTCCGCCGCGCCGCCGGGAGCGCCGAGAGGATCCGCACGGCGGCAGCCAGGTCGGTACCGGTGATGATGTCCGCAGTCCACGGCGTTGCCGCGAGGGGATCGTCGAGAGCCACTGCCACGTCGGCGATGGCCAGCGCCGCCAAGGTGTCCGTAGATGCGAAATCCCGGTGCAGGGCGGTGATCAGCAACACCGGTCCGCGGTCCGCTCGCAGCTCGCGTACGACGTTTAGTAGCGGAGTGCCGGCCGGATGACTGGCGGCGACACTGGCGGCCAGATCCTGAGTGCCGGCCACATGCCGCAACACCACCCGGGCTCCGGTCCGGTGCGCGATCTGCAGCAGCGGCACCGCAAAGGGGTCCACCTCCCAGCCCACCTCGACACTGCCCACCTTTTCGCCATCGACCACCAAATCGGCGCTTTCGAGACCCTGGGCCGGCGCCGCCGAAGGTCCCTGCACCGGAATCCATCGCAGGCGCGCCCCGGTGGCGGGCAACTCGTCGGGGTCGGGGTCAGGTGGCTGCTCAGCGTGTAGCAGCGCGTCGGCGACCTCGTAAACTCGGTCCTCGTCCCAACCGGGCACGTCGCCCTGCGCCTTCAGCACGGCACGGTTGTCGCCGCGCAGCGCCGCGCCGTCGATGACGACGACCTTCACCCGATCCAGGCGACGCAGCGCACCTGGGTCGAGGACCAGCTGCCCGGCGTCGGCGAGGCCGCGACCAAGTATCGAGGCGAACGCCTGCCGGCCCATATGGGCGGCTCGCGGCACACCGGCCAGCACGGCGTCGCCCGCGTCCTCGGCGCCGCCGCCGGCCAGCAACGCGCCGGCCGCGGCGATCAGGGAACCGTTCGCAGCCTGATCGGCGTATTCCTCGATCGGCCCGGCCATCGCACCCTTGGCGGTGTCCATTGCGGAGTCGATCACGCCACCGACCACGACATGCGACGCCTCACCGGCTTCTGCGCCGGCCCAGTTGTGTCGCGGAGCCTGCGAACGCGCCCCGGCCGACGAGATGACCGGGACCACCGGAGCTTGCGGCCGCTTAGGCGAGGCCAGCTCCGGCTCGCGATCGCTCCACCGGCGACGATGGGCGGCCGCCTCGGAGATCTGCAGGCTACGTTGGGCCAGATCCAGCACCGGTGTACCGACCGCCTGGGTGAGTCCGTTCGTTATCGCCGTGGTAGCCGCGAGCGCGAGGTCGGTACCCACACGACCCAACCGCGACTCCAGGACGGACACCATGCGCGGTTGATGATTGAGGATGGCCGCCGCGCCTCGCGCGGCTCGCGGCGCGACGGGCAATTTGACGACCCAGCCGGTAACTGCGGCACCGATCGCAACCACATTCATGGCCGCTGCGGTCAGCGGCACCAGGATCGCCAACGGGTCACCCGGGTCGGCGAATGGCGCCGTTCGGATTTGCGGCTCCGGCCCTGCGGCGGCCAAGTCGGCTGCCGCGGACGCCACCACGTCGCGCACCCGGTCCAAGACGGCGTTGCTGTCGACGCCATCCTCGAGTTCGATCACCAGTCGGCCCAACGAGCCCTCGACATGGGCGCTGGCCACACCGGGAACCTCACGGACCGGCTCTTCGACGATGGACGCATGATCGTGCCAGCGCGGGAACGGCAACAACGGATCCAGGTCCAGGTGCACCCGCTGTCCGCTTTGCCAGCGCACGGTCGCCGCGGCGCCGTCGGGGGTGACGTTAGACGAACTGCCCGTCCCGAGCACTCGGGCGGTCGAGTGATTAACCGAACTCACTACCGGACCGGCCAGCGCCTGCATTGTGCCCGCGGCAGTTGCCACGCCGTTCACTCCGGCCTGCAACATTCCCGCTGTTGCACCGGTCAGACCGCCGACAACGGCGCCTACACCCGGAACCCTCATCGATCACCCTTCACAACGTCTACCGTGTCGATCAGTTCGCCCCGGCCCGGACAGCCGTTTCGCCGCGCTCCGGGAAAAGGATCGCCAGCTGAAGTCGCGATCGGGTATCGAGCAACCCTGGATTGCCGTGGTGGCGTCATTGTTTGAGCGTACGTGTTGCGGCTGCGCCCGACCGCGCGTAACCGTTAGCGTCAACCCCAGCCGTCGAAGAAGTCGCACCTGCCACGTCTTAGCGTGGCGATCCGCCGGATTGGGATCAACCTAGCCCCGATTTGTCAGGCCCATGCCGCTCGGTTGCAGTCGGCGCGCATCTACGTGCACCCGCTGACGTGGATTCGCTGGCCGACGCCAACGCAGACATTAGCCGGCGGCGGCGGTGGTGGTGGCGGCGGAAAATCCTGCGGCAGCGGCGCATAGTCGGCCGGCGGCGGGACATAGGTGTTGACCGTGTCGGCAACGTTGGTGCACCCGCTCACTGAAACACGCCTGCCGACGCTCGCGCACACGTCGGCGTTGGCCACGCCAGAGGGCTGCACGACGGAATACATTTCAGGGATCGACGTGACAGCCATCATCGCTATCCCCGCGGCAATCCAAGACCGCTTCCACCAGGTCATCGCGGTCTCCTTCCGGTCACGGGCGGGGGTTCTTTTGGCTGATACGTCAACTGAGGGCCGCAGTATATTCCCTTGCACGCACGATGCGGCCTGAGTTCGTACGACAGATTGCTCGGCGTTAAGTCCTGTGGCCGCATCGCTCACGGAGTTGGGCCGGCCTGCCCAACTAATGGAGTCCACTGACAACGCTCCCTGACGTCAGTCAGTGGTTGACGGATGCCCTCAAGGTCAGCTTGCTCTTGCGGATTGGCGTTGAAGTAGTTCTGCACGTCGCCGCCGATCTGATCTTTGGGCTGATCCTGGAGGCCGGTGTAGAACCCGTTCACATCCGGGTGAGTGAACAGGTAGGTCGAGAGCGCCGTCGCAACACCAGCCGCAACACCGGCTACGTCCGCAGCTGTGCAGTTCGGTGGCCGAGGCGGCGGATCAGCGGCGGCCTTTCCGGCGGTAGCAGATAGCAGCGTGCCGGTAACTGCGCCAGCGCCGATCACGCCGACTACCACCCGACGCGCAATGAATTCTGAGAGGTACACAACTGACTCCTTCGTGCCGTAATCGACCTGGCCGTAACCGATCGCGGTCTCAAGCTAAGTCTCAAGCTAAGCAGATACGGCCGGATTGATCCGAAAGCTGACTGACTTCGCGTCGACGGACCCGACGGCAAGGTCAGCTTGCCGGGCCTCTCTCAGCGTCGCCGGCGGCTATCGGGGACTCAGATCACCGGGTTGGCGGCAGACCAAACACCGAAAACAACGCCGGATCAAGAAAGACGACGATTCCGGCGATCCCCGCGGCGCCGGCGGTGAGCACATGTATCGAATGCGCCCGCAGAACGTTGTCCGCAGCCCGACGGTACTCGGCGACGGCGGGCTGCCCGTTGGCGGCCGTCGGGACGAGCAGCACGTCGCCAGGTGCGGTGAAGGCGCGCCGGGCGAGGAAGCGTGTTACCGCGTCGCGCCCGGTGAACCAGATCGGCAGTGGCGGCATCTCAAGCCTGACGTCGGTTTGCAGCAGCTCGGTAAGCGCCGCAAGATCGGCGTTTTCGAAGGCCGCGCAGTAGCGGTCGAGTAATTCGCTGCGATCGGCGTCGTCCGGCTCGGCTGCATCCTCTTCGCTGGGCGCGACTTCAGCGAGGTGGGCGCGCGCACGTTGCAGCGCGCTGTTGACCGCCGCCGGCGTGGTTTCCAGCAGTTCTGCGACCTCGGCGGCGCTGAACTGCACCACGTCGCGCAGGATCAGCACCGCGCGTTGACGCGCCGGGAGTTCCTGCAGCGCCGTGGCGACCGCCAGTCGCACGCTGTGCCGCGCGGTGAACACGGTCTCGGGTGTCAACGCGTCCGGCAGCGGCTCGAGCCAGTGATGGCTGCCGCCGGTCGCGTCAAGGTCGGCGTCCGGGTCTTCCGACCCGGCGCCCAGCCCCGCGGGCAACACCCGGCGGGCCCGGTTCTCCAGCGCGCGCAGGCATGCGGTGGTGGCGATCCGGTACAACCACGTCCGCAGCGCGGCGCGTTCCTCGAACGCTGGGTAGCCGCGCCAGCCGCGCAGATAAGTCTCCTGGACAAGATCCTCGGCATCGTGCACCGAGCCCAGCATGCGGTAACAGTGCGCGATCAACTCGGCACGAAACGGCGCCGCCTGCTCGATGAAATCCTCCTGAGCCGGCACGGTGGTTCTCCTATCGCGGGCGGCGGAGACGGAAACGCTACACCAGTACAGAGACAACCGGCCCGAGAAATTCATCGGTTGCTCGGCGATGAATTTCGGCGCCGCGGCGTATCGGAATCAGTAAGGGCCGGCCGCTAGGGCGGATTGGCAGACTTCGATTTCGAAAGCGAGCAAGACCGTGAGCCAACCACTTGAGACCCAGGCCGAGGCGCTGGCCGGCACGACGGCGATCGTTACCGGTGCGAGCCGCGGGTTCGGCCGCGCCATCACCGCTGCACTGTCGGCCGCCGGCGCGTACGTCGTCGGCGTTGCCCGCAGCCGCGCACAACTCGATGAGCTGCGCGACGAGTTCGGCGACACATTCACCCCGGTGACCGCCGACGCTGCCGATCCGGAGGCGGCCGCCAGGCTCATTGACGAGCACCGGCCGCACACACTGGTGCTCTGCGCGGGGGCGAGCCCGATGATGAGCCCGTTGCAGGAACAAACCTGGGAAAGCTTCAGCCAGACCTGGAACGTGGACGTCGCGCAGGCGTTCCACTGGAGCCGCCATGCGCTGCTTCGGCCGCTGGCCCCGGGCAGCTCGGTGATCGCGATGTCCAGCGGCGCCGCGGTCAACGGGTCACCGCTCAGCGGCGGCTACGCGGGGGCTAAGGCCGCCGTCAAGTTCATCACCGACTACGCGGCAATCGAGTCGCAGCGGTCCGGGCTGGGGATCAGCTTCGTCTCCGTGCTGCCGCGATTGACTCCGGCCACCGACCTGGGCGCCAAAGCGGCGGCGGCTTACGCCGGACGGCAAGGTGTCGACGTCGACACATTCGTGCGGGCCGGCGGACCCCCGCTCAGCGCGGAGCAGGTCGGCCAGTCGGTCCTGGCGATCGCCGCGCACCAGCAGCCGGAACACCGGGACCACGGCGCATACCTCCTCACCGCCGCAGGCCTGTCGCCAGTGGGCTGAAGTAACTGCAACCGAAAGGCAACAGTGCTAATCATGATCAACATGAACAAACCCCCGATCGTGTCGGCGCAGGAGTGGGCTGCCGCGCGCGAGCAGCTGCTGGTCAAGGAGAAGGAGTTGACCCGCGCGCACGACGCACTGGCGGCTGAGCGTCGGCGGATGCCGTGGCTGGCCGTGGAGAAAGCGTACGAGTTCGATGGACCCGACGGAAAGGTCAACCTGCTCGGCCTCTTTCAGGGTCGGCGTCAGCTCATCGTTTACCGTGCCTTCTTCGGCCCCGACATAGACGGCTGGCCTGATCACGGCTGCCGCGGCTGCTCAATGGTCGCCGACCACATCGGCAACCTTGCCCACCTGAACGCCCGCGACACCACGTTGGTGTTCGCCTCGCGAGCGCCGCAGCCGGACATCGAACGCCTGAAGGCGAGGATGGGCTGGCAGATCCCGTGGTACACGATCACCGACAGCTTCGACGTCGACTTCGGCGTGGACGATTGGCACGGCACCAACGCATTCATCCACGACGGCGACCAGGTGTTCCGCACCTACTTCATCAACAACCGCGGCGACGAGGCGCTGGGGAACACCTGGAGCTTCCTGGACATGACGGCGCTCGGCCGCCAGGAGATCTGGGAGGACTCGCCGGAGGGCTACCCGCAGAGTCCGCCCTACGAGTGGTGGGACTGGCACGACGAATACGGCGAGCACGCGCCGTCGCGCTGGTTCGGTGACCCTGACCCGACCGATCCCAACGACCCACGTCCACCGCAAACCTGACATCGGGGAACGTGGCCCGCCGCCCCGGAATCGCGATTAACATCATCGCCGTCGGGAGGCGGAAGGGAGGGTCATGCTAACCACGTTTAGCCGGCTGATGGACTTTGAGCTGAGCATCGCCGAGTGGATCAGCATCGGGTTACTGCTTGCCGGGCCCTATCTCATCGTCGGCGTGGTCTGGTCGACCACCCACGCCGAACCTTTCCAGCGGATGGGCGGCGTGGAGCTGTTGGTCTCGGTGATCGGGTCAATCGTGTTGTGGCCGGCGCTGCTACTTGCCAACGTCTGCCTGAGCTGAAGGTCGGGTGCGGCGGTGTTGACTGTGCTGCGGCGGGCGCTGAACTCTCGGGTGAGCGTCGGCGGGCTGACCGAGATCGCGGTGTGGCTCGCCGGGGCCTACCTCGTCGTCGGGCTGGTGTGGGGGTATTTCCATTCCGACGCCGTGCAGCGCATGGAAGAACAACTGGAACAGCAGCTGCACTTGCCGGCCGACAGCAATTACCGGCATGCGGCATTGGCTGAAGCGAGCGTGCTGTGGCCGGTGATGACGGTGCTGCCGTCCGGCGGGTGTGCGCACTGACTCGGCGGCACAGACGTCGGCAGTAGGTTCTCTTTCGGGAGCGAGACCAGAAGGGAGCCTGCATGCCGGGAGCAACCAGTGACGTCTGGGAGGTGATGTCGACCGCGCGGACGATCCGACGGTTCACCGACGAGCCCGTTGACGACGCCACGCTAGCGCGGTGTCTGCACGCGGCAATGTGGGCGCCGTCCGGAGCCAACGCGCAGGCCTGGCGTTTCATCGTGCTGCGGTCGGCCGAGCAGCGGGCGGTGGTGGCCAAGGCGGCGGCCCGCGCCTTGGCGGTGATCGAGCCCGTTTACGGGATGAGTAGGCCCGCCGACGATGACAACAGCCGACGGGCCCGCACTAACCGTGCGACCTACGAGCTGCACGACCGGGCCGGCGAATTCACCTCGGTTCTGTTCGCGCAGAAGCGTTTTCCGACAGCTTCTGAGCTCCTGCTCGGCGGGTCGATATTCCCGGCGATGCAGAATTTCCCGTTGGCTGCTCG
>Ga0187784_10004132_pt1 | contig 11739 bp, 11 predicted proteins | sample 1015_SJ02_MP15_2_FD_132964 | JGI IMG/M metagenome (GOLD analysis project Ga0187784, IMG submission 132964) | Tropical peat soil microbial communities from peatlands in Department of Meta, Colombia - 1015_SJ02_MP15_20_MG | ecosystem: Environmental > Terrestrial > Soil > Wetlands > Peat | place... | reverse complement strand
CCGGCGATGCGAATTCGGACCCGCTGACAGCACTCAAGTCGGCGGCGGCGAAATCGCAAATTAATCAAAATTCCAGGCCACGAACCAAGCCACGAACCGGCCGGCCGACGTTCATCGGCCGCCCGATGCATAAGGGTCACGAAGGCACGCCGATGGAATTGCAGGCCGGCACCTTAGGACTGCGGATCTATCCCGGCCGTCTCGACCGCGGCGAACAGGCGACGATCGTCGCCGCGCTCGACACGGTCCTGGCGGCGGCGCCGCTCTATACCCCGCGGATGCCGAGATCGGGACGACCCTTCACGGTGCGGATGTCGAACTGCGGACGGCTCGGCTGGGTCTCGGACGAAGCCGGCTATCGCTATCAGCCGACGCATCCCGAAAGCGGCCGCCCCTGGCCGCCTATTCCCACGACGCTCCTTGCGCTCTGGGATGAGGTCAGCGGCTATCCGCATGCGCCCGAGGCCTGTCTCATCAACTTCTACGCGCCGACGGCGAAAATGGGCCTGCATCAGGATCGCGACGAAGAGGATTTCGCCGCGCCGGTCGTCTCGGTTTCGCTGGGCGATTCCTGCCGGTTTCGCGTCGGCGGCTTGAAGCGCGGCGATGAAACCCGATCGCTGCGCCTGAATTCTGGCGACGTCGTCGTCCTCGGCGGCGACGCGCGCCTGGCGTTCCATGGCGTCGACCGGATCTATCCCGGAACATCGACCTTGCTCCCGCAGGGTGGACGGATCAATCTGACCATGCGCCGAGTCACGCGGCCGGCCTCAATCATGGCTCCGACGCGGCCGCCAGCAGAGGGCCCGCACCATGCGCAATAGAACATTCGTTTCGGCCGCGGGCGCCGGCTTTGCCGTCTTGCTTGTCATCGCGGCCGTCGCGGCGCCGGCCTGGGCGGCCGACCCGATCTTCCCGCCCGGCTCGCGCATTGGCCTCGTGCCGCCGGACGGCATGGCGGCCTCCAGCACATTCGCGGGCTTCGCCGACCAGGACAAGGACGCCGCGATCGTCCTCGGTACCTTGCCGGCCGCGGCATTTTCCCAGCTGGAAAAGACCTTGGACGCCGATTCGCTGAAAAAAGAGGGCATCACCGTCGAAAAGCGCGAACCGATGCAGCTTAGCTTCGGCAAGGCGTTTCTCCTCACGGGCCGGCAGGTCGCCGACAAGGTGCACTATCGCAAGTGGCTGTTGGTGGCGGCGACCGACGATCTGACCGTGCTGGTCAATGTTCAGGCGCCGGAGCAGAGCAACGACTATTCCGAGCGTGCGGTGCGCGCGGCGCTCGCGACATTGGCGGTGCGTGCGGCAGTGCCGGAAGCGGAGCAGCTCAGCCTCCTGCCGTTCACCGTCGGCGAGCTCGCCGGCTTTCACGTCGACAGCATTCTCCGCGGCCGCGCGCTCATTCTGAGCGACGGGCCGGCGGAGGCTGCCAAGGATCCGGCCAAGGACGCACCGCCGGGCCGCGTCGACGCGCATCTCTTGATCGCGGCGCTGCCGGGTGGCCCGACCGAGGGCGAGGACCGCGCGAAGTTCGCGCGCCTGGCGTTCGGCGAAATCGCCGGACTGACGAATGTCCACCTCACCATGTCTGAACCGCTGCGCATCGGCGGCCAGGCCGGGTACCAGACCATGGCCGAGGCCAAGGACGCGCGCACCGGGACCGACGTCGAGGTGGTGCAGTGGCTGCGCTTCGGCAGCGGCGGGTTTCTGCAAATGGTCGGCGTTGCGCCCGCCGACAATTGGACGAGCGTGCTCGCCCGGCTGCGCACCGTGCGCGACAGCATCGATCCGAAATAATCGGCCAAAGCTAAGCGGCCGGGCGCAAATCGATTTTAGATAAGTCGATTCAAAAGAAAATTAGGGTCCATTGCGAAACGGCGCGACTTTGCGCGGGCGATCTCGCCGTCTGACCGGCGCCGCGACGAAAGCAGCGTTTCGCGCAACGGCGGGTGTTAGCGCTCGTACCGGTCGGCGGCGTTGTCGTTGACCGCGGCCTGCGCGGGCGCGGTCTTTGCTCCGCCCTTCGACACCCCGACCAGCGCCGGCCGCAGCACGCGCTCGCCGATCATGTAGCCCGGCTGCACCACCTCGACGACGCGGCCAGCGGGCACCGACGGATTGGGCACCTCGAACATCGCCTGATGCAAATTGGGATCGAACTTCTCGCCGCGCGGGTCGAACTGGCGCACGCCGTTCTTTTCCAGCGCCTTGATGAGCTCGCGCTCGGTCAACTCGACGCCGTCGATCAGCGCCTTGACGCCGGGCTCGGCGCTTGAGCGCAGTTCCGCCGAAACCGCATCGAGCGCGCGGCGCATATTGTCGGCGACGCCGAGCATGTCGCGCGCAAACGCCGCAACGCTGTAAGTCCGGGAATCGGCGACCTCGCGTTCGGTCCGCTTGCGCAGATTTTCCATCTCCGCGAGCGTGCGAAGGAGCTTGTCCTTGAGCTCGGCGGCGAGCGCCGCCGGATCGGCTTCGGCCGCGGCCGGCTTGTTGGTCAACGAGGAATCCCCCGGGCTGGCCGCTGCGTCCTCGGCACGGGCGGTCTGTTCCGACATGTCGCTACCCATCGCGTTCAGGCCCGCATATCAGGGTTCATGCGGCAAAAATCAAGCGCTTGCCCGGGGGCGGAACGGACCTTCGGGGCCTAGCCGGCAAGAAGCTTGCTCACGACCTTGGCCGTATAGTCGACCATCGGCACGATGCGCGCGTAATTGAGCCGGGTCGGGCCGATCACGCCGAGAACGCCGACAATGTGGCCCGAGGCGTCGTGATAGGGCGCGACGATCGTCGAGGAGCCGGACAGCGAGAACAGCTTGTTCTCCGAGCCGATGAAGATGCGCACGCCTTCGGCCTGCTCGGCCCGGCCGAGCAGATCGATCACGTCGCGACGGGTCTCGAGATCGTCGAACAGAAGCCGCACCCGCTCGAGATCGGCGAGCGCCTTGAGGTCTTCGAGCAGATGCGCCTGGCCGCGCACGATCAGCTTGCGCTCGTCGCGCTCGCCGCCCGACCAGCTCGCCAGGCCGGCAGCGACGATCTTCTGCGTGAGCTGATCGAGCTCGGCCTGGCCCTCCTTGAGCCGCTGCTCGATCTCGGCCCTGGCCTCGGCGAGGGTGCGGCCGCGGATGCGCGCGTTGAGGAAATTGGCGGCTTCGATCAGCGCCGAGGTCGGCAGCCCGACCGGAATATTGAGGACGCGATTCTCGATCTGGCCGTCCTCGGCGACGAGCACGACCAGCGCCCGTTCCGGCTCGAGCCGCACGAACTCGACGTGCTTCAAGCGCTGGTTTGATTTCGCGGTGAGCACCACGCCGGCGGCGCGGCTCAGGCCGGAGAGGAGGCCCGAGGCTTCGGTCAGAACCGCCTCGACCGATGTCGACTGGCCCTTGCCTGCGACCTGCGCCTCGATCGACCGCCGGTCCTGCTCGGCAAGGTCGCCGATCTGCATCAGCGCGTCGACGAAGAAGCGCAGCCCGATCTCGGTCGGCAGCCGGCCCGCCGAGGTGTGCGGCGCATAGACGAGGCCGAGCTGCTCGAGGTCCGACATCACGTTGCGCACCGAAGCGGGCGACAAGGTCATCGGCAAGATGCGCGAGAGATTGCGCGAGCCGACCGGCTCGCCGGTCGCGAGATAGCTCTCCACGATCTGACGGAAAATCTCGCGCGAACGCTCGTTGAGCTGCGCTAGACTGAGCTGCGTCGCCGCGAGCGGCAGGTCATGGCTGGCCAATGGTTAACTCCAACGCTGGCGCGAGACTTGTCCAACTCACGCATGGTTTCAAGCCGAGTCTGCGGCCAAGGGTAATGGCCAGCGGCGAGCGTCGGCAATTCGCGGCGTGTCGAGCCGCCGGCGATGCCTGCGCTCTTGTCGGCCCCTGCTCTCGCCCCTACAAGGCTCCCCGTAACATCAACCGCGCCGACGACAGGACGAGTGCATGCGGCCGAGCCGCCGACAACCCGACGAACTGCGCCCCGTCTCGCTCGAGCGCGGCGTGGTGAAGTTCGCCGAAGGCTCCTGCTTCGTGCGCTTTGGCGACACTCATGTCCTGGTGACGGCGACGCTCGAGGATCGCCTGCCGCCCTGGCTGAAGGGCCAGGCGCGCGGCTGGATCACCGCCGAATACGGCATGCTGCCGCGGGCGACGCTCGAGCGCACGCGCCGCGAGGCTTCCGCAGGCAGGCAGAACGGCCGCACCGTCGAGATCCAGCGCCTGATCGGGCGCTCGCTGCGCTCGGTGGTCGATCTCAAGGCGCTCGGCGAGCGGCAGATCACCATCGACTGCGACGTGATTCAGGCCGACGGCGGCACCCGCACCGCCTCGATTACCGGCGCCTGGATCGCGCTCTACGACTGCCTCGCCTGGATGAAGACGCGGCAGATGATCGAGCAGGTGGTGCTGCGCGACCACATCGCGGCGATCTCCTGCGGCGTGTGCGGCGGCGTCGCGGTGCTCGACCTCGACTACGCCGAAGACTCGCAGGCCGAGACCGACGCCAATTTCGTCCTCACCGGCGCCGGCAATATCGTCGAGGTGCAGGCGACCGCGGAAAAAGTGCCGTTCTCGGAGGAACAGCTCACCACGCTCCTTGCGCTCGCGCGCAAGGGCGTCGCCAAGCTCGTCAACCTGCAGAAGATGGCGGTGATGTGAGCATCAGATGGCGGCCGACCGAGGGCGGACCACAAATGATCGAACTCTCCGGTGATGTCCGTCATCCGCCGTCGGTCGTCCGTCGTCCGATCGAGGGCCGCCTGGTGATCGCCACGCACAATCCGGGCAAGCTCGCCGAGATGCGCGGACTGCTTGCGCCTTACGGGATCGAAGCTACATCAGCGGCTGAACTGAAACTCAATGAGCCGGACGAGACCGGAATGACGTTTCGCGACAATGCGCGCATCAAGGCGCTGGCTGCGGCGAAAGCGACCGGGCTTGCCGCCTTCGCCGACGATTCCGGTCTCGCGATTGACGCGCTTGACGGTGAGCCCGGCATCTATTCCGCGCGCTGGGCCGGCCCGGACAAGAATTTCAACAGCGCCATGGAAGAAGTCGAAACCCGGCTGCGCCAGCGCGGCGCAATGGCGGCGGAACGCCGCCGCGCGCATTTCATCTCGGCGCTGTGCCTCGCCTGGCCCGACGGCCATGTCGAGGAATTCGAGGGCCGCGTCGACGGCACGTTGGTCTGGCCGCCGCGCGGCGACAACGGCTTTGGCTACGATCCGATGTTCCTGCCTGACGACCACGCGCGGACCTTCGGCGAGATGTCGAACGCCGAGAAATACGAATTGCCGCCGCGGGGAAATGGCTTGTCGCACCGCGCCCGCGCCTTCCGCAAGCTCGCCGAGGCCTGCCTTGAGCGCTAGCTCGCCCTTCGGCGTCTACATCCACTGGCCGTTCTGCCTGTCGAAGTGCCCTTATTGCGACTTCAACAGTCACGTGCGCCGCGCGCCGATCGACGAAACGCGCTTCGTGCGCGCCTTCGCCGCCGAGATCGCGGCGACCGCAGCGCGCGTGCCGGACCGCACCGTCGCCACGATCTTCTTCGGCGGCGGCACGCCCTCGCTGATGCAGCCGGCGACCGTCGGCGCGATCTTGGAATCGATCGCGCAGCATTGGACCGTCGCGCCCGATGTCGAGGTGACGCTCGAGGCCAATCCGACGAGCGTCGAAGCCGCGCGGTTCCGCGGCTACCGCACAGCCGGCGTCAATCGGGTCTCGCTCGGCGTGCAGTCGCTCGACGATCGCGTCCTCGCCGAGCTTGGCCGCACGCATACCGCGCGCGAGGCGCTGCAAGCCGTCGGCATCGCGCGCGCGGCGTTCGAGCGTACCTCGTTCGATCTCATCTACGCGCGGCCGCGGCAAACGCCGCGGGACTGGGCGAACGAGCTACGCTTGGCGCTCGCCGAGGCCGGCGAGCATTTGTCGCTCTATCAGCTGACCGTCGAACCGGATACGCCGTTCGCGACGCTCCACGCCGCCGGCAAGCTGAAAATTCCGGACGAGGATGCGGCGCGCGCGCTCTACGACACCACGCAGGAGATGTGCGCCGCGCACGGGCTGCCGGCCTATGAAATTTCCAACCACGCCCGGCCCGGCGGCGAATGCCGGCACAATCTCGTCTACTGGCGCGCCCATGAATATGCCGGCATCGGCCCGGGCGCCCACGGCCGGCTCGACATCGCCGGCACGCGCCGCGCAACCGCGACGGAAAAGCGCCCGGAGGCCTGGCTCGAGCGCGTCGAGAGCCAAGGGCACGGCCTCGTCACCGATGACGCGCTCACCCGCGAGGAGATGGCCGACGAATTCCTGCTGATGGGCCTGCGTCTCGCCGAAGGCATCGACATTGCGCGCTACGCCGCGCTCGCCGGCCGGCCGCTCGATCCGGTCCGGATCGCGGCGCTCAGCGAGCATGGTCTCGTCGAAAAGACGCCAGCGGGCCGCCTGCGGGTTACCCTCCCCGGCTTCCCGGTGCTCGATGCGGTGGTCGCCGATCTCGCGGCTTGAGCACTAATGAGAGATTACGTCGCCGACCCGCCAAAGCCGTGCGGCGGCGGCGAAATCACTTGCGAGCCGGACGGCGTGACGCGCAGCACCGCGAGCCCGCGTTCATTGGTGCCGTCGGAGCGGAAGCGGAACAGCCCATCGAGGCCGGTGAAGCCCGACGGATTGGTCAGAACCTGCGCACTGAAGCGCTGGGCGCCTTGCGTCTTCACCAGCGCGGCGACGAGGGCGACGGCGTCATAGGCGAGCGTCGCGGTGCGCGCCGGCTCCTGATTGTAGCGGGCGCGGTAGCGTCCTGCGAAGTTACGGAAGCCGGCGGCGTCCGGCGCCGCGTACCAGCCGGCGTCGAGCGCCGGCGTCGAATAGATGCGCTGGTCGTCCCAGAGCCCGGTGCCGAGGAGCTGGATCTTTTTGGTATTGACGCCGTCCGCGACTAGGGCCTGGACGACGTCCGGCACCGCATCGCCGCCGTCGGGGATGAACAGCGCATCGGCGCGCGCCGCCGCCTGGGCGACGGTCTTCGCCGGAGCGGCCATCGCCGCCTTATCGTGCGCGTAGCGCTCGAGCGCGACGATCTGGCCGCCGCGGCGCGCCACCGATTGCTTGAATGCAGCTTCGACCACCGTGCCATAGGGGTTGTCCGGCACCAGCGCCGCGTAGGAGCGCTTTCCGGCCGAGGCCGCATATTGCACGATGCGCTCGACGTCGGATTCCGGCAAAAAGCTTAAGAGATAGACGCCGTTCGAGGCGACGTTGGCATCGGTCGAGAAGGCAATCACCGGCACATTGCGCGAGCGCGCCACCTGGCCGACGGCGCTGACCGATTGTGCAAACAACGGGCCCAGGATGATCTCGGCGCCGCCGTCGAGCGCCTCCTGCGCGCCCGCGCGCGCGGCGTCGGGATTGCCGGCGTCGTCCTTCACCAACAGCTGGATGTTGGGCGAATTAAATTCCGCGAGCGCCAGCTCGGCGGCGTTGCGCATCGCCTGCCCGGCGATGCCGGCATTGCCGCCGGCCGTCAGCGGCAGGATCAGCCCGACCCTGACCTGACCGGTGCCGAGCGTCGCACCGGGCGCGTCCGCGGCTTGCGGCGGCGGCGTGCTCGAGGACAATGACGGTAGCGACGATAAACTCCCGGAACAGCCCGCCAGCAACGTACCGGCGGTCGCCAGAAGCCCTGCAAGCGAGCGGCGCCGTGTCGGCATAGCGGCCGACCCCTGAACCGACAATTCCGCGGCCAAGGCGGTTCTCCTCACGGCGGCCTGAACGCCGGTTACCATAGGGCACCGCCAATCTGTCATTCTGGCGGCGAATAGTTAACCAAATAAAAAGGATTATGAATGGTTAACGCCATGACGGCAAAGCCGGGCGCGGCTAAAATGACGGAAATGAACAGCACGGTTGCCAGCCGGTCCGGCCGGCAGGAGGGCCGCGAGCGGCGCTACGCCCTCGGCGGCCGGCCGGTCGAGGTCCCAGCGCTGACGCCCGGACTGCATGTTGTTGCGACCCCGATCGGCAATCTCGGCGACGTCACGCTGCGGGCGCTAGCGGCGCTCGCCGGCGCCGACGTCATTGCCTGCGAGGATACGCGCGTGACCCGCAAGCTCCTCGACCGCTACGCTATCGCGACGCCGCTCACGCCCTATCACGACCACAACGCCGCCAAGGCGCGGCCAGCGCTGCTGCGGCGGCTTGCCGACGGCGCGGCGATTGCGCTGGTCTCGGACGCCGGCACACCGCTCGTCTCCGATCCCGGCCTCAAGCTCGTGCAGGCGGCGCAAGACGCCGGACACACCGTTACCGCCCTGCCCGGAGCCTCGGCGCTCCTTGCGGCCTTGGCGGTCGCCGGCCTGCCGACCGATCAGTTTCTGTTCGCCGGCTTCCTGCCGCCCAAGCCGGCCGCACGGCGCGCGCGCATCGCCGAGCTCGCACGCATCCCGGCGAGCCTCGTTTTGTTTGAAACCGGACCGCGGATCGCAGCGGCACTGAGCGACCTCGCTGCCGGCCTCGGCCCGCGCCAGGCGGCGCTCTGCCGCGAGCTCACCAAGATCCACGAAGAAGTCCGACGCGGCGACCTTAAGACGCTGGCGCGGGACTGCGCGGGAGCCGAAATCCGCGGCGAGATCGTTCTCGTCATCGGGCCGGCGCCGGCGCCGCAACAGCCGGACATCGCCGAGACCGATGCGTTGCTGCGGCAGGCGCTGGCGCGAACCTCGCTCAAGGATGCCGTCAGCGAGGTCGCGAGCTCGACCGGCCTGCCGCGGCGCGCGCTCTACCAGCGCGCCCTCGCGCTCGCGAAACAGGCGGACCGGGAGACGAATGATGGCGCGCCGCGCTGAACCGGTCGAGCGCGGCCCGTCGCCGCGGCCCGAACGCGTCACCGCGTTCCGGCTCGGACTTTCGGCCGAGAGCCGTGCGGCGATGCTGCTGATCGCCAAAGGCTACCGGATCGCGGCGCGGCGCTGGAAGACCCCGCTCGGCGAGATCGACATTATCGCGCGGCGCCGCGGCACGCTGGTCTTCGTCGAGGTCAAGGCGCGCGAGAATCTCGACGACGCGGCGGAGGCCGTGAGCGAGCGCACGCGCCGGCGCATCATCGCCGCCGCCGAGCTGTGGCTCGCGAGCCACCCCGACGACGCCGGCCGCGAAATCCGCTTCGACATGATGCTGCTCGCGCCCGGCCGGCTGCCGCAGCACATCGTTAACGCTTTCGATGCGACCCGCTGAAGGCCGCCGCGGCCGGTAGCCGCCGGCGGCGAAATTGCGTAGACCTTTGCGCCCGATTGGACCCGTGCCCACATTCAGTTCAGCCCCGAACGACGCATGCGCCTGAACGTCGCCGTGCAGATGGACCCGATCGAGCGGATCAACATCCGCGGCGATTCGACCTTTGCGCTCCTCTTGGAAGCGCAGCAGCGCCAGCATGCGCTCGCCTATTACACGCCCGACCGGCTCATCCTGCGCGACGGCAAGGTGTCGGCGACGGTGCGGCCGCTCGAAGTGCGCGACGAGGCCGGGAGGCATTTCACCCTCGGCGAGCCGCGGCACGCCGATCTTGCTGCTTTCGACGTGGTGCTGCTGCGCCAGGACCCGCCGTTCGATCTCGCCTATATCAGCTCGACCCACATGCTCGAACGCATTCAAGCGGGGACGCTAGTAGTCAACGATCCGGCGCAGGTGCGCAACGCGCCGGAGAAGGTTTTCGTCACCGAATTTCCCGAACTGATGCCGCCGACGCTCGTCACTCGCGACCTCGAGGCGATCAAGGCGTTCCGCACCGAGGTCGGCGACATCGTCATGAAGCCGCTCTACGGCAAAGGCGGCGAGGCGGTGTTTCGTGTCCGCCGCGAGGACCTCAATTTCGGCTCGCTCTACGACCTGTTCGCGACAATGTTCCGCGAGCCCTGGGTGGTGCAGAAATTCCTGCCGGCGGTGAAGGACGGCGACAAGCGCATCATCCTGGTCGACGGCGAATTCGCCGGCGCAGTCAACCGCGTTCCGGCGCCGGACGATCTGCGCTCCAACATGGTGCGCGGCGGCGTACCCAAGCCGACTGATCTCAGCAAGCGCGAGCGCGCGATCTGCGCACAGCTCGGCCCGGCGCTGCGCCAGCGCGGCCTCCTCTTCGTCGGCATCGACGTGATCGACGGTTTCCTCACCGAGATCAACGTCACCTCGCCGACCGGCATCCGCGCGGTGAAGAATCTCGGCGGCGCCGACATCGCGGCGCTGATCTGGGACAAGATCGAGGCGAAGCGCCGATAAGTCAGCCGCGCGCCGGCGCCGCTGCCGGCGCGCCGAGCCCGGCCGCTTTGGGCTTGGCGATGGTAAGTACAAGGCCGGCGGCGATCAGGCAGAGCGCGCCGGAGACAAAGAAGGCCGGCAGATAGCTCGCAAATTCCGTGCGCGCGAAACCGGCGCCGAAGGCGGCCGACGCCGCGCCGATCTGATGGCCGGCAAACACCCAGCCGAAGATGATTCCGGCGCGCTCGCGGCCGAAACGGTCGGCGGTGAGCTTGACGGTCGGCGGCACGGTCGCGATCCAGTCGAGCCCGTAGAACACGGCAAACAGCGACAGGCCGTAAAAGGTGAAATCGGTGAACGGCAGATAAAGGAGCGAAAGTCCACGCAGCCCGTAATACCAGAACAGCAGCCAGCGATTGTCGAAACGGTCGGATAACCAGCCCGAGCCGATCGTGCCGGCGAAATCGAAGACCCCCATCATCGCCAGCACGCTCGCCGCGCTGACCGCGGTCAGCCCATAGTCGCCGCACAGCGTGATGAAATGGGTCTGGATGAGGCCGTTGGTGCTGGCGCCGCAGATGAAGAAGGTGGCGAACAGGACCCAGAACAGCGGCACGCGGGCGGCGTCGCGCAACGCCGCAAGCGGCGCGACGAGCAAGGACATCAGCCCGGCGTCGGCGGGAGGCGGCGGCGTGACCGCGGTTTCGCCGTATGGGGGAAGATCAAGATCGCTCGGCCGGTCGCGCATCAGCGCAGCTGCCACCAGTGCCGCGACGGCAAGAAGGCCGCAGACAAAGATCAGCGCAGCGCGCCAGCCGAAGCGCTCGGTCAATTCGGCGATCAGCGGCAGAAACACGAGCTGCCCGGTCGCCGAGCTTGCCGACAGAAGACCGACGACGAGGCCGCGCCGCTGCGTGAACCATCGCGTCGCGACCGTTGCTCCGAGGACGATCGCGGTGAGCCCGGTGGCGAAGCCGATCACCACGCCCCACAGCAGAATGAGCTGCCACACCTGCGTCATGCCGAGCGAGGCGAGGAAGCCGGCCGCGATCAAGGTCAGCGCGCAGACGACGACGCGGCGCACGCCGAAGTGATTCAAGAACGCCGCCGCGAACGGGCCGAACAAGCCGAACAGCAGGATGCGCAGCGCCAGCGCCGTCGAAATTTGCGCGTTGGCCCAGCCGAACTCGCGCTCGAGCGGCACGATCATGACGCCGGGCGCGCCCATGGCGCCGGCCGTCACCAGCATGGTGAGGAAGGTGGCGGCGACGACGACCCAGCCGTAGTGGATGTGGCGCCGCGCGAGCGCGGTCGAGAGGGCCGAGGACGCCATGGGCTGCGATTTCCTGTCCCAGCGGGCTTCTTAGATGGTGAGTTAGATGGTGAGCCTGATCGATCCGCCACTATCGACGACGATCACGTGTTGGAGAAGACCCAAGCCGGCCGAAAGGCCCGTAAAGCCCCGGAAGCGACGCCAAGCTGATTGCTATGT
>Ga0187784_10004131_pt1 | contig 11743 bp, 11 predicted proteins | sample 1015_SJ02_MP15_2_FD_132964 | JGI IMG/M metagenome (GOLD analysis project Ga0187784, IMG submission 132964) | Tropical peat soil microbial communities from peatlands in Department of Meta, Colombia - 1015_SJ02_MP15_20_MG | ecosystem: Environmental > Terrestrial > Soil > Wetlands > Peat | place... | reverse complement strand
TTCAATGCCGAGCTCGCCGCATTCGTGCGCGAGGCAAGCAGCCGGACGAATTAGGTAAGACGGGACTGAGATCGAATCGCTGGCGCCGGCCATGTTTGCCCTCTCCCCTCGTGGGAGAGGGCTACTCGACGGCTCAACGCAGAAGATCGGGAGAGGGGGACTGTCCGCAGGCTGTGCGTATCGAGAGTCCCCCTCTCCCACCCGAGCTTGTCGAGAGTCCGCCGATGCCCTCTCCCACGAGGGGAGAGGGCGCAACAATGCTCTCTTCTCAAAACATGCCGTTGCCGTGCGGCATCTTCTCCGGGATCTCCTGCGCGACGTCCCAGTGCTCGACGATCTTGCCGTTCTCGAGCCTAAAGATGTCGACGATCGCGCGGCCGCGCGTGCCCGGCTCGCGCACCGCGTGGACGTGCAGGATCACATAGTCGCCGTCGGCGAACACCTTTTTGATCTCGCTGTGCGAGCTCGGGAACTTCTCGCGCAGGAACGCGATGAACGCCTTGAAGCCCTCGATCCCGTCCTGCGCGCCCGGATTGTGCTGGATGTATTGCGGTCCGAAATATTTCGCCGCCGCCTCGAAGTCCTTGCTGTTCAGCGCCGCCTCGTAGAACGCGACGACCGCCTTCTTGTTGGCTTCGAGATCGGCCGCGGCAGCGGGTGCCGACAGCATCGCCAGCAGGGCAATTGGAACGAGCCATTTCATGAGACGGTCCTCCTCGTAGCCATCCTTCGAGACGCCTGCCTTCGCGCTCGCGCTTCGGCGGGCCCCTCAGGATGAGGGTTGGTGCGGCTCACATCCGCGACGGCAGCCACAGCGCGATGATCGGGAACGCGATCAGGATGATCAGCCGCACGATATCGGTCACGATGAACGGCAGCACGCCGCGGAAGATCGTCGCAAACGTGACGTCCTGGATCACGCTCTTGATCACGAACACGATCATGCCGACCGGCGGGTGAATGAGGCCGAGCTCGACCGTCATCACGATGATGACGCCGAACCAGATCGGGTCGAAGCCGAGCTCCTTGATCACCGGGAAGATGATCGGCACCGTGAGGATCACCATCGCGAGCGCGTCCATCAGGCAGCCGAGCACCAGGTACATCAGCATGATCAGGCCGAGCACGCCGTAGGAACCGATGCCGAGGCCGGTGAGGAACGCGGTCACCTTTTGCGGCACCTGCGTCACGGTGAGGAAGTAGCCGAACAACAGCGCGCCGATCAGCACGGTGAACACCGCCGCGGCGGTGCGCGTCGCCTGCAACAGCGAGCGGCGCACGTCGGCGCGGTTGAGCCGCCCGCGCAGCACGCCGATCAGGAACGCGCCGCCCGCGCCCATGCCGCCGGCCTCGGTCGGCGTGAACAGCCCGCCGTAGAGCCCGCCGATGACGAAGCAGAACAGCAGCAGCGTCGCCCAGATGTCGCGCACCGCGCTGATGCGCTCGCTCCACGGTGCCTTCGGGCCGGAGGGGAGGAATCCGGGCCGCGCGAAGCCGATGATCGTGACGGTCGTGATGTACATGGTGGCGGCGAGCGCGCCCGGCAGCACGCCAGCGATGAACAGCTTGCCGATGTCCTGCTCGGTGATGATGCCGTAGACCGCGAGCACGGTCGAGGGCGGCAGCATCGCGCCGAGCGTGCCGCCGGCCGCGATCACGCCGGCCGCGAAACTCTGCGGATAGTCGAAGCGCCGCATCTCCGGGTAGGCCACGGTGGAGAACGTCGCCGCGGTCGCGACCGAGGAGCCGGAGATCGCCGCAAAGCCCGCGCAGGCTGCAATCGTCGCGATGCCGAGCCCGCCCTTGAGATGGCCGAGGAACGCGTTGGCGGCGCGGAACAGCTCGCGGCTCATGCCGGAGTTCGACACGAACGCGCCCATCAGCAGAAACATCGGGATGACGCCGAAGGTGTAGTCGGTCACCGTGCGCATCGAGGTGTGGCCGATGATCTTCAGCGCGGCGTCGCCATTGACCAGATAGGAGAATCCGGTGACGCCGACGAGCCCCATCGCCATGCCGACCGGCACGCGCAACAGCATCAGGGCGAACAGGGCGACGAAGCCGATGATCGCGACCGCATCGGTGCTCATGCCTACTCCACCGGCTTGATGCGGTAGCCGCCTTCCATCTCTTCCGGGTGGAAGATCAGGCGATAGGTGCGGATCGCAATCAGCAGCACGGCCGAGACGTCGCCCATCCAGGCGACCGCGAAGAACGGCCAGGTCGGCAGGCGCAGATCGAAGGTCAGCACATTGTCGTGGTAGGTCGACACGACCTTGTCGAGCAGCGTGTAGGTCTGCACCGTCACGACGAACAGCAGCACCAGCGTCGCGAACACGTCGATGACGCGCTGCCAGCGCGCATTGACGTTGGCATAGACGAGATCGACCGTGATGTGGGTGCCGCGATAGGAGGTCGCGGCGATCCCCCAGAAGATGAGAATGCCGAGCAGCAGGCGGCCGAAGTCGTAGGCGTCCGGGATCTGGATCGAGAGGAAGTAGCGCAGCAGCACCGAGACGAAGATGTCGGCCGCCACGATGCCAACGAAGAACGCCGCGATCAGCTCGATCCCGTCGATGAAACGGTCCATCGCGCTGCGCCTGCGCGGCGCAGGCGATGGCGCTGTCGCCATTGCGGCTTCGTCTCCGGCCATGGGCTTCTAGGAGAACGGCAAATCAGTAGGCCGAGTTGTACTTCGTCAGGATCGCCTTGAAGTCCTTCATCACGGCGTCCGGATCGTTGCCGGCCTTTTTCACGGCGTCGGCCCAGGCGGCGACCACCGGCTCGGCCGACTTCTTCCACTCGGCGAGCTGCGCGTCGGTCAGCGGGTAGACGTCGTGGCCCTCGTCCTTGAGCTTCTGGATGCCGGCATGCTCGAAGTCGGCCCACGGGCTCGCCGCGCGGATCGCCCATTGCGTGGTGCAGTGATCGTCGATCACCTTCTTCTGCGCGGCCGACATCTCGTTGTACTTCGCCTTGTTCATCACCCAGACGAAGCTGGTCGAGTAGAGCGGCGCCTCCATGTGGTACTTCGTCACCTTGTCGATGCCAAACAGCGGGATCGAGCCCCACGGGAAGGTGACGGCCTCGGCGACGCCCTTCTCGAGGATGTCGCGCACCTCGGGCGCCGCCGCCTGCACATTGGTGCCGCCGAGCTGCGTCACCCAGGTCGCCATGGTGGCATGCGCCGGGCGGATCTTCATGCCCTTGATGTCGGCCGGCACGACGATCTTCTTGGTCTTGGAATGGAACGTGCCGGGATCGTGGAAGAACGCGAAGCAGAACTTCACGTCCTTCATCTCCTTCTCGGCATATTTGCGGTACCACTCGTCGAGCGCCCCGGTGCCTTCCTTGGCGTTCGACACCATGAACGGCAGGTTGCCGGCATCGATGATCGGGAAGCGGCCGGGCTGATAGCCCGGGCTCACATAGGTCACGTCGGCGATGCCGTCGCGCGCCATGTCGTAGTGGTCGAACGCCTTGCCGAGCTGCTGCGAGGGATAGACCTTGTATTTGATCGTGCCGTTCGAGGCCTTCTCGATCGACGCGCCCCAGTCCTCCAGCGCCTTCTGCAGCGGATGCGAGGGCGGCACCCAGTGCGACAGGCGCAGCTCGAAGGTCTTGTCCTGTGCGAAAGCCGCGCTCGTGAACAGCGCCAATGCGGCGGTGAGCAGCGTCACTTTGAGCTTCATGAAGATCCTCCCTGATGCGCCCCCGCGCTTGCCGCGCGATTGTTGCGGTTGAGTTCACCCTAGCCGCGGTGCGCGTGCGAGACAACCGAGACGGGCCCGTGACAGGCGCGAAAACTTGTCCCAGCCGTTCCCGAAATAGTTCTAGGATCGAGGTCTTCGCTGTATTGATCACCGAGACACGACGCCGCGCATGAGCCAGAAGACCAGCCTCGATCTCGGTCCGCTGCCGGAGCTGATCGGCTACGTGCTGCGCCGCGCGCAGCTCGTCGTGTTCCAGGATTTCTTCCAGGCCTTCGCGCCGTTCGACATCTCGCCGGCGCAATTCTCGGTGCTCACCGTGATCGAGCGCAATCCCGGGCTGACGCAGAGCCAGGTCGCTGCCGCGCTCGGGATCAAGCGCACCAATTTCGTCGGCCTGCTCGACGAGCTCGAGCGGCGCGCGCTCGCCGAGCGCCGCCAGGCCGCGCGCGACAGGCGCTCCTATGCGCTCTACCTTACCGCCGAGGGCGCCGCGCTGATGCGCAAGCTCAAGCCGGTGCTGAAGGCGCACGAAAGCCGCATGATCGCGCGCCTCGGCGAGGCCGGGCGCGACCGGCTGGTCGAGCTGCTGCACGCGATCGTCGACCGCCCGAGCCAAAATGGCGCGCGGCTCAAGGAAGCGAAAGTCTCTCGACCACCTCGGCCGGGATCGGTTGCGACCTGATCTTCGAGTGATCGGCCGGATCGCGGCCGACCCAGACGCGCGTGTCATGGCACTCGACCGCGAGCACGCCGTTGTTCTTGAGCTGATGCGTCACCTCAAAGCTCGAGCGCTTGATCGCGGTGATCGCGGTCTCGATCGTGACGTCGTCGCCGAAGCGCGCGGGCGCGAGAAAGCGCGCGCGCGTGTCGACCATCGGGTAGCCGGCGCAGTCATACTTGGCGAGGAACTCGAACTTGGTCATGCCGAGCGCGGCCGAGAACAACAGCGTGGTCGCGTTGTCGAACATCGCGAAGAAGTTCGGATAGAACACGATTCCCGCAGGATCGCATTCGCCCCATTCGATGCGCCGCGTGCTGATGTTGCTGCGATAGGGCATGTCTTTATTCGCCGCTATTCCAAATGCCGACGGTGCGGCTCTTGTAGTTCCCCTCCCCCTTGTGGGGAGGGGTTAGGGGTGGGGGTCGGCGTTTTGGGCACGACCGGAGCAAGAAACGTCGACCCGCCTCCCCAACCCTCCCCCACAAGGGGGGAGGGAGCGCGCCGAGTATGCCGCGCGCGATCCCGGCTCTCGCTGCGCTCGGCCGGGATGACCTTCGCTGCGCGAAGGTCACTTCGGTGCCATGCGCAGCGCACCGTCGAGGCGGATCACCTCGCCATTGAGGTAGCGGTTCTCGATGATGTGGCGCGCCAGGAACGCATATTCCTCCGGCTTGCCGAGCAGCTGCGGGAACGGCACCGACGCGGCGAGGCTCTTTTGCACCTCCTCTGACAGGCCGAGCAGCATCGGGGTGAGAAAGATGCCCGGCGCGATCGCGCACACGCGAATGCCGAACTGCGCGAGCTCGCGCGCAGCCGGCAGCGTGAGCGCCACGATGCCGCCCTTGGAGGACGAATAGGCCGCCTGCCCGATCTGCCCGTCGAAGGCCGCGACCGAGGCGGTGTTGATCGCGACGCCGCGCTCGCCCGCCTCGAGCGGATCGGACTTGGAGAGGTCGGCAGCGAACAGGCGCAGCGTGTTGAACGAGCCGATCAGGTTGATCCTGATCACGCGCTCGTAGTCGGCGAGCGGCTGCGGGCCCTCGCGCCCGACGATGCGCTTGGCGACGCCGATGCCGGCGCAGTTGATCAGGATGCGAGCCGTCCCGTTCTTCGCGTTGGCCTCCTTGATGGCGGCCTCGGCGCTGCCGGAGTCCGCCACGTCGCACTTGATCGCCAGCGCGCCGATCGCTTTCGCATGCGCACTCGCCGCATCCATGTTGACGTCGAGCAGCGCGACCTTGGCGCCGGCGCCAGCCAGCATCGCGGCGGTCGCGGCGCCGAGCCCGGAGCCGCCGCCGGTGACGATCGCGGCGTGTCCCTTGATGTCCATTTCCTGCCCTCAATTCTTCGTGCGTTCCGGATTCTCGATCAATAGCGCGATGCCCTGGCCGCCGCCAATGCAGGCCGACGCGATGCCGTAGCGCGTGCCCGAGCGCTTCAGCTCGCGCGCGACCGTGACCGAGAGGCGCACGCCGGTCGCGCCGAGCGGATGCCCGATCGCGATCGCGCCGCCGTTGACGTTGAGCTTGTCCTCGTCGAGGTTCAGCGCGCGCGCGCACGCCATCACCTGCGCGCCGAACGCCTCGTTGATCTCGAAGCGGTCGATGTCGGAGAGCTGCAGACCGGCCTTCTTGAGCAGCGCCTGGATCGCCGGCACCGGACCGATTCCCATGATCTCGGGCGGCACGCCGACCGCGGCCGACGCGACCAACCGGCCGAGCGGCGCCTTGCCGCTCTTCGCCGCATAGCCCTTCGAGGCGACGAGCGCCGCGGCGGCGCCGTCGACGATCGCCGACGAGTTGCCGCCAGTCTGCACTCCGCCGAAGGCAGGGCGGATTTTCGCCAGCGTCTCGACGTCCGAGGGACGGACGTGCGTGTCATGATCGAGCTCTTTCGTCTCGCGCGCGAGCCGGATGCCGCGCGCGTTGTAGCCTTCACGCGCGAATTCCTCGGTCTTCACCGCTGCGATCTCGCCGGCGAGAAAGCCCGACTCCTTCGCCTTGACGGCGCGCGCGAACGAGCGCGCCGCGAACGCATCGACCTCGCCACGCGTGATCTGGTATTGGCGCGCGAGGTTCTCCGCGGTGTCGCCCATGGTGACGTTGGCGGAGCGGTCGAGCAGCGCCTCCCAGAGGAAATCCTTGAACTCGACCTGCCCCATCTTGAACCCGCCGCGATGCGTGTAGGCGGCGATCGGATTGCGGCTCATCGACTCGGTGCCGACGCAGAGCGCAAGCTCGACGCCCTTGTGCGTGATCGTGTCGGCCGCCTGGATCAGCACCTCGATGCCGGTGCCGCACACGCGCTGCACCATGTGTGCCGGCGTCTCGATCGGCACGCCGGAATAAAGCCCGATATGGCGCGGCAGCAGGTACGCGTCGAAGCTCGCCTGCGCCATATTGCCGGTGATGACGGTGCCGACGTCGTCCGGCGACACGCCGGTGCGCGCGAAAACCGCGCGTGCGGCCTTGATGCCGAGATCGATCGGCGAGATCTGCGCCAGGCCGCCATTGTAGTCGACGAACGGCGTGCGCACGCCGTCGATGAGCCAGACATCCTGCCACGCTGCCGTGATGGCTTTGCTCATGACCCCTCCCCGATGGCGATGACGTGCGGCGACGGCACGTCAGCATAAAGCGCATCGACCAGCGCGGCGCGATGTTTCAGCACGGCGCGCTGGTTGATCGAGCCCTTGTCGGTTGCCTCGCCGGCGTCGAGCGAGGGCGGGGCCTCGAGCAGGATCGCGCGCATGACGCGATTGGACGAGCCGGTCGCGGCGCGCGCCAAGGTTTGCAGCAGGAAGGCAAATTCGCGTCGCACGCCGTCATGCGCGACGATCACAGCGGACGCGGCTTCCTTTAGGTCGCCCGCGAGCCGGCGGCAGGCGTCGAAATCCGGAAACATCAGCACCGCGATGAAGTCGCGGTCCGCGCCGGCGATGACGACGTCGCGAAGGTACGGCGCGAAATGCGCGATGATCGCGCCGCGCAGCAGACCGACATTGACCCAGGTGCCGGTCGCGAGCTTGAAGTCCTCGGCGATGCGGCCTTCGAACAGCAGGCCCTTCTCCGGGATCGCCGGATCGTCGAAGCGCATCGCATCGCCGAGCCGGTAGAAGCCGTCCTGGTCATACGCATCGGCGGTGAGCTGCGGCTCGCGCCAGTAGCCGGGCGTGATGCTCGGCCCCTTCAGCCGCACCTCGTATTGGTCTCCGTCCCCGTCTTGGCGCGGCACCAGCTTCACGGTGAGGCCGGGCGGCGGCAGGCCGACATTGGCGGCGTTCTGGGTATCCCACATGCGGCCGAACGCGTAAGGCGCGGTCTCGGTCGAGCCGAGGCCGGTGAGGAACAGGATCTGCTCGCCGCAGGTGCGCAGCGCCATCTCCTTCCATTCGTCGAACACGTGCTGCGCGAGCCCGGCACCGGCGAACCACAGCACCTTCAGGCGCGAGAAGAAATTCTCGCGCAAGCGGGCGTCAGCGCGGAAGAACGGCAGCAGCGCCTCGTAGCCCTTCGGCACCGTGAAGTACCAGGTCGGCGCGACCTCGCGCAGGTTCTTCACGGTCTCCGCGATCGCGCCGGGCAGCGGCTTGCCGCCGTCGATATACATCGTGCCGCCATTGTTGAGCACGAGCCCGACATCGTGATTGCCGCCGGCGGTGTGATGCCACGGTGCCCAGTCGACGATCACCGGCGGCTCCTCGGCGAAGAACTGCAGCGCCGTGTTGACCATCGCCTGGTTCGCGCACCACATTCGCTGCGTGTTGATCACGCCCTTCGGGTGCCCGGTCGAGCCGGAGGTGAAGAGGAATTTCGCGATCGCGTCGGGCGTTACATGCGCGTGCGCTAGGTCCGCCGCGCCCGGGTCAGCATCGAGTTCGCCGAACAGCGTGGTCGGTCGTGCGAGCGCGTTGCGCGCGACCACGATCTCGGCTTCCGGCGGCACGACCGCCTCGATCGCACGCGCGAAAGGCGCGCCATCAGAGGCGAAGAGCAAGCCCGGCGTCAGCAGGTTCACGATGTGGCGCAGTTTGCCGAAGTCCGACGAGATCAGCGCATAGGCCGGCGAGATCGGCGCATAGGGGACGCCGACATAATTGGCCGCGAGACCGAGCAGCGCATGCTCGAGATCGTTGCCCGAGAGGATCACGAGCGGGCGCTCGGCCGAGAGATTGCGCGTGAGCAGCGCGGCGCCGATGTGGCGGACCTTTTCCAGCGCCCGTGCATAGGTCAGCGTTCGCCAGGCACCGTCCGGTCCCCGATCCGCCATGAAAACGCGATCCGGCGCGGAGCTCGCCCAGTGCACCAGCCGATCTGTCAGCTTGTCCGGATAAGGCGGGAGCGTGCGGCCCGACCGGAGGAAGATCGTGCCATCCGGGCGCCGGTCGACCTGCACCTCGGCCGAGCACAGCTTCACCTGCCGCGTGCGGCGCGTCTCGGTACGAACGGGCTGCGGGCTCGCCATGCGACTACGGTCCGTAGGGCGGGCAAAGCGTACGCCGAGCGTAGCGAGGCGGAAGCATGCCCGCCGCCACAAGTGCATGGACCTCGACGATCGCGCGCGGACCAGCGTCTGCTGGCGGGCACGGCGCCCGACGCCGTCGCGCGATCGCGGCGCCGGAGCAGGCGCCTTTGCCCGCCCTACGCATTATTGCCTCTCCACTTTCGCGGCCCTCTTCTCGAGGAAGGCCTTGATGCGGCTCTTCGCCTCCGCGTTGCCCTGCGCGACCGCGGCGGTGAGCGACTCCATCAGGTAGCCGCTGGCGCGGTCCTGCTCGGCGATGCGCGGCAGTGCATGCATGACGGCGAAATTGGTCGTGCCGGTATTGGTCGCGATGCGTTTCGCGATCTCGATTCCTTTGGCGAGCCCGGTGCCGTCGTCGACCAGATAGTGCGAAAGGCCGACCGCCTGGCCCTCCTCGGCATCGTAGGTCCGACCCGTAAGCATCAGGTCCATCATGCGCGCCACGCCGATCAGGCGCGGCAGCCGCACCGAGCCGCCGCCGCCGACGAAGATGCCGCGCGAGCCTTCGGGGAGCGCGTAGTAGGTCGAGCGCTCGGCGACGCGAATATGGGTCGCGGCCGCAAGCTCGAGCCCGCCGCCGACCACCGCGCCGTGCATCACGGTGACGACCGGCACGCGGCCGAACTCGATCTGGTGGAAGATGCGGTGCCAGACGCGCGAATGCGCGACGCCTTCCTCGGTCGAGAGGATCTTCAACTCGGAGAGGTCGAGCCCGGCGGAGAAATGCCTTCCCTCCGCGTGCAGCACCACCGCCTTCACGCTTTTCGGCAACATCGCGAAGAAGGTCTCAAGGCCGAGCACGGTGGTATCGTTGAGCGCGTTGCGCTTCTCGGGCCGCGCCAGAGTGACGAGCGCGATCGCGCCGCGCCGCTCGACCTTCAGGGATTTCGGCAGCTTTCTCGGCTGCTGCGCCATCGTTTCCTGTCCACTGCGCGATTGTTATGCACCATCACATTTGCCGGCCACGCGGGTCAAGGCTGGCAATGGACCGCGCAGGCGCTACAATCACCCGAGAGAACAAACATGTCACCGGAGGATTCCCCATGAACCGCATGCCCAAGACCTGCATGCCGATGACCCGCCGCGCCCTGCTCGCCGGCTCGACCGCGGCGGGAGCGCTCTCCCTCTCCGGACTGCCGGCGCTCTCGGACGTGCAATGGAAGAAATACGCCGGCACGACGCTCGAGGCGAACCTGATCAAGGGGCCGCGCGGCGAGCTGTTGCAGAAATACGCGAGCGAGTTCACCGAGCTCACCGGCATCAAGGTCGGCTCGGAGGTGATCCCCGAGCAGCAGCAGCGGCAGAAGGCGGTGATCGAGCTTGCCTCCGGCAAGCCGAGCTTCGACGTGATTCACCTGAGCTACCACGTGCAGAAGCGGCAGTTCGAAAAGGCCGGCTGGCTTGCCGACGTCACGCCGTTCATGAAGGACCCAAACCTTACGGCGCCGGATCTCGTCGAAAGCGATTTCTCCGCCGCGGGTCTTGCCTATGCGAAGAACGACAAGGGGCAGATGCTCTCGCTGCCGTGGTCGGTCGACTATTTCATCCTCTATTACAACAAGGAGATTTTCGCCAAGAAGGGCGTATCGGTCCCGAAGACGCTCGAGGAGATGAACGACCTCGCCGAGAAGCTGACCGACGAGAAGGCGGGCATCTACGGCTATACCGGGCGTGGCCTGAAGAATGCCAACATGACGCTGTGGACCAACTACTACCTCAACTATGGCGGCGAGTTCCTCGACGATAAGGGCAATATCCTGACCGATGGTCCGATCGCGGTCGAGGCGACCAAGGTCTACGACCGCTCGATGGGCAAGTCGGCGCCGCCCGGGTCGGCCGGCTTCAACTGGATGGAGGCGCTCGCCGCCTTCGCGCAGGGCCGCGCCGCGATGTGGATCGACGGCATCGGCTGGGCGCCGGGCGTGGAGAATCCGAACTCGTCGCGCATCGTCGGCAAGGTCGGCTACACCATGGTGCCGGCCGGCCCGAAGGGGCAATATTCCTCGACCTATGGCGACGGCATCGGCATCGCGGCCAATTCGAAGAACAAGGAAGCCGCCTATCTCTACTGCCAGTGGGCGGTGTCGAAGCTGATGGGGGCGCGGCTGTTGCAAACCGGCGGCGGCGTGCCGTTCCGCAGCTCGATCCTGAACGATGCCGAGGTGCGCAAGGGCCTGAAGATGCCAACCGAGTGGCTGCAGGCCGCGGTCGACGCCGCCAAGATTTCCAAGCTCGGCCTGCCGGTGGTGATCCCGGTCGCCGAATGGCGCGACCTCGTCGGCGCTGCCGTCACGGCGACGCTCTCCGGCGCCGACCCGGCGGCCGAGCTGAAGAAGGCGCACGACCAGTTCCGCCCGATCCTGGAGCGCAGCGAAAAGGCAAGCTAGTCCCACTCTCCGCTCATTCCCGCGCAAGCGGGAATCCAGCGGCCACACATTCGGCCAAAGAACTGGATCCCCGCGTCCGCGGGGATGAGCGGAACTGAGGTGTGATCATGTACGTACCTGATCAGTTCCGTGTCGACGACATCGCGCAGATGCAGGCGCTGATGCGCGGCCGGCCGTTTGCGGCGCTGGTATCGGCGGGCGCGTCGGGCCTCTACGCGAGCCACTTGCCGACCGTGCTGAAGGACGAAGGCGAATACGGCGTGATCGAATGCCACCTGGCGCGCGCCAATCCGCATTGGCGCGATCTTGCCGAGGGTGGCGAGGCGCTGATGATCTTCCAGGGGCCGGAAGGCTACATCACACCCAACTGGTATCCCTCGAAGGCCGAGAGCGGCAAG
>Ga0187784_10004130_pt1 | contig 11747 bp, 8 predicted proteins | sample 1015_SJ02_MP15_2_FD_132964 | JGI IMG/M metagenome (GOLD analysis project Ga0187784, IMG submission 132964) | Tropical peat soil microbial communities from peatlands in Department of Meta, Colombia - 1015_SJ02_MP15_20_MG | ecosystem: Environmental > Terrestrial > Soil > Wetlands > Peat | place... | reverse complement strand
GGCTTGCCGTAGGGACTCGGCGTGGCCCAGGCGTGTATCGCGTGAAACGTGTTGGGGCCGAGCTGGCGGATCCGCTCGGCCCACACGCGGATCGTTCCCTGAATCGAAGGGAGATAGGTCTTGAGCTCGGCGTTGAGCAACAGGGCCTTGTTGTCGCGCGCGTCGAACGTGGCGTATTCGGCATGCACCTCGCGCATCAACAGGCCGTTGTTCGGATCTCCCTGCCGGATGATGATGTTGCCTTCCATGTAGATCTCGAAGGGCTCGTCCTGCGACTGCACGACCCCTTCGCTCACGCTGGCGGCAATGTCGCCGCGCGACCAGATCACCATGCGGTCGGCCGACAATTCGACCATTCCGACCGGTTTGCCGCCGATCCGCTGGTCGAGCCCCTCGATGCGGACGTTGACGCCTCCCGTGATGGTGGTCACTTGCTCGGGAGGCGTGCGGTTGGGCGCGAGCTGGCTGGAGATGAAGAACTCGTTGCCGCTGCGGGGGCGGATGTGGATCCGCCGGATTTGAGCAGGCGTGCGCAAGAACTGCTCGCTGCGCAGCTCGGGTCCTCCCTCGGGCGATTCGGTCACCTGCGCGGTGCGGATAATGCGGGCGGTGGAGTGTCGCCGCCGCTTGTCGGCCCGAACGTAGAGCGCGTCATCCCGCGCGGGCTGGATCGTCACCGGGTTGGCGATTCGCACTTTGACGCCCGCCCGCGTGTTCAGAGTGACGATCATCGGCGAGTCGTTGAGCGTCGAGCCCGGTTCCTCGATCCGCACGTCGTCTTCGAGGTAGATCGTCAGTCGGTCGCGTTTCCCTTTTCCCACCGACTGAGTCGACCGCCAGATGACCATCTTCTGGGCTTCGAGACTCGTCGAGCCCTGCTCGATGCGGCAGTGTCCGCGGACGATCGAGATGTGTCCTTCGGAATCGTCCCATTCCTGCAAATAGGTGCCGCTGATGGTGATCGCCACGCGCTCGGCGGGTTCGCCCGTGGCTTCGGCGGGCGCGGCGCGCGGCAGCGCGAGGGACAGCGCAGCGCAGAGCGCGATCGTCCGCGCCACGCGCAGCCAAAAGCTGAAGTGGGACCTACAACCCGTCACCGGCTCTCCCGGATCCTTGGAAGAACGGACGGCACGTTGGCGATGTGCAAACGCTTGGACCGACAAGGCAGACAGGGGCGAACGTCAACCGTGCGAATAGGTTGACATTTGTGCGCACTTCGTCCCCGGAAAAGGGTCCGGATTATGGCCCGTTTTGAAGGGGGTGTCAATAAGCAGTCCGCGCGCCGAGGTTCGCCTGCGAACCGATTCTTAAGCCATTGATGCTGAGCGGCTTACGAAGCAGGCGGTGGGCTCGCTTAGAGGACCAATTTATTGACCTTGCGTCGATCGAGCCAGACACTCAAACCACGCGCTGCAACGAGCGCGATGAGCGGCACCAGCGGGGCGCGCATTCGCATGTTGGACCAATAGACCAGATGCACGAGCGTGAAGTTGAGAATCACGCACAGCGCGAGCATCCAACGGCGATCCCATTTCCATGCGAGACTGACAAGGCCCACCACAAACAAACTTATTTCCGCCACGTACCCCGCACAAAGCGCCCAGACAACCGCGTGCGGGATCGACGATCGCGACGGCAAGAGCGGCATCACGTTCCAGAAGAGGACGAATCGCAGAGCGCAGGCACGTGCGAAGACCCCCGGCTGGGCGGCGATCGACTTCCAGGCTTGTTGGTACATCCACTGATTCTGCGCCAGCTCGTCCGCCCAGTAGCCGATCTCTTGCTGTCGCTGAGCCGTGAGCCGTGTGAGCCAGGCCTGCTGAAACTGGTCGGGCTCGCGATCGCTCCAAAGCTCGCTGAAGGGGCGCTCGGCGACATGCCGGAAGAACTCCGGGTTGTTTCCCAAAAGGAGCGTGTAGCCGCCGTGCGTCGTCGTGACGACGGGCGAGCCGAGGATCTTCCAATTCCGCAGCGCCCACGGCGCGACGATTGCCGCGCACGTGAGCGAGGCAACGACGGCGCCGACGACCAACTCCCGCGACAGCCGGCGACGGCGCAGCGACTCCCAGGCGAGCCAGGCCGCCATCAGCAGGGCCGTCGGCCAGATCGTCGGTCGGCACAACGCGCACGCGCCAAACAATAGCCCGACAAGCGCGCCCCTTGCGGCGGAACGCGCAAAGCGTGGCGAACCTTCAACTGACGACGCGCCGGGGATTGAGACGGTCACGAGCGCAATCAGCAAGAGTGTGAACAGCGTTTCGGTCATCGGGAACGTCGTGTACGCGATCAGCAGGGGATCGCAGGCGACCAGCGCCGCTGCGACGAGCGACCACGCACCTAGCCCGAGCCGCTTTCCCGCAATGAGCGTCAGTGCCACGCACGCCGTGCTCAGGATCACCTGCAGCACGCCCAGTGCGACAGTTCCTCCGCCTGACTTGAGCAGCCCGGCAAGCAGCAGCGGCACTAGTGGAGGTCGAAACGAGTTGGGGAGCGGCGTGAATGGCGCCCAGAAGCCGTGCTCGACGTACGAGCGAGCGACGGTCCAATAGTCGTCGCGATCATCCCCAAGGTTGGCGCTCCAATGCACTACGACGGCGATCCGCACCAGCGCGGCAAAAGCAAGCAGGACGAGCGGCGCCCATCTGCTTCGTCGGCTGCCGCGCGCGGAATCGGTCGCCATGCGAATTACGTCTCGGACACCGACAGCGCGGGATCCCGCCGGGGCTGTGGAGGATCTTTGTCGACCAGCGGCAGAAGCAAAGGCAAAAGCATCAGATTTCCGATCAACCCGCCAAGCATCGCCAAACTGACCAGCACGCCGAAATACACCAGCGGAATGAATCGCGACATGGCCAGCACCGAAAAGCCAACCACCAGCGCCAGCGTGCCGAAAACCAGCGCACGCCCGAATCCCTGGTGCGTTTCGCGCAGCGCCTCGGCAAGCGGGCGTCCGGCCGATCGCATCTTCCGATACCCGTAAAGATAGAAGATGCTGGCGTCGATTGTGAGCCCCATCGACACCGCGGCGATCATCGCCGTCCCCACGTTGACCGGCACGCCGAGCCATCCCATCGCGCCGACCACCAGCAGAATCGGGAACACGTTGGGAACCAGCGAGACGAGCGCAATCCTGAGGTTGTGATAAGCCAGCACCATGATGATGACGACCAGCACCACACACAGCCCAAAACTGATGATCTGGTCGCGCAGCAGGCTCTCGATCAAAAAGGTCAGCAGCACATAGAGGCCCGTCGTCCTGGCCTCGGGGAACTCGGCTCGTCCCAATCGGCCGGCGGTCTCGATCAGGTCCAGTTGCACCTCGGACGGTTCGCGCTGCTTGGCCCGCAACACCAGCCGCATGCGCCCTCCCTCGGCGTTATACAGGCTCGGCTCGAACTCGGGCTCAAAGACCCGGATCAGTTCGAGCTTGCGGCGGATCCCCTCGGCGTCGTCGGCCGAGCCGGGGATAAGATCGAGCAAATCGGTGATCGCAACGACCTTGGTGAGGGCCGGCGCCGGCTCGTCGGGTTTCGGCGCTGTCAGTTCGCGCAGCCGATTCGCCAGCGAGCGGACCTTGTTGAGATACTCCGGCGTCAGCTCGTGCGGGGCGGGAAAATTGACCTCCCATGTTCCCGCGCCACCCAGGCGTGTTTCGACAAAGTCCAACGCGTGAACGATTGGACTGCTCGAGCGGAAATTGCGAGTGAAGTCGGTGTCGAGTCTCAGTCGAAACAAACCAAACACCGACGCGACCGAAAGCACCACGACCGCGCCGATCACCCAGCCGGACCAGCGCTCGACCCACGTGGTCAGCCCTCCCAGCACGCCGACGAGTTTTTGCTCGGTGGTCCCCGTCGGAATATCGGCTCGCTCGGGTTTGTAGAGAACGCCGGCCGGCAGCAGCGTTCCGCCGGTCAACAGCACGAGCATCGTGCCCAGCGTCATCATCGTCCCAAAGCTGCGGACCGGAGTGATGTCGCTCGAGAGCAGCGACACAAAGCCCGCGGCCGCCGTCACGGTGGTCCAAAAGATCGCGGGCGACAGCTCGGCGATCGTTTTGTGGAAGGCCTCCAGCGGATTGCATGAGGCGCGCTGCTCGCGGTAATAGACCATCACCCGCATCACGGTGGCGATTCCGACGATGGTGACGAGCGAATTGAGCATCGAGCTGACCATCGACAGGCGCATGTTGCACAGGACGAGGATCGCTTTCGTCCACGCCACCGTCGCCGCCACCAGCACGATCGAGAGCACGACCCAGCGGAAACTGCGGAAGAGCGCAAAGATCACCAGCCCCAGGAGCACAAGCGACGCGTAGAACAACCGCTGACCGTCCTGATCGACGTACTCGAACATATCGTGGACCAGCACCGGCTCGCCGACGACATAAGCCGGCGGGTCGTGGGCCGCGGCGAGCTTGCGAACGGCGCGGATCGTCTCGTCGCGCGAGGTCGACGTTTTATCCTCCGGGGCCAGCCGCAGGACGATCCCCGTCGTCTGCCGATCCGCTCCGATCAAGATGCCCCGCACAAGCTCTACTAATTCGTCGCGCCGCAGCTGGAACAAAGGCCGCACCAGCCAGGGAATGTTGGCCGGGGCCAGGATCTCGGCGAGGTTTTGGGTGCTTTTGGACTGCACTCCCGCGACCTGGCTCAGATCGTCCGCGAAGCTGCGGACTCGGGCGAGGCCGTCGTACGTCAAGAGTTCGGGGTCCTCGTAGACGACGATCACGAACTCGTCGCCCCCGAAGAGCGACTTGCTTTGGCGGTAGTCGAGCAGATGGGGATCGTCGAGGGCGTAAAGCGACTCGATCGACTGCTCGAGCGTCAACTTCGACGCTTCGACGAATGCAAAGGCGGAAATCGCGACCGCCCCGACGAACAACCCGATCCGATAGCGGACCAGGAAGCCGGCCAGCAGGGCCAGTCCGCGAAATCGGGAGGGTTGCGACACGACGGGAAGGGGCCTCGGAAACTGGAGATTTCCCGGGTCCGCGCCCGGACGACTCGATGCCTGCTCTCTCGGAGTCCCGAGGATACCTGCCAATCGTTTGCCGCGACAACGCTAGCGCGATTTCCATGACCCTGCCAAAGCGGGTCACTCATACGCAGTTGTACGGATCGAGCGGTTCCCCGGCCTTACGACGGCAGTCGTGCGGGATTTGCCGCTTGCAGCGGAAGTGCCGAACGGCAGAGGCCTTTGTTCCCGTGGGTTTTGCGCACTTAGCGTTGCCACTCGTCGATTGGGACCTACTGTTGAACGGCGTTGTGACCGACCTGCCTTGAGTTTCCAACCTGGCAGCCGCCCGAATTTGCAGGCATCCCTCCCTTTATGTCCAGCCGTCCCATATCCATCGGCCCCGTTGAACCGCGCACGCTCGGGCGCGGGACGGCGTATTTCGTTCCGCTGCTTTGGGTCGCTACGGTTGTCGCGGGGCTGGCGGCGCTGCAGTCGTACAAATCGCGGCCGGGCACTGCCGGTCACACGCCGGCCGTGTTCTGCGGCCTGCCGCCCTTGGCCAACTCTGCAGGCCGTCCCCGGCTGTTGATGTTCGTGCATCCAAAATGCCCGTGCTCGAGGGCCAGCCTGGGTGAGCTAGCGAGAATTGTCGACCGAGAGCGGGACAAAGTTGCCGTGGACGTCGTGTTCGTCACGCCTCGAGGCGCGAGCCCCGATTGGGCGCAGACGTCGCTACGAACTCAAGCAGCCGAAATCCCCGACGTTCGGCTATTGGACGATGACGGCACGCTTGCGCGCCGCTTGGGGGCCGAAACCTCGGGCTACGTCGTGCTGTATGCCGCCGATGGGAAACTGCTCTTCAGCGGCGGCATCACGCGCTCGCGCGGACACGAGGGGGAAAGTTCCGGCGGCCGCGCGATTTTGTCCCTGCTCGATGGCGACCCCGACGCCGCCTCCGGCGTAAAGACGACCGTTTACGGCTGTCCTCTGTTTACCCCAGGTGAATGCGCCGAATCCAATTGTTCGGCGGATCGAACCGGAAAGTTGCCATGACTTCGTTGCAGATGCGAACCACGGAACTTGCCCGGCAGGCCGAGGCGCAGATCCATCGTCAAACCGATCGGATGTTTGCCCTGCTGCTCGTGCTTCAATGGGTCGCCGGTCTGGCCGTCGCGCGCTGGATTTCGCCGTTGACCTGGGCAGGCACGCACAGCAGCACGCATGCCCACGTGTGGGCCGCCTCTTTGCTGGGAGGGGCGATCATTTCGCTGCCGGTGTGGCTCGCGTTCTACCGTGGGGGCGAAGTCGTGACGCGGCACGTCATTGCCGTTGCCCAAATGCTGTCGTCCGCCCTGTTGATCCACTTGTCCGGAGGGCGGATCGAAACGCACTTTCACGTGTTTGGTTCGCTGGCTTTCCTCAGTTTTTATCGCGATTGGCGGGTGATCCTTACGGGGACGGTCGTCGTTGCGATCGACCATTTTCTCCGCGGCTTATTTTGGCCGGAATCGGTCTACGGTCTGGTGACGGGGGCCGAATGGCGGTGGCTGGAGCATGCGGGCTGGGTGGTTTTCACCGACATTTTTCTCGTCTACGCCTGCGTCCGCAGCCGCAATGAGATGTGGGCGATCGCGGAACGTCAGGCCAGGCTGGAAGAGACCAACGCGACAGTCGAACACACGGTTTGCGAGCGCACGAAGGATCTGCAGGAACGCACCGACGAGTTGCAGCAAGCCTGCGAACAGAAAAATGCCATCGTGCAGACCGCCCTCGATGCCGTGATCGGGATGGGCGCGGACGGCCGGATCACCGGCTGGAATTCACAGGCCGAGCAGATGTTCGGCTATTCGGCTGAGGAAGCCCTGGGCCGCTCGCTCGCGGAGATGATTATCCCGGAAGGACTCAGAGCGCAGCACGAAGCGGGATTTCGCCGATACCAGGAGACCGGGACTTCGGACCTGCTGAATCGTCGCATCGAGATCACCGCTGTGCGTCGCGACGGAAAGGAATTTCCCGTCGAGGTCTCCATCGCCGCGATTCGCGGCGGACACGAAACCAGCTTTTGCGGCTTCGTGCGGGACATCACCGATCGGCTGCAAGCCGCCGAACACTTGTGCCGCGCCAAAGAGTCGGCGGAGCTGGCCAACTCCGCCAAGAGCGAGTTTCTGGCCAACATGAGCCACGAAATCCGCACGCCGATGAACGGCATTCTGGGCATGACCGAGCTCTTGCTGGACTCCGAGTTGACCGCGGAGCAGCGGGAATCGATTGATCTCGTCAAATCATCGGCCGAGTCGTTGATGCGCGTGATCAATGACATCCTCGACTACTCGAAGATCGAAGCGGGCAAGCTCGACCTCGATCCGATCGAATTCCAGTTCCGCGACGCCATGGAAGACACGCTCAAGACCCTGGCTCTCCGGGCCCATCGCAAGGGACTGGAGCTGGCGTGCGAGATCGCCCCCGATGTCCCGGCGCGAGTGATCGGCGATCCAGGGCGCTTGCGGCAGATCATCGTCAATCTGGTTGGAAACGCGATCAAGTTCACCGAAACAGGCGAGGTCGTGGTTCGCGTTGCGCTGCAAAGCCAGACGACGGACGGCTGCCGACTGCATTTCGAGGTCGCGGATACCGGAATCGGCGTCGCGCCCGAAAAGCAACGGCTCATCTTCCATCCGTTCTTGCAAGCGGACGGCTCGACGACGCGGCGCTTTGGCGGCACCGGCCTGGGTTTGACAATCTCCTCGCGGCTGGTGGCCTTGATGGAGGGACAGATCGGACTCGACAGCCGGGTCGGTCGCGGCAGCACGTTCCACTTTGATGCGCGGTTTGGCCGGGCCAGGTCAGTGGACCGCAATCCGGCGACTTCCGGCTCACCCAAGCTGCAGGGCCTGCGCGTGCTGGTTGTGGACGACAATGCCACAAACCGCCGCGTGCTGCAGGGCATGCTGCGCGTGTGGGGCGCACGTCCGACGGGAGTCGACAGCGGGCCGGCCGCTCTCCAGGAGCTGCGGCGGGCCGTCTCGGCGGGCGAGCCCTATCCGCTCTTGCTCACCGACGCGATGATGCCCGACATGGACGGCTTCATGCTCGTCGAGCAACTGCGCAAAGAACTCGGCCTTGCCCCGCCCACGATCATGATGCTCACCTCGGCCGATCGACAGGCCGACGCCGCGCGGTGCCGACGATTGGGAATGGCGGCTTACCTCGTCAAGCCGATCAAGGCCGACGAGCTGCAGATCGCGATTCTTGCCGCCATGAGCGGCGGCAACCGCGACAGGGCCGAGGCGGCACGCCCCCGGCAGGACGAAGCGAAGCCGACAGGCGCAACATCCTCGGTGAAGCTGCGAATCCTGCTCGCGGAGGACAATCCCGTCAACCAGCGCGTGGCCCTGCACATCCTGCAGAAAGCCGAACATACCGTGCTTGGCGTTGCCAACGGGCGTGAGGTCCTCGCGGCGCTGAAGCGGGAGGAGTTCGACGTGGTGTTGATGGACGTGCAGATGCCGGAAATGGACGGCTTCGAGGCGACCGACGCGATCCGTACCCAGGAAAAGATCACCGGTCGTCATCTGCCGATCATCGCGATGACCGCCCACGCCATGAAAGGGGACCGTGAGCGGTGCCTGGAGGCGGGGATGGACGACTACATCGCGAAGCCGGTGCATGCCGCCGAACTCTTGCAAGTTCTCCAAAAGTTCGAGCCGCAAGAGGCCGCCGCTGCCTTTCCAGGATTGCCGGCCGAGACGACGTCAGCCCACCCAGTGTTCGACCGGGAGACCGCCCTCGAGCGGGTCAACTTCGAAGAAGAGCTGCTCGATGAGGTGACCCAACTGTTTTTGACGGACCTCCCGAATCGCATCGCGGAATTACAAAGCGCCCTGGAACGAGGAGACGCCAAGCCGCTGGAAATGGCCGCTCATTCGCTGAAGGGATCCGCCAGCTACGTGGGGGCTGCCCGCACGGCCGCACAAGCCTTCAAGCTCGAGATGATGGGGCGCAGCGGTGATCTTTCGCGCGCCCTCGAGGAATTCCGCCAGTTGGAACGCGAAATCGAACGGCTCAAGGAAGCAATCGCCGCCACGCCCCAGACGATTTGAGTGCCGTCAATGAAGATTTTGATTGCCGAAGATGATTTGGTTTCGAGAACCGTGCTGATCCGCATGCTCGCCAAGTGGGGGCATGAGGTCGTCGCGACGGTCGACGGCCGCGCTGCCTGGCAAGCCCTGCAGGAGGAGGACGCTCCCAAGCTGGCACTTCTCGATTGGATGATGCCGGAGATGGACGGGCTCGATGTCTGTCGCCACGTGCGCGCGCTGGATCGTCCCGAGCCGACCTACGTGATTTTGCTCACGGCAAAGGACCAGATCGGCGACATCGTCGCCGGGCTCGATAGCGGGGCCAACGACTACCTCGTGAAGCCATACGACTGGCGCGAGCTTCAATCGCGGCTGCGCGTCGGTGAACGGATGGTGGCCTTGCAGGCCCAGCTGGCGGAACGGATTCGCGAGCTGCAATACGCCATGGCCAGGATTCACGAGCTTCAGGAGCTGATCCCCATCTGCAGCTATTGCAAGAAGGTTCGCGACGACGGGAACTATTGGCAGCAGGTGGAAAGTTATCTTGCGGCACGCGCCGGAGTGCACTTCAGCCATGGCGTCTGCCCCGAATGCTACGCCAAGGTTGTCGCGGAGCTCGAGAAAGCCGGGGCCTGAAGGACGCTAGATTTCGTCGCGCTCCAGCCAGCGTTTGACGTGTGGCATCTCGTGCGTGGCGAGGCGATCGAGCAGCCGAGCCGGTTCGCTCTCCACGACGAACAGCTCCCGATGCGAGGGCGTGATGAACCCCTCGCCAATCGCATGCTCGATCAACGCGACCAGCGGATCGAAATAACCGGCGACGTTGAGCAGCCCGATGTTCTTGCGATGAAAGCCGAGCTGTGCCCACGTCACGACCTCCAACAGCTCCTCCAATGTGCCGTAGCCGCCAGGCAGTGCGACGAAGGCTCCGGCCAATTCGGCCATCAAGGCTTTGCGCTCGTGCATGTCGGCGACGCGGCGCATCTCGGAGACGCGCGGATGCAGCAGTTCCTTTGTGGCGAGGGCCTCGGGAATCACGCCGATGATTTCGCCCCCGGCCTCGAGGACTCGGTCCGCAAGAACGCCCATCAGCCCCACGCTGCCGCCTCCGAAAACGACGCCCATTCCGCGGCGGACGATCTCTGTTGCGACGGCGCTTGCCGCGATCCGGTACTCAGGCGCGACACCCATTTGGGATCCGCAGAAAACACAGATTCGCCTTGGCGCAGTTTGGTGCGGCAATCTGATCCTCCCTCCCGACGCGCCCACAAGGGCGGAGGGCACGCAGGGACGTGTTATCATGTCACATCGACCGCGGACTGGTCGAGGAGGAGCCCGAGCACGGTGGCGCAGCGATTGTTGAACAAGGTGGCGGTCGTGACGGGCGCCAGCGGGCGGCTGGGACGGGCGATCGTGCAAAAATTCGTCGCTGAAGGCGCGAAGATCGTCGTCTTCGCCAGAAATCTCGGGCGCCTCGATGAATTGGCCTCGCTGGCACCGGCACGGATCGTCGTCGTCGCGGGGGACGTAACGCGACCGGCCGATCTCGAGCTGCTCCGCGAGACGACGCTGCATCGCATGGGGCAAGTCGACATTCTGGTCGCCGCCGCCGAACAGTTCCGTCCAGCCCGCCTGGAAGATTGCACTCCCGAACGGATCGACGAGCTGTTCGCCGTCAATTTCGAGGGCGCGCTGCAGACGGTTCGCACGTTGGGGCGACATTTCAATTCGCCCGCTTCCATCGTGCTCGTGACGACATCGCTCTCCGAAATGCCGTACGTTGGCGGCGCCCCGTTTGCAGCCAGCAAGGCGGCACTTCTTGCGCTGGCGCGAACTCTCGCGGTTGAGCTTGCGCCGCGAGGCATTCGCGTCAACTGCGTGGCGCCAGCGCGGCGCCAGGAGCCGGCCTCAGGCACTGGCCCGGATCGGCCGCCGGCTCTTCCTGCGGGCGAGGCCGCCCAGGCCGTGCTGTTTCTCGCCAGCGAAGAGTCCGCGGGGGTCACCGGCCAGCAGGTCGTCGTCGAATCGCTCGTCTGAACCGGCAGCGCCGATGCTCGCCTTTGGCCACGCTCAATTCTTTTCGGGCCGCTCGCCCAGGATGGCCTTCAGCTGCTCGACTGCCGCAGGAGTGTCGGGATAAATGAGCGCGGCGGAATTGTCCAGGCGAGCCTCCGTGACCTTGTAGCCGGTGCTGGCGCGCGACAGGGGCATGAGATACGTTTGGCCCCGCCGGGCTTGCGTGTCTTCCAGGTTTTCAACGTGAATCGTTCCGGAGGGTCCGTTTTTCGTCCATGCCCGGGAGATCGAGACTTCGCCGGCGTGGGGATCGGATTCGACTTTCCCCGTCACGACGAAGTCCGCGCGCAGAATTTGATCGCGGTTGAGCGTGACAGGGTTTGCCGTCAGCCAGGCCATGCCAATCAAGAACGCGCACCAGACAACGGTCACAGCGCCTGCGAAGATCAGCCGGGCGCGGGACGGGCGCGAAGGCGGCTCGGGTTGTGGCGGCCGCGAAGGCGGCTCGGGCTGAGATTGCGGCGGGACGGCCGGCTGGCCTGTCACCTGCTGAAGACCTTGCGGGCATCCAGCTGGTAATTGCGGTCAAACGCCTCTTCGAAATCGTAGACGTCGAAGAAGTCGCTGAGCTGATCGCGATCGGTCTTGCTCATCTTGCCGCGGCTGATCAACTCGAAGACGATTCGGCCGAAG
>Ga0187784_10004128_pt1 | contig 11750 bp, 7 predicted proteins | sample 1015_SJ02_MP15_2_FD_132964 | JGI IMG/M metagenome (GOLD analysis project Ga0187784, IMG submission 132964) | Tropical peat soil microbial communities from peatlands in Department of Meta, Colombia - 1015_SJ02_MP15_20_MG | ecosystem: Environmental > Terrestrial > Soil > Wetlands > Peat | place... | reverse complement strand
TCTCGTGCGAATGTTAGAATCGAAGGACCACTAGCAAATATTAGTGCCAGTGGAGCTTTGGATTTGACATTCGCTTCACGAGTTCGCGGCCAGGTGGGCAGCGAATGTCAAATCCGCTCCACTGGATAGGCCTTGCCTCGGGCGGCGGCGCGCGCCACATCTGCGCGATGCCGTCTCCCCCGCCCATAGCCGTCGACCGCCTCGTCAAAATCTACAAAACCATTGCCGCGGTCGACGGCATTTCCTTCAGCCTTGTGCCCGGGTCGATCACCGGACTGCTCGGCGGCAACGGGGCCGGCAAAACCACCACTATTGCCACCATCATGGGGCTGCTCACCCCGACCTCGGGCCGCGTCACGGTGCTTGGGGCCGACATGCCGCGGCAGCGCTACCGCGTGCTGCACCGGATGAATTTCGAAAGCCCGTATGTCGCCATGCCGATGCGGCTCACGGTGCGGCAGAACTTGACGGTATTCGGCATGCTCTATGGGGTGACGGATCTCACCCAGCGCATCGAACAGCTCGCCGCCGAGCTCAACCTCACCGACCTCCTCGATCGCCCGGCCGGCCGGCTGTCCGACGGACAGAAGACGCGCGTCTCGCTTGCCAAGGCGCTGATCAACGCGCCGGAACTGCTGTTGCTCGACGAACCCACGGCCTCGCTCGATCCCGATACCGCCGACTGGGTTCGCGCCTGGATCGAGCGCTATCGCCGCGACCGCCGTGCGACGATCCTGCTTGCCTCGCACAACATGACGGAAGTGGAGCGGCTGTGTGAACGCGTGATCATCATGAAACGCGGGCGCATCGAAGATGACGACTCCCCGGCCAAACTCTTGGCGCGCTACGGCCGGCACACGCTCGAGGAAGTCTTCCTCGACGTGGCGCGCGGTCGCGGCTTCGACAGCGAGGCGGCGCAATGACCGGCTATGGCGAGGCCGCCTTCGTCTATTCGCCGCGGCGCGTTGCCGCGATGATGCTGCGCTACTGGTATCTCTTGCGTTCGTCGTGGCCGCGGCTGATCGAGCTGGTGTACTGGCCGACCGTGCAGATGGTGACCTGGGGATTCCTGCAATTCTACATCATGCAGAATGCCGGCTTTTTCGCGCGTGCCGGCGGCACCTTCATCGGCGCGGTACTGCTCTGGGACATCCTGTTCCGCGGTCAGCTCGGGTTTTCGATCTCGTTCATGGAAGAAATGTGGGCGCGCAACATCGGCAATCTGATGATGAGCCCGCTGCGGCCGTTGGAGTTCATCACCGCGCTGATGGCGATGAGCGTGGTGCGGCTGTCGCTCGGCGTAATTCCGGTGACGGTGCTGGCGCTGTTGTTCTTTGGCTTCAATCTCTACGCGCTCGGTTTCGCCCTGGTGGCCTTCTTCATCAACCTGATGCTGACGAGCTGGGCGGTCGGCATCTTTGTCACCGGCCTGGTTTTGCGCAACGGGCTCGGCGCCGAGAATCTGGCCTGGTCGATCATGTTCCTGTTCATGCCGCTGACCTGCGTTTACTATCCGGTTACCACGCTGCCGGTCTGGCTGCAGCCGGTAGCGTGGGCGCTGCCGCCTACCTATGTATTTGAGGGCATGCGCGCCCTTTTGATCCAAAAGGTTTTCCGCTCAGACCTGATGATCGACGCGCTGTTGCTCAATGCAGTGATGTTCACCGCAGGCGTGATTGCGTTTCTCAAGCTTTTGCAGAGCGCGCGGCGCTACGGCTCGCTGTTGCAAACCGGCGAGTAAGCGCGCCGGCCCCCGATGCGATATCGCCGAATGGATGCCATGTGCGTCGCGAATGGCAGCACCGCGTCCAGTCCTTGTGGGTAAGGAAGAAGGAAAAATTTGCTTTTATACTAGCGACATGACATATCATCGACATATTGCTGCACCGCAGCAAGCCGGGCAAGGTTCCATGGCGATAGGAGAATTCGGCGGCGCGCCTGCGCTACCGAGCAATAGCAGCGCGCTTCTGTCGGCGCCGCTCTATTGGTTCTACGAAATGACCCACGTGGCGCTCAATCCGTCGCGCGCCTGGGCCGATGCGACGCGTCTGCTTTTCAAGAACCCGATCAATCCGTTGTCCTTTACCACCTTCGGCAAGTCCGTCGCCGCGGCCTGCGAGCTGTTCGAACGGTCGACACGCCGCTACGGCCGGCCGGAGTGGCGCATCGACTCCACGGTGGTCGGCGGCGAGCGTGTGCCGGTGCGCGTTGCCACGGCCTGGGAGCGGCCGTTTTGCCGGCTCGTTCATTTCGAGCGCGTTTTCACGCGCCCGCCGAAGCGGCCGCAACCCCGGCTCCTGATCGTCGCGCCGATGTCGGGCCACTACGCCACTCTCTTGCGCGGCACGGTCGAGGCGTTCCTGCCGAACCATGATGTCTTCATCACCGATTGGGCGGACGCGCGGACGGTGCCGCTGGCCGAGGGCAGGTTCGATCTCGACGACTACATCGACTACGTCATCGCAATACTGCACACGCTGGGACCGGGCACCAACGTGGTCGCGGTGTGCCAGCCGTCGGTGCCGGTCGTGGCCGCGGTGGCGCTGATGGAAGCCGACGGCGACCCCAATGTGCCGAACTCCATGGTGCTGATGGGCGGCCCGATCGACACCCGGGTCAATCCGACCGTCGTCAATGCGCTTGCCGAAAAGCGCGGCACCGACTGGTTCCGCAGCCGGGTCATCACCAAGGTGCCGTTTCCGAATCCGGGCTTCATGCGCGATGTCTATCCGGGCTTCCTGCAGCTCAACGGCTTCGTCAGCATGAATCTCGACCGCCACATCGAGGCTCATAAGCAGCTGTTCCTCCACCTCGTCCGCGGCGACGGCGACTCGGCGCAGATGCACAAGGAATTCTACGACGAATATCTCGCCGTGATGGATCTGGCTGCCGAATTCTATTTGCAAACCGTGGAGACCGTTTTCGTCCGCCATGCGCTGCCCAAGGGTGAAATGACCCATCGCGGCCGGCCGGTCGATCTGTCCCGCATCAAGCGCGTGGCGTTGCTCACCGTGGAAGGCGAGCACGACGATATTTCCGGCGTCGGCCAGACCGAAGCGGCGCATCGCCTGTGCGTCAATATCCCGGCCGATCGTCAAGCACATTGGCTGCAGCCGGGCGTCGGCCATTACGGCGTGTTCAACGGCTCGCGCTTTCGTTCCGAGATAGCGCCGCGCATCGCCGATTTCGTGCTGTCGATGGGTCAGGCGAACCGCACTCTGCGCAGCGACGCCGCGGTGCGCCGTTCGGGCAACGGGGCTGCCTTGCGCCTGGCGTGATCGATCGATTCGCGGCGGCTTAATCTCGCCAGCGCCGGTGCGGTTGTGGCAGTATTCCGCAACAGTCGGATTCGGGGTGCTCCGCCGTGCCGCTGCATGCGCTGCTCTATCGTCGCCCGAGCGAACCGCAGACGCTGGAAATCGCCTTCGCCGGATCGGTCTACGCGGTAAGATTGCGGCGGCATCGACAGGCGCGCCGCTACACATTGCGCGTCCAGGCGGCGAGCCGCGAAGTCATCCTGACCATTCCGCCGCGCGGCACGCTGAAGGAGGCGCGCGACTTTGCCGAGCGGCACGGCGGCTGGATCGCGGCGCGGCTCGGGCGGCTGCCGAAAGCCGCGCCGTTTGCGCACGGCGTCGTGGTGCCGTTGCGCGGCGTGCCGCACCGCATCGCGCATCGCGCCGGCACGCGCGGCACGGTTTGGACCGAGACCGACGGCAACGGCGAACCGCTGCTCTGCGTCGCCGGTCACGCGCCGCACCTTGATCGGCGCATCGGCGATTTTCTGCGCCGCGAAGCCAAGCGCGATCTGGAAACCGTCAGCCGGCGCTTCGCAGGCGATCTCGGCCTTGCCGTGCGGCGGGTCACGGTGCGCGATCAGGCAAGCCGCTGGGGCTCCTGCTCGACCAGCGGAGTGCTGTCGTTCTCCTGGCGGCTCATCCTGGCACCGAGCCACGTGCTCGATTACCTGGCCGCGCACGAGGTGGCGCATCTGATCGAGATGAACCATTCGGCGAAATTCTGGCGGCTGGTACAACGGCTGTGCCCGGGCCATGACCGCGCCAAGGCGTGGCTCGACGCCCACGGCGCCGATCTGCATCGCTACGGATTGCCCGGGCTCGACTTCCCAGCGGCCTGAAGGATCGCGCGCGGCCTCGCTCAATGCCGGGTGAGCGCCGTGACGGTTACGTCGGGCAGAGGTTCATTCATGCCCATTGCCAGCTTCGTCGCCACCAGCACCAGCGTCGCCGCCAGCACCAGACGCAGCGCCGTTTCCGGAATGCGGGGCGCGGCATAGCTGCCGATCAGAATTCCCGGAATTGATCCGGCCAGCAGCGATACCAATACGCCGAGATCGATCGATCCGAGGAACCAATGGCCGATCCCCGCGGCCAGCGTCAGCGGTACGGCATGCGCAATGTCGGAACCGACGATCCGCACGGTCGGCAGCCGCGGGTAGAGCAGGATCAGGGCGGTGGCGCCGATCGCGCCGGCGCCGACCGAGGTGATCGATACCAAAACGCCGAGAACGGCGCCGAGGACTACGGTGAGGATGTGGATTTGTCGCGCCGACAGAGCGGCGAGGCGGGCTCCATAATGGGCCGTGATCTTCTCGCGAAATACCAGCGCCACCGCGGTTACGAACAGAGCGAAGGTCAGGAACGCCGTAATCAAGTCGCGGGCGGCCGCGCTGTGGATGCCGATATTGCCCAGGGCGGCAATGGTAATGACGGTCATGGGCACGCTGCCGGTCGCCAAACGCCCCACCACGCGCCAATCGATGGTGCCATTGAAGCCATGCACGGCGCTGCCGACGGTCTTGGTCGCGGCGGCATAGAGGAGATCGGTGCCGACCGCGGTGGCCGGATGGATGCCGAACAGCAAGATCAAGAGCGGAGTCATCAGCGAGCCGCCGCCGACGCCGGTCATTCCGACCAAGAGACCGACGACGAGTCCCGTCGTCGAATAAAACAGCTGCAGCGCGTGGACGCCGTTCATTCGCCAATACCCTGATCGAAATCCTAGCGCATTCCGGGGCCCTTGTCCGCCTCCGCAAAGTGCATGTAATGGAATGATTTTGTTTAATAAAATTGTGACTTAGCAAATTTTGACCTCACCGACGGCGGGAGCCGGGTGACGCAGCGCCGGTGGCGCGGCGGGACCAGGCCATGAGTGCGATCGGGGCCATGCAGGCGCAAGCCCAAAGCCGGCCCCGCCGCATCTATTGCCGCAGCGGCCACACTAATTCGTGATCTGCATTGCATCGGCGGATCGCGATCCTATCTAACCGACATGAAGGCCGGCCGGGCGGCTCCCCCATCCCCCCGACACCCCGCCGCCCGGTCAAATAAGCCTTGTATTGAGGCAACAACTTCAGGACCCCAAGCGCGTATCTGCTTGGGGTTCTTTTTTGCGCGGGCGGTAGCTGCGCTGCCCGGCTCTCAGTTTTTCGCCAAGTCCGCGAGCAGGCTCGCCGCCACCGCAAGTTTTGACAGCGTCAGTCCGGAATTGGCGATTTCATGGATCGCCATGCGGATGCGCTCGACCTCGTTTTTGCGCGGGGCGATCCAGGCCTCGACCGCCTCGGTGCCGGAAATGCCGTTGCCGACCATGGCGGCGGTCAGGCGGCGCTCGGCATCGCCGATGGTGTCCCGCGCGCGGTCGAGCGCCAGGCGGTCGAAATAGTCGACAACGGGAATAGCGCTGGCGGCGCTGGCGATACGGTCCAGCCGGAAAAACGTGCCGGCGGCAAAGTAGGTCGCCGCCACCTCGCCAATCGGCTTGCCGGTGCGATCGGCAACCAGGATGATGTCCGGCGCAACGGCGAGCGCGCGAAGGTCGGCGAGGCGTCCGGCAAGCGCATCGGGCACGCCCGCCGCGGCGAGCTCGTCGCGGCGCGCCGCACGCGCAGTGCGGATGTCCTGCGACAGCGCGCCGTCCAGCGCTGCCGCGACCGCGGCGACGCCGTCGCGATAATGCGTCACCACCCCGGCCAGCCCGCGTGAAAGGTCGACATTGCGCAAGAACCAGACAATGCGATCCAGCAGCAGATCCTGGATCGCTCCATAGAGATCGAGCTGGAGCTTGCCGGCGATCCCGTTGTCGAGGTCGTCGATCGCGGTATTCAGCGCAGTCATGCCGTAACTGTCGCGAACGGCGGCAAAGGCCGAGGCGATCGCGGCCGGCGCGGCGCCGGTCTGATCGGCGATACGCACGATCAGCGACGCTCCGCCGCGGTTGATCATCGAATTGGCGAGATGGGTGGCGATGATTTCGCGGCGCAGCCGATGATGCTCGAGCGCATCCGGGTAGCGCTCCGTGATCGGCTTTGGGAAATACCGGACCAGCTCGCGCGCCAGATACGGATCGTCGGGCACCGCGGATTCGAGCAGATCGTGGTAAAGCGTCAGCTTGGCGTAGGCGAGCAGCACCGAGAGTTCGGGGCGGGTGAACGGTTGCGAGCGGCGGCGGCGGTCCGACAGCTGCATATCGTCCGGCAAATATTCCACGGTTCGGTCGAGCTCGCCGCGCGCCTCCAGCGTCTGAACCAGGCGCTGCAGGAAGCCGAAATCCTCCATGCCGCGGCGCTCGGCGAGCGACAGCGCCAGCGTTTGCAGATAATTGTTGCGCAGCACGAGGCCGGCGACCTCATCGGTCATCTCGGCAAGCAGCGTATTGCGTGCAGTCATAGCCAGGCGGCCGTCGCGCAACGGAATACTCAGCGCAATCTTGATGTTGACCTCCATGTCGGAGGTGTTCACGCCGGCGGAGTTGTCGATGGCGTCGGTGTTGAGTCGAATACCGCGCAATGCCGCCTCGATGCGGCCACGCTGGGTCATGCCGAGATTGGCGCCCTCGCCGATCACCTTGCAGCGCAAATCTTTACCCGCGACGCGGATGGCATCGTTGGCGCGGTCGCCGACCGCCTCGTCGCCTTCGTCGGCGGCGCGGACATAGGTACCGATGCCGCCGAAGAAGATGAGATCGACCGGCGCTTTCAGGATGGCGCGAATCAGCTCCTGCGGCGTAAGGCGTTCGACGACGCCGAACAGCTGCTGCACCTGCGGCGAAAGCACGATCTCCTTGGCGCTGCGCGGATAGACCCCGCCACCCGTGGAAATCACCGCCTTGTCGAAGTCCTGCCAGCTCGAACGCGGCAGATCGAACAATCGCTTGCGCTCGGCAAAGCTTCGTTCCGGATCGGGGTCGGGATCGATAAAGATGTCACGGTGATCGAAGGCGGCGAAGAGCTTCATCGTCCGTTCGCGCAACATGCCGTTGCCGAACACGTCGCCGGACATGTCGCCGACGCCGATCGCCGTGAACGCGGTGACGGCGATATTGACGTCCATCTCGCGGAAATGGCGCTTCACCGATTCCCAGGCGCCGCGCGCGGTGATGCCCATCTTCTTGTGGTCGTAGCCGGCCGACCCGCCGGAGGCGAAGGCGTCGCCGAGCCAGAAATCGTGCCGCACCGCCAATTCGTTGGCGATGTCGGAAAACGTTGCGGTGCCTTTGTCGGCGGCGACCACGAGATAAGGATCATCGTCGTCATGACGCACGACCCCCGGCGGCGGGATCACGCCCGCGCTACCCGCTCCGATATTGTCGGTGATGTCGAGCAGCGTCGAGATGAACATCTTGTAGGTGGCGACGCCTTCGGCCTGAACGGCTTCGCGCGGCCCGGCCGGCAAATACTTCGGCACGAAACCGCCTTTTGCCCCCACCGGCACGATCACGGCGTTCTTGACGTTTTGCGCCTTGACCAGACCGAGGATTTCGGTGCGGAAATCCTGCGGCCGATCGGACCAGCGGATGCCGCCGCGCGCCACCTTGCCGAAGCGCAGGTGAACGCCTTCGAAGCGGGGCGAATAGACGAAAATTTCGTAGAGCGGCTGCGGCAGCGGCATGGCGTCGACTTTGCGGCTGGCGAACTTGACCGCAATGAGCTCGCTGACGGCGCCGTCGCCGCCGCGCTGATAAAAATTGGTGCGGATGGCGGCAGTGACCGCGTTGACGAAATGGCGGAGGATGCGGTCCTCGTCGAGACTGGCGACGTCCTGCAACGCGGCGTAAATCTCCGAGGCGATCGCGGCCTCGCGCGCGGCGCGCTCGTCCGCGCCGATGCCCAGACGCGGGTCGAAGCGGCAATGGAACAACACAACGATCCGCGCCGCGATGGCCGGATGCTTGCATAGCGTCGACCACATGTAATCCTGCGAATACGACACGCGAATCTGCCGCAGAAAGCGCGAAATGGCCCTGATCAGCGCCACCTCGCGCCACGGCAGCCCGGTCGCCAGCACGAGCGCATTGTAACCGTCGCTCTCCGCCTTCCGGGCCATGACCGTAAGAAAGCACTCCTCCAGCTGATCCCTGAGCGCGAGCAGATCGAACTCGGCGCCCAGCGCGCTTTCCAGCGTCATGTCGTGGAACCAGACAGCGGCAATGTCTTTCGGCTGGATGTGATAGGTCCGTTCGTCGACGACGCGGAAGCCCATGTTCTCGAGTACCGGCACGCGTTCGGAGAGCGGAATCGGCCGGCCTCGGCTGAACACCTTGAGCCCGGCGCTTTGCGCGGGCGCGCCGACGCCGCGATACAGTTCGACGCCGAGCGGATTTTCGGGCGCGAGCGCCTCGATTATGGCGATGTCGGCAAGCGCGGTCGCCGGCGGATAGACCTCGCAGTAATCAATCGGGAAGGCGGCGCGATAACGCGCGACCAGCAGCCGCGCCCGCGCCGCGTCGGGATCGGCGACAAGCGCCTCGCGCAGTCCGTCGGTCCAGCTGCGCACAATCGCTTCGACGCCCGCCTCGAGCGCCGCGCGGGCTGGGTCGGGCGCTTCGCCGCCGGACCGGCCGATGATGAAATGGACGCGCACCAGCGGGCCTTCCGGGAAAAACGGGTAATAGGCGCTCAAGCGTCCTTTGAACGCGGCAACGAGAAAATCGCCGATCGCCGCTCTGATCTGGCCGCTGAAGCGGTCGCGCGGAATGTAGACCAGCACCGACACGAAGCGATCGAAACGATCGCGCCGCGGCAGCACGCGCACCCGCGGACGTTCGTCCAGCTGCAGGATCGCCAGCGCGAACTGATACAGCGTGTCTTCGTCGATCTGGAATAATTCGTCGCGCGGATAGTTTTCCAGCACATTGACCAGCGCCTTGCCGGAATGACTGGAAGGGTCGAAGCCGGCACGGCGGATGATGCTGTCGGTCTTGCGCCGCAGATAGGGGATGGTGCGCGCCGGGCGCGTATAAGCGGTCGAAGTGAACAGGCCGCAGAAGCGGTGTTCGCCGACGAGATTGCCGGAGGCGTCGAAACGCTTGACGCCGATGTAATCGAGATAGACACGCCGGTGCACGCGCGAGCGCACGGCCGCTTTGGTGACAATGAGCAGCTTCGGTTCTTTGAGGAACTCGAGCATTTCCGGCGTGTTGGTCACCAGCACATTGCCACGCCGCAACAGCCGGACTTCGTGCGAACGCAACAGCCCGAGCCCGCTCTCGAAGGCCGGTTCGAGCCCCTCCTCGCGGCCCGTGAAGGCATAATCGCGCGCACCGAGCAGGGTAAAATTCTCGTCGGCGATCCATTCCAGAAACTGGATCGCCTCGGCGATTTCTTCGACCGGCAGCGGCGGTGGGCTGCCCCGTAACTCCTCGATGACCGCGCGGATTCGCGCCAATATCGGCTGCCAATCGTGCACACAGACCCGGACGTCGGCGAGGATGCTCTCGAGCGTGGCAACGATCTCGGCTCGTTGCGCCGCATCCTCCATGCCCTCGATATGAATATGGATGAAGCTCTCACGCTGCCCGCCGACGGTGCGCGCGCCTCGGAAATTGGTGAGCAGGCCCGCCACATCCCGCTCGACCACGAACACCGGGTGGACGAACAGGCGGATATCGAGGCCGCGCTGGTTGATTTCGCCGACGACCGAATCGACCAGAAACGGCATGTCGTCGTTGACGATTTCGAGCACCGCCATGCCGTGGGGCGCCGCGGCGGGCTCGAAACGCAGCTTCGGCGCGCCGGCATTGCGCTGGGCAAGGAAGGACCACGAGCGCTCGGCAATGCCGGCGAGATCCTGCGCGCTGTAGCGCTCGAGATCTTCCGGCACGGCAAGGCCGAACAGTTTGCCGACGAATTCCGCGGCAATGCCGGCGTTGCGTTGGGCGAGCACGGCTGCGGCCGCCTCGATCAGCGCCACGCCTGCGTAGTCGCCGCTGCGGGGAACGTCCCGGACGTTCATGTTTGCCCCGTGATTCCTTCGTATTCTACTCGCTCGACGTACCGATCCGCCACCGCCAGATTGGCGCGGCAGCCCAGGCCAACACTTATTCCGGATATAATGCCGTTTTATGAGGCCCCCAGCGGCCCAACGCCAAGAGAACAAAGAGACCACCATGGCCAAGCGCAGCAGCAAAACCGCCCGCACCAAGCCCGGCGTCGGGGCGGCGGCGACCGACGACACCGCGATCACCGCTTTGCAGCTTGCGCCGGCGGCGCTAAGCCCCGAGATGGCGGCTTATTTCGCCAAATGCGAAGAGAAGCTCGGCTTCGTTCCGAACGTGCTGAAGGCCTACGCCTTCGACATGGCCAAGCTTTCCGCCTTCGTGGCGATGTACAACGATCTGATGCTGGCGCCGTCGGGCTTGAGCAAGCTCGAACGCGAGATGATCGCCGTCGCGGTGTCGTCGCAGAACCGCTGCTATTATTGCCTGGTCGCCCACGGCGCCGCAGTGCGCCAGCTGTCCGGCGATCCGCCGCTCGGCGAGCTGATGGCGATGAATTACCGCGCCGCGCGGCTGTCCAAGCGCCAGCGCGCCATGCTCGATTTCGCGGTCAAGCTCACTGTGGAGCCGTGGCGCGTCGAGGCGGAGGATCGCGCGGCGCTGCGCCGTGCCGGCTTTTCCGATCGCGATATCTGGGACATCGCCGCGGTGGCCGGCTTTTTCAACATGACCAATCGCGTCGCCACGGCGACCGACATGCGGCCAAACAGCGTCTATCACGCACAGGCGAGATGAGGTCGTTGCCGACAATTGACGCGCGGAGCGCGAGCGCCCGTCAGGCATGGAGCGACAGGTCGCGGATGGTCGGCTGCTCGCCCGTCAGCGGATTGGCCGGGTCCCAGCCATAGCGCAATGTTTCGAAGCGCATGGCGCGGGCATCGAGCATCACCAGGCGGCCGACCAGGCCTTCGCCGAAGCCGACGATCTCGCGGATCACTTCGAGCGCCATCATCGAGCCGATGATGCCGGCGAGCGCGCCGAGGATGCCGGCCTCGGCGCAGGCGGGGACCGTGCCCGGCGGCGGCGGCTCGGGAAACAGGCAGCGATAGGTCGGGTTCGGCGTGCCGTCGGCGCCGCGCTCATGGGCGCGGATCGTGGTCAGGGTGCCGTCGAAGGTGCCGAGCGCCGCGGTGACCAGCGGCTTCTTGGCGAAATAGCAGGCATCCGAAACGAGATAACGGGTGGCGAAATTGTCGGAACCGTCGGCGACGATGTCGTAGGGGCCGATCAGCTCGAGGGCGTTTTTGGCCGTGAGCCGGACATTGTGCTGCTCGACGGCGACATGGGGATTGAGGCGGCGGATCGTCGCTGCGGCGCTGTCGACCTTCGGCCTGCCGATGTCGGGGGTGGCGTGGATCACCTGCCGCTGCAGGTTCGACAATGTCACCGCGTCGTCGTCGACGACGCCGAGCGTGCCGACCCCGGCGGCGGCGAGATAGAGCAGCACCGGCGCG
>Ga0187784_10004127_pt1 | contig 11752 bp, 11 predicted proteins | sample 1015_SJ02_MP15_2_FD_132964 | JGI IMG/M metagenome (GOLD analysis project Ga0187784, IMG submission 132964) | Tropical peat soil microbial communities from peatlands in Department of Meta, Colombia - 1015_SJ02_MP15_20_MG | ecosystem: Environmental > Terrestrial > Soil > Wetlands > Peat | place... | reverse complement strand
CCCATACGAGAATTATATCTCCTATCGGCATTTGAACTTTGCAATTTGAAATTGACTGTACAATACCCTATTTCGTTTCAAGAAACTCTATTTTCTCGCCCGAGGAGATAGAGCAGATGGCATGTTTATAGACCAGCTGATCCGCCTGCCCTCTAAGGATGATACAGAAATTGTCGAAGCTGAGGACGACTCCCTCCATCCTGTGACCTGTGGTCAATTCGATCACCACGTGTTTCCGGTCACGCCGGATGCGATTGAGAAATTGATCCTGAATGTTCATCTGATTCTTCATCATGCCATGGGCCCTCCCCTCTCCCAAAAAGATCTGACTTCCAGAAACATTTTTCGCCGATCCGCTGACTCATCCCGCCAGCAGACCTCAGGATCGGCCTTAAACCACGTCCCTTGTCGCTTGGCATAATGACGCGTATCCCTTTTCATCCGTTGGATCGCTTCGTCCCACCCGATCTCTTTCAAGAGAAACTGAACCATCTGTTTATAACCTAAACTTTGCATCGGCTTCAATTCACGACCATAACCCATCGCCATCAGCCTCTCCACCTCCCCGAGGAGCCCCTTTTCGATCATCTCATCGACTCTCTCCTCGATTCGATGATAGAGCATGTCCCGGTTCATTTCCAAGCCGATCTTCAAAGTCACATAGGGTCTTTCTCCAAAACGATGCTGTTCCCGATAAAAAGAGATAGGGATCCCTGTCGAGTCAAAGACCTCCAGAGCCCGGATAATGCGAAAGAGGTCATTGGGATGGAGATGAATGGCTGTTTGGGAATCGACTTTTCTTAAACGCTCGTAAAGGGCGGCGCCCCCTTTCTCCTTTGCTTCCCCCTTTAGATTCTCTCTCACCTGGGGATCTATTCGGGGACTCGAGAAGAGTCCCTGCGTAAGGGTTTTAATGTAGAGGCCGGTTCCCCCGACGACCCAAATAGGTTTTCTGCTCTGAAATAATTGATCAATCGTTTTCCGGCCTAAGGTTCGATAGAGGGCAGCGTGGAAGGGCTGATCAGGGGTCACCAAATCGATCAGGTGGTGCCGAACTCTCCTTTGGTCGTCGCCTGTGGGTTTGGCTGTGCCGATATCCATATACCGATAGACCTGCATCGAATCGGCGCCAATGATTTCACCTCCCAATGCTTCAGCCCACTCGATCGCTAATTGAGATTTCCCAGATCCCGTAGGACCGACGAGGATTACGACCCGAGGCCGGTCCGTCTTAACCATTGCGGCCATATCGAGTCGATTTTAATGAATTCATGATGACACTTCAAGAGTAAAATGGGGTAAAAAATAACCCAGTAAATTTTTCTTGAAATTGGAATTCAATTTATATAGGATTAATCCTATCGTCGATATTTCCCGCGAATGCCACCGGACAGGAGCCTGACATGTTTTCCACATCCCGCAGCAATCGTCAGTCAAATCCCGAATTGAGAACCCTCTACGAGATCATCTTGCTCCCTCCACTGAACCACCTCCAAGATTATTTTCTTAAGGTGATTGCGATCCTATCTGATTATTTCTCAATCAAGTATTCGGCCCTTTTCCTCCAAGACCCGCAAAAAGATTGTCTTTGCATGGGGGCCCTTTACGGCATTGAAAAAGAAGTCCATCCCCTCACTTGCAGCAGTCAGAAAGGAACGATAGGGAAAGTCCTCGGTTCACGACAACCCATGGTGATTCAAAATTTGAGCCAGGAACCTCTCTATGAGGAGATGATGAAGAGCCAGAGGCGGACGGAGGAGATCCAAGCTCCCTTGCTTTGTGTCCCTCTCGTTACAGACGATGAGTCGATGGGGGTGATCAATGTAAACTCCCTCTATGGTTCCGGAGACGAGTTTGTCGAGGATTTCCAATTCTTATCCATTCTGTCGGCCATCCTTTCGCCGGCGATCAAAAGTTATCACCAGAAAATTATTGGACCTCATGCAAAAGAGGCCAAACCCAAGACAGGATCCCATCTGCTGGATGAACTCTTAGAACAGAAGCTCGTCGAAGTTCTCAATAAGATCGATCCCTATGTGGAGACAAAGACCAAGATGAAGATCTATAACGATATTATCAGATTGGTAGAGAAGATTTTAATCAAGTCCGCCTTAGAGAGGGTAGACCATGTTCAAATTGCTGCTGCCCAATTCTTAGGGATCAATCGAAACACCCTTCACAAGAAGATGAAAGAGCTGAAAATCAAAGCCAGCTGATAAACCTTAATAGGGTTCAAGGAATCAAGTGGTCAAGGATTCGAGTGAGAATCTCAGGACATAAAAACCGAAACTCTTTCTTGAAACCCCTTGAACCCTCGAACCCTTGAATCCTTGACCCCTGGCCTCGAACCCCCTTGAACCCCCAACCGAATCCTTTTAAAATTGAACATCCATGGCTGATCAGCAAGACACTGAGAGGATAAAAAATCTTTGCCGTCAGCAAGGAGGTTCCCTGTTTGGAGTGGCAGATCTTCGTTCTTTCAAAAAGGAAGAAATTCTTCTTCCTCCTTCCTTACTGGGTCGACTTCCCTACGCTATCTCGGTGGGATATCATCTTTCCGAGGCTGTTTTAGAAGAGATTGAAAACCAGCCTACTCCACTCTATTTCCATCACTACCAGAGAGTCAACATCCTTCTCGACACCATTGGGTTGATCGTGACTTCAGCAATTCAAGATCTTGGATACCAGGCCATGCCCATTCCTGCGTCCCAATTGGTGGATTGGAAAAATCAAAGAGGACACCTTTCCCATAAACACGTGGCCCGGACTGCGGGATTGGGATGGATAGGCCGAAACAACCTTCTCGTTAATGAGCAATTTGGATCGCGGATTCGTCTGGTGACCATTCTCACCGATCTTCCTCTCAAGATCGATTCGCCTTCATTAACTCATTGCGGTTCCTGTCACAATTGTTTGTCTGTCTGTCCAGCCGGGGCAATTAAGGAACGGCAAGAGGATTTCGACCATCTTCGTTGTTACGAACAACTGAGAAACTTTGCCAAAACCCTCCACTTTAGCCATAATATCTGTGGTGTCTGCGTCAAGGCTTGTCGCGGAGCGAGAACCGCATAGGGCAGAGCGCATAGCGAACAAATATGCAGTAGACAACTGCAGTTTACTCGGTTTATTGAGCTTGTCCGTTTTACCTGATATTTATCGCTGATTTGATTTCTATTATTTAAGCAATGCGACTTCGTGGATTTCTGTGGCTTTAACGCTATGCTCTATGCGCTGTGCCCTTCATGATGACAAGTCGCCGATGAGACCAAACTGATCTGACAGACATGACTATGCCGCTAAAGTTTGATGTCGTAGTAGTTGGTGGTGGGCATGCTGGAATCGAGGCCTGCCTAGCGTGCGCCCGTGTAGGCCACCCTACCCTTCTGATCACCCAAAAAGTCGAACAGATTGGATATATGTCGTGCAACCCCGCTGTGGGCGGGCTCGCCAAAGGCCATCTGGTGAAAGAGATCGATGCTTTGGGTGGAGAAATGGCCAAGGCCACTGACGAAACAGGCATCCAATTCCGCCGGCTCAATGATACAAGAGGCCCCGCCGTTCGCTCTTCACGAGCTCAAGTGGACCGCCACGAATACCGGCTGCGAATGAAAAGCGCTGTCGAGGGTCAGGAAAATCTCTTAATTAAAGAGGCCACGGTAGAGGAAATTCTAATCGATGGAAATCGGGTGGTAGGTGTGAAGGCGGATTCAGGTGAGACCATTCGGACGAAGGCTTTGATCCTTGCCCCGGGGACCTTCATGAACGGTCTTATCCACATCGGCCTCGATCATTTCTCAGCCGGCAGAATGGGAGACCCTGCTTCCATCGGTCTATCAGAATCACTCAGGCAATTGGGATTTCGGATGGGGAGGCTCAAAACCGGGACTACTCCAAGGCTCGATCGCAATACCATTGATTTTTCGCAGCTCACAGCTCAATACGGAGACGAACCACCTATCCCTTTCTCCTTGTCTACGGAGAAGATTGAAATCAAACAGGTTCCCTGCCATATCACCCATACGAATGTCAGTACCCACGAAATTATAAAGACCGGCCTCGACCGTTCCCCTCTTTACTGCGGGATCATCAAAGGCGTCGGACCGCGATATTGCCCGTCAATTGAGGATAAAGTCGTCCGTTTTGCAGATAAGAAGAGACATCATATTTTTTTGGAACCCGATGGGAGAAATACAAATGAAATTTATCCGAACGGAATCTCCACCAGCCTTCCCCTGGATATTCAGATCCGAATGCTGAGGTCGATCAAAGGGCTTGAACAGGTTGAGATCATCCGGCCGGGTTATGCCATTGAATATGATTTTGTCGATCCCACGGAGTTGAAGCCTTCTCTTGAAACAAAGAAGATTAGAGGGCTCTTCCACGCCGGACAGATCAACGGGACTTCGGGCTACGAAGAAGCGGCAGCTCAGGGATTAATGGCCGGGATCAATGCGTCGCTCTATATTCGAGGAGAGGAACCCCTCATATTAAAACGCTCCGATGCCTATATCGGCGTTTTGATAGATGACCTGGTTACCAAAGGAACTTCCGAGCCTTATCGCATGTTTACCTCCCGCGCGGAATATCGTCTCTATCTGAGAGAAGACAATGCCGATCTGAGACTGCGAGAAAAAGGATATGAAGTGGGATTGGTAAACGAGAAGGATTATCGAATTTTTTTGGGGAAGAAAACGGCGATTGAAAAAGCGCTATCCAGAATCTCATCCTTCAGAATCAATCCCACGATGGAAAATAATGAAATCCTCCAGCAATGGGGAAGCGCTACTTTGAAGAAAGATTCTTCTCTTCAAGAAATAATGAAGAGACCGGAAGTCCGTTTCAAGCACCTCTGTCACTTTGATCCAAGCCTCGAAGATCTTCCGGAATCCATACAGGAACAGGTCGAGATTCAGGTAAAGTATGACGGTTACATGAAGAGGCAGATGGAACAGATCGAAAGGTTTAGAAGATTGGAGGATGTGAGCTTCCCCGAAGAATTTGAGTTCAACTCTGTGATCGGGCTCACTACGGAAGTCATGGAGAAACTGACGAAGATCAAACCACACTCACTCGGCCAGGCTTCAAGAATCTCCGGTGTCACTCCCGCCGCCGTCTCCATCCTCATGATCAACCTCAAAAAACAAGGCTATTTGTAGAATGACTACTTCAGATTTCACATTTTGAATTTGTAGCGTCGGCATTCAATGCCGACGGATGCTGGATTAGAAAATAACCTATATCTATCTGTTATTGATGACGAATATGAGAACCGTCCCAAAAACCTCACAAAAATCTTGATCTACTGAACATTGGCAGAATACACTAACGGAATTTTGAGCATATAAAATGGACATGAAAAGGAGGGTCTTATCGTGAAAAGAGTTGTGACCATCTTTGGTACTATTTTGGGATTGGTCGTTCTTGTGTTTGCCGTTTGGTTGGTGGCACACATGTTCACGGCTAACTCGCAATGGGCGCGTGCGATAGCATGGCTGCCTTCGGGGATGGACGATTATAAGCGCTTTCCAATACATGTCGTCGCTAATGCACCCCCCATGTTCGATTTCAAGCGGCCTTCAGCCGAGACACGCAAACGCTTTGCACCCGCTTTCGAATCCATCGCTTATTCAAAAAGTGGAAGGAACCAAACCGAGGATTTTAGCAAGTTTCTGGAACAAACTAGTACTCTTGCTTTCATAGTTATCAAAGATGACACCTTGCTATTTGAGCAGTATTTCAACGGTTATGATCACAACTCGACCGTCACCTCATTCTCCACAGCGAAATCTTTCGTTTCGGCACTGGTCGGAATGGCAATTTACGAAGGGTATATCAATAGCGTAGAAGATCCTGTGACGAAGTATGTCCCAGAACTGCTGGGCAAGGACTCTCGTTACAAGAATATTACTCTACGTAACTTGCTGACCATGTCCTCAGGCATCCGTTATGAGGAACGCGGCATGCCCTGGAGCGATGATGCGGCGACATATTATTCACCGAATTTGCGTTCTGTGGCTGTATCGAGTCCTATTACCGGAGAACCGGGCAAGAAGTTTCATTACAATAATTACAATCCGCTGTTGATGGGACTGGTACTGGAGCGTTCGACCAAGCGCCCAGTCGCAAAATACCTTGAAGAGAGGATCTGGGAGCCGCTGGGTATGGAAGCGCCTGGTTCCTGGAGCCTGGATAGCGAAAAGGACGACTTCGAGAAGATGGAAAGCGGGATAAACGGGAGGGCCATTGATTTTGCCAAATTCGGTCGGCTGTTTCTGAACAATGGCAATTGGAACGGCAAACAGCTTATCCCCGCCGCGTGGGTCGACGAATCCACCCGGACTGACACGTCGACCGACCCAGCGCCTCATTATAAATACTTCTGGTGGGTAAATGCCCAGCTTATAGATAGGCACCACTTCTTCGCGGCAGGAAAACACGGACAGTACATCTACATAGTCCCCGAACAGAACTTGTTATTCATACGATTTGGCAGAACGGAACCGTACCATTTGTTCCCTCGCATAATGGAGAAGCTGGCTTCCAGTATTGACAGGCTGAGTAAATGAAACGACCACTTGGGAAGTAATTGGGTATCGTCCAGTATCCGGGTAGACCAACGGGGGCCGGCCCTTGACCGGTGACAACTTAAGTGCACCTTTCAAGGATAGTGGACTAATACAAACGAAATAATTGTCGTTACGGTCATTGCGAGCCCGAAGGGCGCGGCAATCTCGTCTTTGTTTGAGATTGCTTCGTCGCTCCACTCCTCGCAATGACACCCTATTTATGTCGTTTGTATTAGTTAGAGAAATTTAGGAAGAGTCCTGAAATAGTTGTTTTCGTGATCCCGGGCCGGGATCCGACCTTGCTTAAGGATCTACGATTTAGAAATCTCTATTTTGGCCTGATTTAATTCCGCGACATTAATCACTCTGCGGCTGGACTCCGGAAGAAGCGCACGAAAGCGACGACTCCTCGAACCACTGCGCTGATCAGCGTTGGAAGCCTGAGCAAAGGCCCCCCAACGATCGTCAATGCTGCTTCTTCAAAATCACGAAAGCGCGTGGTAGCGTCCCGAACCGCTGTAAGCCCGTCTTCTATCTTGTCCACGTCCCGATGGATGGATTCCAAGATATCGTTGATCTGTCTCGAAATGACGGTCAGGTCGTGGCTCAAAGGAGCAATTTCCGTGCGGACCGTTTCAAACAATTTCTGGGCCTCGCAAGCTGTTCGACGGATCTGCAGGATAACAGGAATAAGGACAATAGCGACAACCACTACGGCTGCAGCAATGACAGTGATACTGATAGTCTGTAGCATAGGTCGTGATCTCCCTTCGGCCCATTCAATGGCGCCAGCTCCCTGCACTTGAGGGCAGGAGAGAATAACGTCTTAAGCCTTGGTTTCGTCTTTCTTCGTTCCCTTGGATAACTCTTGCCTTGCGGCTTCCAAACCTACCTCCACTGCTCCCTTCACTTTTTTCGCTCCTGCTTTTGCTTCCTCGATCACTTCCTTTGCCTTCAGACGCGCCTCTGCAAGCTGGAGATTGGCCTCTTTCTTCAATTCTTCAGCCCGGCGCTGAGCCTCGTCGAGGATGGCCTTCGCCTTGAGCTGCGCTTCTGAATAAAGCCCCTTCGCTTCTTCAAGAACCTCGCCCCCCTTTTTTTTAATGTCAGACCTCAACTCTTTTCCGGATTTAGGGGCAAATAAAAGTCCTGCTATCGCTCCCAGCGCGCTCCCGATAAAAAACCCTCGCAAGAATCCTCCACGACCGCTTTCATTTTCTACCATACGACAAAACCCCCTTTCTTTTTCGTAACAATTTCTTAACTCCCTCTCCCCCCTCTTAGTCTTAAGAGGGGGGATACCATCCACACTAAACCCGGAAGACTTTCCTAAATCCGCTTTAAGGCTACGTCTCTGTTTTTCTTAAATCGTCCCTATTAAGGATCGTTCATAACAGCAAATAAAGTAAATAAGGTTAATTCAGTATTTTAATGCAGAAAAGGCTGTATTTCTTCTGAGAAATCAAACCCGGCACCCCTCAGGTGAACATAAATGTGTCCCCCTTGGAGCACCCGGGTTTGACAATGCATCTTCCGTTACCCGATTTGTTGCTGTCCGAGAGTCATGATTGCTTAAGCATCCCCCATAATTTCCTCGGGTGACTCAATACTGTTCAGTGAGGCTCCCTCTCTTCTCCCGGTAATAGAGGCACAGACACTTTCGAACTTTGTGCGACCTTCCGAGAATAACCGCTTTGTCCCATCCAATGCCTTGTTTGATTTCGTCTTAATGCCCGATCTCAACTCTTTTCCAGACTTGGGAGCTAATAAGAAGCCTGCCGTTGCGCCCAAAATACTGCCAACGAGAACTCCTTTTAACAGGTGCGAATGATTTCTTTGATCGCTCTCCATTGTCTTTTCCTCCTTTCTTTACCTAACTTGTCAGTCCCTCTATTTTTACCCCGGTCACGCAAACCCAAAAACTTTCAGTTTAAAGGTAGTTACTGCCGCCCACGTTTGTCAAGGTAGAAGCGAGATCCAGATCCCGATTCAGACAACAAAACGCCTTTCCTATCCAGTCATTGCGAGCACCCGAAAGGTGAGCCCGGCAATCTCATTGAAAAAGAAGAGATTGCTTCCCTGCCTGCCGGCAGGCAGGGTTCCACTCGGAACGACAATTTCCTAAATCGGGATTTCGGTGAGAGAACCCCGACACGGATTCTTGAACGCCTCCCTAAATCCGGACTTTTAAAAACCTTAAATGTAGGATATATTAGAGCCGCAAAAGGTATGCCGAATCCTCTTGGGGACCTGGGGGAATACCTAAACAGACGGAAAGGTCTTCTTGCCAGAGAGATCTCCAAAAGAATGGCGGCGGGTGGACGATGAGAGAAGAAGAGCGAAGCGTAACAGCCGAAATGGTTGCATATACAAGAGCGAGGCATCTTTTGTACGACGACCCAGTCCTGTTTGAAGATTCTTTTGCCATCGAGTTTTTAAGTGCTCGCCGACGGAGATTTCTGAAGAATCCTTTCATCGGCTTCTTGATGCGTTCCTCATTATATCGCCGTCTTTCCCCTGTGCGTGCTCACTCCGTGGATCGGTGTTGCTACAATGAGGAGAAGTTAGAGAAGGCAATCGCCCGGGGTGTCAAACAGTATGTAATCATCGGAGCAGGCTATGATTCGTTTGCCTTGCGCCGCAGAGATCTTTCGGATTCCGTTCGGATCTTCGAGATGGATCATCCGGCAACCCAAAAAGCCAAAAGAAAGAGGCTTTCCGAACTCCATGTTGAATTGCCGAAAAACCTCGAACTCATTCCAGTGGATTTGGAGAACGAAACCGTCACGGAAGCTCTGAAGCGCTCTTCTCACACCCGCGAGATGCCTGCCTTTTTTTCATGGCTTGGGACTATCCATTATCTCAGTCGAGATGCCGTGTTCAAGACGCTTCAGTCTTTAGCTTCATTGGCCGCTCCTGGAAGCGAGCTTGTCTTGGATTATATTGTACCTGATAAGCTTATGGATCCGAAGGAGCTGAAGAGATTCAACAAGACTCGACGTTTCGCTGCGGCCCTCGGCGAACCCATGATCACCCATTTCGAGCCGGATGCACTAGTGACCGAGATGGAGGATCTTGGTTTCGAACTTATTGAAAATCTATCGCCCAGTGAAAGAAGAACAAGATATTTTGCGAATCGCAAAGATAATCTTTTGCCGAGTGGAACAAGCTGCTTTGCTCATTTTCGCGTCCGGCAGGTGAAAGGGAAGACGAGGTAAAACCATGAAAAAGGCATTTAGAATTGTTCGTACTGGATTCATTGTGTGCGTCGTAGTTGCCCTGCTCTTTGCCGCTGTTGCACTTTTCTTATACCCTCCGCTTGGCGAAGCGACCAAATCCCCCATCAAGAAGGCTTATAGAGCCCTGCCGCTGCAGATGTCCTGTGTGATCCCTATTCCTCCGGAGTACGGGACATTGGTTTTTCTCAGGCATGGCATTCACCCTTCTCTAAGTCCATACGAATACAAATTGAAATTCACCATAGCATCGACCACAATCGAGCGATCCCTGCCCTTTGACACTCGAAATCTCACCTCGGTCAACAGTTACTGGTACCCTGCGAATCAACAAGGAGGCCCGTGGGTCCGTCTTCAGTATCAAGATGTAGAATACCTCGTCAACATGAAAGACCAGAAAGTTTCCCGCATTCTCCGGCATAAAGGACATATTTTCTCGGGCGACCTGTCGGGTGACCAAGAGGGCACCGCCATTGTGGAATCCGGCGGAAGAATCCTCGTATCCGTCGGCCGCAGGGAAGCTTACGAAATCACCGGAACCCCACTGGGCGATTCTTCGGGAGAATACATCGGAAAAATCGAAGGGAATTACTATCGCCTTCGATTCGTAACTGCAAGGCAAAGTCCCGAGGGCAAAATTAGGGGCTTAGAATAAAGGGAAGTAAATCAGCCAAGAATAAAGATTTAGTGGGCAACCCCATTCCTCCTATCTGGGTTGATTCCCGCTTCTCGCTTGAAATCGCTGGAGGATATCATGCAACACCCAAAGTATATTAAAGGCGGCGAATTCCTGATCAAATCGATTTCACCCCATGAGATCTTCACGCCTGAGGATTTCACCGAAGAGCATCGACTAATTGCAAAGGCGGCGACAGAATTTGTTGAAGGCGAAGTCCTACCCGTAGCCGACGATATTGAAGAGAAGAAAGATGGTCTCGTTCCAAGCCTGCTTAGGAAGGCAGGAGAATTGGGGTTCCTATCCGGAGACATTGCCGAGGAGTACGGAGGGCAAGATTTGGATAAGATCAGTGTCATCCTGTTGATGGAGAACTTGTCCCGGGGAGGAGGATCCTTTATGGCTGCCTACTCCGTCCATTCCGGCGTCGGTATCCTTCCCATCGCCCTCTTCGGCAATCCAGACCAGAAGATTCGCTATCTGCCCAAGTTGGCGACTGGAGAGTTTATCGGCGCGTATGCCCTGACAGAGCCGGACGCCGGCTCGGATGCCCTTAATGCCAAGACGACAGCAACGCTCAGCCCTGACGGAAGATACTATATACTGAACGGCCAGAAGCAGTTCATCACGAATGCAGGTATTGCCGATACGTTTGTCACCTACGCCAAGATAAATGGAGAAAAATTTACCGCTTTTATTGTTGAGAAAGCCTTCGAAGGGGTTTCGTTGGATGAGGAAGAGAATAAAATGGGCATGAAAGGCTCCTCGACCCGCAGTGTGATCTTCACAAACGTGAAGGTTCCAGTGGAGAATTTGCTCGGCGAAATCGGAAAGGGTCATATTGTGGCGTTAAACGTCCTGAATATCGCCCGTTTCATCCTGGGTGCAGGTTGTTTGGGGGGATCGAAAAAAGGCCTGCAGGAAACGGTCACGTATGCGAAACAGAGAGTTCAATTTGGCCGACCGGTTGCCGAGTTCGGCCTGATCAAACAAAAGATTGGGGAGATGGCGATTCGAACGTTTATCATGGAGAGCATGATTTACCGAACCGCAGGCCTAACCGATTTGATTCTCCGACATATCGACCGCCAAGCTGAAGATGTTGGAATTCAGACGGCGAGGGGGGTCGAGGAATATAACATTGAAGACTCGATCAATAAGATTTTTTGTTCGGAGATGGCAGGTTATATCGCCGACGAGGCTGTCCAGATCTACGGAGGCTACGGATATATCCACGAGTATCCTGCTGAGCAGGGCTATCGAGATGCACGAAT
>Ga0187784_10004126_pt1 | contig 11753 bp, 11 predicted proteins | sample 1015_SJ02_MP15_2_FD_132964 | JGI IMG/M metagenome (GOLD analysis project Ga0187784, IMG submission 132964) | Tropical peat soil microbial communities from peatlands in Department of Meta, Colombia - 1015_SJ02_MP15_20_MG | ecosystem: Environmental > Terrestrial > Soil > Wetlands > Peat | place... | reverse complement strand
GCCGCCAGGCTGAACCGCCGTGTCCATGCAGCCTGGACTCGGCTTCGCACTTCCAAAGTGCGGCGCATTCGAATACTCCCTGCTGCGGAGTTGCTGACTGTCCCCGGCGCCGGCTTCGCGTTTCGCTGCACCTGTGCTAGGATGGCGAATGGCGCAGGCGCGAGAAATGGGTGTGCGCGCAACGCGCGATCTTCATTTGAAAACAAAAAGGCAAAACCATTGAGCGAAGGAACCAACCGACGTCTGAGAATTTTGAGCGGGATGCGTCCCACCGGCAAACTGCATCTGGGCAACCTGGTGGGCGCGCTTCAGAATTGGGTCAATTTGCAAGATGAGTATGAGAGCTACCACTTTGTAGCTGACTGGCACATGCTGACCACAGGCTACGAGAATACCCTCGACCTGCGCCAGGACACTTGGGAAATGGTGGCCGATTGGCTGGCCTGCGGACTGGATCCCAACAAGGCTACGTTTTTCGTTCAGTCGCGGCTGCCGGAACATGCGGAACTGCACCTGCTCTTCTCGATGGTGACGCCGCTCAGTTGGCTGGAGCGCATCCCCACGTACAAAGAGCAACTCGAAAACATCCGAGACCACGACATCAACACCTACGGCTTCCCGGGTTATCCGCTACTTCAGGCAGCCGACATCCTGATGTACAAGCCGAAATATGTGCCGGTGGGAGAAGATCAAGTGCCGCACGTCGAGTTTGCTCGAGAAGTGGCTCGACGGTTCAATCTGGTGTTTGGCGAGTTAGAAGAGGTAGCCGAAGTGCTGACAGGTCCTGGGGTTTTGGGTGTCACCGCCTTGCCCGGTTTGGTGAGGGAGGCAGTGGCGGCGCACTTGCAACAAGACCGTTCACTGGCGGCGAGAGCAGAACTCTTGAACAAAGGCCTCGCCAAACTGCGACCCATTTTCCCAGAACCCGAGGCCCTGCTCACTTCTGCGCCCCGGCTGCCAGGGACCGACGGCCGTAAGATGTCGAAGAGTTACAACAATGCGATTTTCCTGACCGACGCACCAGATGTGGTTTCGAAAAAGCTCGCCACAATGATGACCGACCCGGCCCGCAAACGTCGTAGCGATCCTGGTGACCCCGACAAATGCCCGGTGTTTGACCTCCACAAGGTTTTCTCTATCCAGGAGACGATTGACCGCGTGAATCGGGAGTGCCGCACCGCGGAGATCGGTTGTGTGGATTGCAAGAAGCTTGCGGCGGCACATCTGAATGCGACTCTCGCGCCCATTCAGGGACGCCGCAAACCTTACGAGCAGAATCCGCAGGAGGTGTGGGATATCCTTGAGGCCGGAACCGGAAAAGCTCGAGCCGTGGCCCAGGCTACGATGAGGGAAGTACGAGCGGCGGTGAAGTTGACGTAGCACGACGTGAGCGCGCTTTGGAGTGGCACTGGAACTCCTGCTTGTGACACACTCACGGCAGGTGCGGCGACGGCACAGGCAGGAGTGCCTGCGCCACTGTGCCAGCTTGCTGGCCGTGCATTGGAGCGTACAACTTCGAGAGGTGAGGCGTGGCTGTCATTCTGAGCGAAGCGAAGAATCTCCGCAGTTCGCTTTCCGCAACCTGGACGAACTGCCGGGATTCTTCGCTTCGCTCAGAATGACAGCTAAAGGGAGAAAAGCGGCAAACCGCCGAGGCGGGCCGCACTCCAAAATCGTGATTCGATGAGTGATGGCGACCCAAAAACCCGCCCCGACGAACCGGGGGTGAATCCCCCCCGGGGCGAGCAGAGTGCCGGAGCTATTGGGCCGGCCCCAACCGAGGGGTCAGCCGAGGCGGAGCCCAGTACCTCAAAGTGCGAGGCGGAGGCAGGGCCGCCTCCCATGCCCGCTCCCAAGCGGCTCACGCACGGAGGGGCACCGCCACCTCCCGTCAAGCTGGCCATGTATGAGGGGCCGTTGGACTTACTTCTCGACCTCATTCGCAAGCAGCAGATCGATATTTACGATATACCGATTGCGCGCATCACCCAGCAGTACCTCGACTACCTCCACATGCTCGAGGAGCTGAACATCGATGTGGCCGGGGAGTTCATTTTCATGGCCGCTACCCTGATCCACATTAAATCGAGGATGCTGCTGCCCCCCGATCCCAACGCCCTACCCGAGGAGCAGGAAGACCCGCGCCAAGAACTTGTGCACCGGCTGCTCGAGCACGAGCAGTTCAAGAATGCGGCACAGATGCTCCAGTCCAAGCGGATGGTCGAGGAGGCGATGTGGTCGCAGCCGGGGCTCGGTGAGTTCGTCGAGGCCGAGGATGAGCCGGGCCTTGCCGTTTCCGTCTTTGACCTGATTTCGACTTTCCGCGAGATACTCGAACGGGCCAAGAAGCGGCCCCAGATTGAGATTCGGCGGGAAGAGATTACGGTGGCGCAGATGGTCGAGCACATCAAGCACGTGCTCCGCGCCCATTCCGGTCCCGTTTCCCTGGACGAACTTATCGCGGGCTATTTGTGGAGACAGGCCCTGATTGCGCTCTTCCTGGCCTTGCTCGAATTGGTAAGAGTCCGGGCCATTCTGCTGCGGCAAAAGGAGCTGTTTGGCCCCATCACCGTCTCGAAAAGCAAGCGGTTTGAAGAGATCCTTGCCGCGACCAACGCCGCTATGCTCCAAGCTGGGTTGGAAGAAAGTTTTCATTAGTGGTCCGTGGTCCGTCGTCGGCGTCCGTGGTCAGTTGTCCGTGGTCCGTTGTTGATTGTCCGTGGCGCTGTCAATTTGGGCCCAATCACTGTCATTCTGAGGGAAGCGAAGAATCCCGGGAGTTCGCTCGCTCGTGGTAAGTTCGCTGGCGAGTGTCGGCAGTTCCAGAAAAAAGCTACTGCAGAGATTCTTCGCTTCGCTCAGAATGACAGTTGCGGCAAACGGACAACGGACGACGGACAAAAGACATAAAACATGTTTAATGACGAAACCCTAAAGGCCTTAATCGAGGCGATCATCTACGTGGCGCCGGAGCCTGTTTCTCTCGACGCCCTGCTGAAGGCGCTCGAGGGAGAAGAGCGCGAGCGAGTGAAGGCCAAACTCGAGGAGTTGCTGGCGGAGTTTCAGCAGGCGCAGCACGGAATTCAAATCCGACAGGTGGCGGCGGGCTACAAATTCTCCTCCAAACCCGAGCATCACGAAGTGCTGCGGAGGTTTGTGAAGAGTCTGAAGCCGCCCATCCGGCTTTCCAAGCCGGCCCTGGAGACGCTGGCGGTGATTGCCTACCGTCAACCCGTGACCTTGCCGGAGATCGACGAAATCCGCGGCGTGGACTGCGGGGGCGTCATCCACACGCTGATGGAAAAGAAACTCGTCGTCACGGCGGGGCGGAAAAACGTAGTGGGGCGGCCCATCCTATATCGAACCTCGCGCGATTTCCTGGTGCATTTCGGGCTGAAGGATGTCAACGAACTGCCCAGCCTGAAAGAATTCGAGGAACTGGCGAAGCGCGCCTTGGGCTCGGAGTGGGCAGTGGCAGAGGCAGGGCCTTTCCCGGGAGAAGCGCCCGCGGCCTCAGACGAGATTCTAGAGGCACCGGCGAGCGCGCCCAGTGAAGCTGGCGAAACTGGAATCCCCTCGTTGCCCCCTGAAGGAGAAGGGGAACAACAGTAGGTAGCGCGGTCGTCCGCGCTGCCGCTTAACCATGGAGGAACGACTTCAAAAGATAATCGCACAGGCGGGCATAACCTCCCGGCGCAAGGCCGAGGAGTTGATTGTGCAGGGTCGCGTCTCGGTGAATGGGCAAGTGATGGCCGAATTAGGCTCCAAGGCCGACGCGGCGCGCGACCGAATTCTCGTGGACGGCAAGGCGTTGAGGCGCGCCGGTCGGCGGCTGTACCTGCTGCTCAACAAGCCCCCAGGTTACGTTTCCACCCTGAGCGATCCGCAGCACCGCCCCACGGTGATCTCGCTCATGCGTGACATCAAGGAGAGAGTTTATCCGGTCGGGCGGCTCGACTATCACTCCTCCGGGCTGATGCTGCTGACGAACGACGGGGAGATGGCCAATTTCCTGATGTCACCGAAATCCGGCATACCGCGGACGTACCAAGTCAAATTGGAGAGTCAGCCAACGGCCGAGTCTCTTAAGAAACTGGAAGAGGGGATCGTGCTGGATGGCCGCCGGACGGCGCCTTGCCAAATCCGCCCTCTTGCCTACGGAGAAAAACCCTGGTATGAAATTGCCCTGGTGGAGGGGCGATACCACCAGGTGCGGCGGATGTTTGAGCGCATGGGGCAAGCGGTGGTAAAGTTGAAACGCGTCCGCATCGCCTTTCTCACGGACAAGGGCCTTGCGCCGGGCCGGTTTCGGCCGCTGACGCCAGCGGAAGTGAATAGGCTGAGGGAATGGCAAAGCAGTGGCTAGTGCCTAGTGCCTAGTAAACCCACTGGGCACTAGGCACTAGCCACTGCGAAGACACCATGCCACGATCCATCATTTACGAAATACTCCCACCCTTCTCGAGCCGTATCCGGCCCTACCCGCCCGGCAAGCCGGTGGAAGAAGTCGAGCGCGAGCTGGGGCGGACGGCCATCAAGCTAGCCTCCAACGAAAACCCGCTCGGCCCTTCTCCTAAGGCCCAGCACGCCATCCAAAATTACCTCGCCCAAATGCACTTTTACCCCGATGGAAGCGGCTATTATCTGCGCCAGAAGCTGGCGGAAATCCACGGGCTAGATCAGGATGAGATCATCTTGGGCGCCGGCTCCACGGACCTGATTGAATTGGTGGCGAAGACCTTTCTGGGCGGTGGCGACGAGGCCATCACTTCCGAGTCGGCGTTTTACATGTACCGGCTGGCGATTGAGGACATGGGCGCGGGACTGGTCATGACGCTCATGCGCGGCATGACTTTCGACCTTGCCGCCATGGCGCATGCCGTCACCCAAAGGACCAAGGTGGTTTACCTTGGCAATCCCAACAATCCCACAGGAACGATGTTCACCGCCGAAGAGCTGGACCACTTTCTTAACGCCATACCTGCGCGGATTCTGGTGGTGCTGGATGAGGCCTACTACGACTATGTGCAGCGCCCGGATTATTCTCACTCCGTAGACTATGTGCGCGCGGGCCGCAATCTGCTGGTTCTTCGCACTTTCTCCAAGGTGCACGGCCTCGCGGGAATACGCTTGGGCTACGGCATGGGCCACCGCGAGTTGATCGAATGCTTGAACCGCATCCGCTCGCCCTTCAATGCCTCCAGCCTGGCGCAGGTGGCGGGACTGGCAGCGCTCGACGACCACGAGCACGTAGCGCGCTCGGTGGAAATGAATTGCCAGGAAATGAAATTCTTGACGCAGGAACTGACTCTGATGGGCGTGCATTACACACCTTCGGTGGGCAACTTCCTGTTGATAGACACGGGGCGCGACTGCGAAGAAGATTTCATCCGGCTTCTTCACGAGGGCGTGATCGTGCGGCCGATGAAGCTTTACGGCTTCCCGACCTCTCTGCGCGTCACGGTGGGGAAGCACGAAGAAAACCAGCAGTTCCTCGAAGCCTTGCAACGCGTGGCTACCTCCGCCTGAGGTTCCGCATGTCTGATCCCATCCTCGATATCCTCGAGAAATATAAAACCCTCGCCGTGGTCGGTCTTTCCTCCAAGCCCTCGCGGCCAAGCTATGGCGTGGCCGCCTATATGAAGGCCAACGGCTACCGCATTATCCCTGTGAACCCTAACGAGCAGTCCGTTTTCGGAGAAAAGGCTTACCCGACACTCGATGACGTCCCCGCCGCGGTCCAAATCGTGGTGATCTTCCGCCGCTCAGAGTTCGTGCCCGAAGTTGTCCAGGCCGCCATCCGCAAGCACGCCACTGTGGTCTGGATGCAGGAGGGGCTCATCCACGAAGAGGCTGCCGCCAGCGCCCGCGCCGCCGGACTGTTTGTGGTCCAGGACCGCTGCATCCTGAAAGAACACGCCAAGCGGTTTGTGACGGAGGGGATTTGAACTGTGCTCATTGCAGTTTAACCTCCCCCAAGTTGCCGCTCTCGTTCTAAGGAGTTTTCGCCTCCAACGGTCCATTTCTGGGTTGTTATATACCTTTCGACGCGCGAATTGCTTGCTGAATCTTTCCCGCTCGCTTCGAATGAAATACTAAGTGCGGCAGCAGTTGAATAGATAGCGAACTAAGGCAGCCTTTGTTTACAATCGGGCGGTCTGGAGAGGGGGAACCAATGAAATACGAGCGCTTCGAGCAACTGCCTGTCTGGAAATCCGCTATTAGCCTGGCGGTTCAAATCCACAGCATGACGGCCAAAGTCCCGTTCCGGGGGCGCTTCAGTTTGCGCGATCAGATTGAGCGTGCCGCCGTTTCCGTATCGAACAACATTGCGGAAGGTTTCGAGCGAGGGACCACCCAGGAGTTACTTACTTTCCTTTACATTGCGCGCGGGTCCGCTGGTGAGGTTCGCTCAATGCTCTGCTTGCTGGAGGGCCTCCCCGGCTTCACGGATCTGAAATCTGAGATCTCAGATTTGAAATCCCTCGCGGAAAGCATTTCACGCCAATTGCGTGCCTGGGCTGATTCCTTACAGAGCTCCAAAATCACGGGGCAACGTTATCTGACCGAGAAGACACGCCAGGCCGAAAAAGCCGCCCGCGAACGCAAAGAGTTCCTCGAGAAGCTTCGCCACATCAGAGAGCAGCACAAGCCACAGCCGATAAACAACGCCAAAAATGGAAAAGAACAGCATGTCTGAGCTTCGCCACATCAGCACCGAATCTGTGACGAGGAGGAACGCCTTTGTGCAAGTACGGGACTCGGTCTGTACGAGAATGCTGATGCAATAGGCGGAGTCCTGGCACGGGGTACGAAAGGCCGTCAGGAACGGGAGCTTTGCTTGCCCAGCCATGCAGGCAGAACGCGGATAGTGTCACTTTTGTGCGTATTTCTTTCTCCATTCCGCGATGGCCGCCAGCTTCTCTCGCAATCTCTTCTCAAACCCCTGGTCGGAGGGGCGGTAGTAGCGGCGGTCCTGGAGGTTGTCAGGAAGGCATTGCATGTCGGTGAGGCGATCGGGAGCGTCATGGGCGTATTGGTAACCCTTGCCGTACCCTTGGTGGGACATCAAGCCGGTTACGGGGTTGCGCAAGTGGAGCGGCACGGGTTCGGCGAGCGTCTTTTGCGCGTCTTGCGCGACTTCGCCGTAGCCAATGTAGAGGGCATTCGACTTGGGAGCGAGTGAAAGGTAAACCGCGGCCTCGGCCAGCGCCAGATTACCTTCCGGCATGCCCACGAAATGCGCGGCTTGCATGGCAGCAACGCTGACAGCGAGGGCGTTGGGGTCGGCCAGGCCAATGTCCTCCGACGCCATGCGAATCATGCGCCGCGCGATATAGAGTGGATCTTCCCCGGCCTCGAGCATGCGGCCCAGCCAGTAGAGAGTGGCGTCGGGGTCGGAATTGCGCACCGACTTGTGGAGGGCTGATATCAGGTTGTAGTGCTCTTCGCCGGCTTTGTCGTAGAGGAGCACCTTGCGCTGGATGGCGTCCTCGAGGATGGCTTCGGTAACCACGGCTCGAGGCGCTTCACCCTCGCCAACGTGCCGGGCAGCGGCGACGGCTATCTCCAGTGTGTTGTAAGCCGCGCGCGCGTCGCCGTTGGAAAACACCGCGATCTGGCGCAGCATCTCTTGCGAGATTTCCACCTTTTCCCTGCCCAAGCCGCGCTTCTCATCCTTCAAGGCGCGCTCGAGGAGCGTCAAGACCTCATCGGTGGAGAGCGCGGAAAGCATGTAAACCTTGGCGCGCGAGAGGAGCGCAGAAATGACTTCGAAGGAAGGGTTCTCCGTCGTGGCGCCTATCAGCACCACATCGCCACGCTCGACGTAGGGGAGAAAGGCGTCTTGCTGCGCCTTGTTGAAGCGATGAATCTCATCAATGAAAAGCACCGTCCTCCGCCCGTAGCGCCGCACCTTTTCCGCCGCGGCCATCACTTCCTTGATTTCTTTTATGCCGGAAAGGACGGCGCTGAAGCGGACGAACTCGCTGCGTGTCTTGCGCGCTACGATCGTTGCCAGGGTGGTCTTCCCGGAGCCTGGCGGCCCCCAAAGGATCATCGAGGCAAGCTCGTCGCGCTCAATCTGCTTGCGCAAAGGCTTGCCAGGACCCAGGATGTGAACCTGGCCCACGAATTCCTCGATGGTTTCCGGCCGCATGCGGTCGGCAAGGGGCGACAATGCACTCTTGCCTTCCGGTTTTCCAGCGTGGGATAGGTCGCTTTGTGGCGGTCCGAACAAGCCCATGAGAATTACCTCAATAATCAAAGCCGCGTTGCCGAGCGACTTCGTAAAGAAAAACACTGGCGGCGGTCGCCACATTAACCGAATCCATCCCGGGGCGAATGGGAATACTCAGGACCAGGGAGGCTTCGCGGGCAATCTCCGGTGGCAGGCCGGAAGCCTCTTTGCCCACCATGATGGCGAGCGAGCCTCTCAGGTCCGCCTCGTGAAGCGGCGAGGGGCTGTGGCGGTCGGCGGCGATGATGCGCACCTGAGCCGCGCGCAAGCGATCCACCAGTTCCATGGTTACCAAGCCCGCCAGGACTGGAAGGCGGAAGATCGCGCCCGCCGAAGACCGAACGGCCTTAGGATTGAAAGGGCTGACGGTTTCCTGGAGCGTGAAAATCGCCGAAGCTCCAAAGGCCGCTGCACTGCGCATGAGGGTGCCCAAATTGCCGGGATCCTGGACCCCGCAGGCCACCAGCAGCAACAAATCCCGGCCCGCCAGGATGGCATCCAAGTTGGGAGGCGGCAGTTCGACGAGCGCGGCAATTCCCTGCGGGTTCTGCGTCTGCGCCACCTGCTCGAACAAGCGGCCAGGAACCTGGACGGCTTCTGCCTCAGGGGGCAACTGTTCCATAAGATGCGCAAATCTCGCCCCACTGCTTTCGGCCATGAGAAGGCTGTGCATACGGACCGCCGGCGCCGCTGCCAGGGCTTCCTCCACAAGAAACGGACCTTCGACCGCCAGCCACCCCTCGGGCGTCGTTCCTTTTGTCAAAGCCCGCCGGTACACCTTCAACAGAGAGTTGGTCGCACTGGCGATCTGGCGTATTCTCGCTTGAGCCATCTTCATGTAACGCTGGCCCCGCCTCGCGGGGTCAGCACAGAGGGAAACCTGCTGACGCCGCGAGGCGGGGGCAGCGCTGCCCCTGTGTCGAAAGCTTAACGCGCCTCGCGATGGAAGTCGAGGGTCTTGGATCCAGGCCTTTCGAAACCTCGATCAGGGGACGGAAAGCCGCCCCCCTACAAGTCGCCGGGGTAGGGCATGCCCTACCCTCGAAGGTCAATAAGGTCGACATTGGGATGCAAGTCAGCGCCCTTGGATTCAGACCTTTCGGAACCTCGATCAGGGGACGGAAAGCCGCCCCCCCCTACAAGTCCGTGGACAAGCCGCGGATCCCAAAACAGGGGGGCCGCGCGGCCCCATGTGATAGAATTGCGCCGCTCTCAGCAGCATGCTGATTCAAAGTCTCTGGAGGTTGAAAATGCGCAAACTGGGTTTTCTTGTGGTCGCGCTGACGTTGTCGGGGCCAGCGGTGGGCCAAGACTTAAGCGGATTGTTCCCGGACCTTACGCAGCCGCAGAACTATGTACTGAAGCGCGTCTCCAGCTACGACCGCACTGGAGCCAACGACGATTTTGTAAGGATGAAAGCCGGTGAGACGCTTAGGGTGTTTGACGAGCCCGGGCCGGGAGTCATCACTCATCTTTGGTTTACGATTGCGAGCGGGGAATCATTCCACTTGAAGAAACTTGTCCTTCGCATGTATTGGGACAATGAAACCACCTCCAGTGTGGAAGCCCCCATCGGCGATTTCTTTGGCCTGGGGTTGGGCGATTATTTCACTTACCAGTCATTCCCGCTGTCCGTCGGTTCGAGCCAAGCGCTGAATTGCTACTTTCCCATGCCGTTTCGCAAGATGGGCAAAATCACTATCACGAATGAGGGAAAGTTGCCGGTGGATAACCTCTACTACAACATTGATTACCGAGCTTACAAGAGTCCCCTCCCTCCAGAGACCCTCTATTTTCATGCCCAATATCGCCAGTGCGCTCCCTGCCAGGGCTGGACCAACCGATGGAATTCCAACGGCGACCCGCTTGTGGATAAGAAAACCAACCTCGACGGGCAAGGCAATTACGTGTGGATGGAAGCCGTTGGCCGCGGCCACTACGTGGGCGTGACCATGTCGGTGTTGCAAAATCAGGACGAGTGGTGGGGTGAAGGTGACGACATGTTCTTTATCGACGGGGAGAAGCTGCCTTCCATCAACGGCACGGGCTCGGAAGATTATTTTCAGGGAGCCTGGGATTTTGGTGACCAGCCGTTCGCTTACTTGATGTTCGGCGCTCCGGTGAAGGGCGTGGAGCGAGTAGGGGGCCGGTACTCCGTCTACCGCTTTCACCTCGATTCCCCCATCACTTTTACCAAATCGCTGCGCGCCACCATCGAGCACGGCCACGCCAACCACCGCTCCGACAACTACTTCTCCGTGGCCTATTGGTACCAAACCGAGCCGCATGCGCCCTTCCCCCCACTGCCCCCGGTCGAGCAGCGGCTGCCCCGGCTTTATCCCGTGGGTGGGCCGGGAAATGCAGGAAAGTAAGAGCTAGGATTCGGGATTCAGGATTCAAGAGTCAGGAGGATGGGGAGTGTGAATGAGTGAACCGGACTACATTCGCGCCCACAAAAACTCTTTCCGTAATCGTGACGAAATACGTCTGAGCAGCCTATGCGGTTGCTTTTATTGCCTAAGGACATTCCCTCCGGCCGAAGTTGTCGACTGGGTGGACGAAAAGGGGGGCACGAGCGCGACAGCGTTGTGCCCGAAGTGCGGAATAGACTCTGTAATCGGTTCTGCCTCGGGCTTCCCGGTCACCGAAGATTTCTTGAGGCGAATGAACCGGCATTGGTTTTGAAAGCGTCCATACGATATCATCGGTTCTAAAATCTGTCCCTTAATCTGAATACAAACTTCAGGCCGGACCAAACCTCGTCCACGGCGCAGACCTTGACGTCCACCAAGCCGTTCCTCAGCCCAATTTCGCGAATCACGTTTTCGCTAAGGTCGGTCGGCACGCCGGATGAAGTCTTGGGCCAGGAAACCCAAAGCATGCCGCTGGGGGAGAGGGCCTCCTTCAACGTGGGGAAGTTATCCTCCAACCGGGAGCGTTTTGAACAGAAGAATTGGAGGAAATCAAGAGGGCCTTTCAGCGTCTTACTCTGCTTGACTCCGGCAGGTAGCTTTCCCAGCGTCGCAGCATAACTCTCTGGCGCCCCGATAATGGAGACGGCGGATCCATCTTTGATACCGAGCTTTTCGAACAGCGACTTCTTGGAATAGCCAGCGGCCATAGTCAGTTATCACTTGTCCGTCGTCGAGGGTAGGGCAAGCCCCAATACTGTTCACTTAACGAAATCTGTGGTATCCTCCTCTCATTAACTTTGAGAGGAGGACCACAATGGCCCGTACCATAGCTGAACTTCCAAAAGGTACCCGAATTACCGATTACATTAGTCTCGGCGTGCTGGCCACGACGTTTCCCTTGCCGCAGGTGAGGGCGGTGCTGGCCGCGCACAAGAAGACCAGTCGGCGGCAACGCGAGCTGCCCGCACACGTGGTCATTTACTATGTCATTGCTTTGGCGCTGTTCATGCAAGTGTCCTATCGCGAGGTGTTGCGCTGTCTGCTGGAAGGCTTGGCCTGGTTGTTGGGGCCACGCCAGAGGGTGAAGATCACCGGCAAAT
>Ga0187784_10004125_pt1 | contig 11753 bp, 9 predicted proteins | sample 1015_SJ02_MP15_2_FD_132964 | JGI IMG/M metagenome (GOLD analysis project Ga0187784, IMG submission 132964) | Tropical peat soil microbial communities from peatlands in Department of Meta, Colombia - 1015_SJ02_MP15_20_MG | ecosystem: Environmental > Terrestrial > Soil > Wetlands > Peat | place... | reverse complement strand
TGCGAATGCACGCCGACCGGCAGCTCGTCCTTGCCCATCTCCTTCAGCGCGCGGCGGTAGAGGTCGGCGAACGGCGCAAAGCGCCTCGGGTCGCCGCCGATGATCGCGAGCATCATCGGCATGCCGTAATGCGCGGCGCGCAGCACCGATTGCGGCGTGCCGCCGACGCCGATCCAGGTCGCGAGCCGGCCGGATTCGGTTTTCGGATAGACGTTCTGGTTCGCGAGCGGCGGCCGCGTCGCGCCCTGCCAGGTGACCGGCTGCTCGCGCAGCACCGCGGCATAAAGGTCGAGCTTCTCGTTGAACAGGTCCTCGTAGTCCTTCAGGTCGAAGCCGAACAGCGGAAACGATTCGGTGAAGGATCCGCGCCCGAGGATCACCTCGGCGCGCCCGTTCGAGAGCGCGTCGAGCGTGGCAAAGCGCTGGAACACGCGGATCGGATCGTCCGACGACAGCACCGTCACGGCCGAGCCGAGGCGCAGGCGCTTGGTGCGGCTTGCGATCGCGGCCAGCACCATCTCGGGCGCGGCGACCGCGAAGTCGGCGCGGTGATGCTCGCCGACGCCGATGAAATCGACGCCGACTTCGTCGGCCAGCGCCGCCTCCTCGACCAGGTTGCGGATCACCTGCGCGGCGGAGAGCGGCTTGCCGTCCGGGCCGTCGGTGATGTCGCCGAAAGTGTCGAGGCCGAGCTCAATTGCGTGCTTCATCCGGCCTTAATAGCAAGTCCGGCCGCAGACCCAAGCCCCGTCGATGAGCGCCAGCGCCTACGCGTCGAAGTCGAGCCTTGCGGCGCTTTCGACGAGGTTTGCCGCCACGAGCAGTGCGCGGCCGAGCTCGCGCGCACGCGCTGGCGTCAGCGCGACGCTGTCGAAATCCGACGCGACCGGGAATGCGGCATTCTCCAGCATCAGCCGCACGACCGACTGCTCGATCGCGAGCTCATCGAGGCGCACCAGAACCTCATCGCCATCATCGGCGCGGATACTCACCTGCATCGCGGACCCTCTCGCACGATCGCCTTCGGTAGCAGGTTTTGTTGCGATTTCGGCTGCAGTCGCGCGCCGGGTTTTCGTAAAATTGGACCGATCCGGTGAGGCGCGTCGCCCGGTTGCGGCCGGAAAGATGGACACGAATTTGCCCGCTGTCCCCCGACATGGGGCCAGCCCTTGTCAGGGCTGCCCGGCCTTTTCAAGGACCGGGTCTTGATCCATCTCAAGGAAGGCTCTGGGTTTTTCCCCGATCGTTCACAAAACTGACGTTAAGGAAATCTAGCGTTCATCGGCAGCGCCGCCCACGCGGCCGCAGAAACGGGGGGATGATCATGATAGCGGCCGATGTCATGGTCGAAGACGTGATCACGATCGCACCGGAAGCAAGCGTGGCCATCGCGGCGCGGCTGATGACCGACAACGATGTCAGCGCGTTGCCGGTTGTCGACGCCGAGGGCCAGCTGGTCGGAATCATCAGCGAAGCCGATCTCTTGCGGCGCGAGGAAATCGGTACCGCGGCACCGAGCCCGCGCTGGGTCGAAACCATGACGCCCGCCACGACGCTGGCGGCGGACTTCGCGAAATCGCACGCCAAGCGCGTCGCCGACGTGATGTCGTCCGAGGTCATCTCGGTCACCGAAGACGCGCCACTCAACGAGATCGCCGCGCTCCTCGAGCGCCATCGGATCAAGCGGGTTCCTGTCGTCCGTGACGGCAAGCCCGTGGGAATCGTGAGCAGGTCCAATCTCATTCAGGCCTTGGCGTCGGTGGCGGTCGCAACCGAGGCCGCATCGGATGGAAGTCGTTCGATCCGGGAAGAGTTGCTGTCGCGTCTGCGGGAGCAATCCTGGACGAATTTCAGCGGGCGCAATGTCATCGTCAAGGACGGCGAAGTGCATCTTTGGGGGCTGGTCTGGTCGGAGGACGAGCGCAAGGCGCTCATCGTGCTCGCCGAGAGCATCCCCGGCGTCACCAATGTGGTCGACGAGACGATCCATCTCGCGCCGGTGCCGGCCGCCGCCGCCGAACCCGCCGGTCGTCCCGCCGGCGAAGAAGGCGATGGAGTGCTGACCGCAACCGCCGCGACGGTCGCGGTTGTGGGACTGGGCGCCGCAGCCCTTGAGGTCGCCCTGCTGCCGGGCATCGCCATCGGGGTCGCCGCCGCGTGGCTGCCGAAATATTTCCCCGATATCGTCAAATCGACGGTCCGCAGCGCCTACCGGGTCGGACAAAAGACGAGAGAAATGGCCACGCGAGCCTAACCCGCCTCCCGACGCTGAATCTCGCGCTGCGAACCGCCAACGAGTATTGCCGAGGACCGGCGCACGCCCGGTTCGGGTCTGCCGTCAGACCGGGGCGAGCTGCCGTTGCGAGACGGCGAGCAGGCGCGCGGTATGACGCGCGATCGTCATCTCCTCATTGGTCGGAATGACGAAGACGCGCACGCGCGCGCGCTCGGCGGAAATAATCGTTTCTCCGGCCCGGTTGCGTGCCTCGTCCAGCTCGAGGCCGAGCCAGTCGAATCCCTGACACACACGCTCGCGGATGCGCCACGCGTTCTCGCCGATGCCGCCGCAAAACGCCAGCGCATCGAGTCCACACAGGATTGCCGTCATCGCACCGAGCTCGCGCCGGACACGGTCGACGAAATAGTCGATCGCCTGCCGCGCCTCCGGCTTGTCCGAAGCCTCGAGCCGGCGCATGTCGTTCGACACACCGGAGAGCCCTCTCAGCCCTGAGCACCGATACAAGAGGTCCTCGACCTCCTGCGGCGTCATCCGCATCTCGCCCATCAAATAGAGCACCACGCCTGGATCGAGTTGCCCGCAGCGCGTGCCCATCGGCAGCCCGTCGAGCGCCGTAAAGCCCATGCTCGAGCCGATGCTCTGCCCGTTGCGGATAGCACACATCGAAGCGCCGCTGCCGAGATGGGTGACGACGACCCGGCCGGCTGCCTGCGTCGGTGCAATCGCGGCGAGCGCGCCGACAACGTATTCGTAGGAGAGCCCATGGAAGCCGTAACGGCGGATGCCGCGCTCGTACATCTCGCGCGGCAGCGCATAGGTATCGCTCACCCAGGGATGCGCGCGGTGGAACGCAGTATCGAAGCAGGCGACCTGGACGGCGTCCGGAAAGGCCGCCTGCGCGGCGCGCACCCCGGACAGGTTGTGCGGCTGATGCAGCGGCGCGAGCGGGCTGAGGACAGCGAGCGCGGCGAAGCTTTCGTCGTCCAGGATCACCGGCTCGGCGTAGGTGACGCCGCCATGCACGACGCGGTGACCGACCGCCGCAATCGAAAGCGGCCCCAGGGTCTGGTCAAGGAAACGCATGATCACGCGCAGCGCCGAGCCGTGGTCCTTGGCGTCTTCCGGCGCGAGCAGGTCGTCGCGCATGCTCCTGCCTTCACGTTGCACGTGCAGGTGCGGCAGGACGCCAAGTCCTTCGACCTGGCCGCGCACCACCTCGTCGAGCTCGCCCGCATTCGCAAACAGCGCAAACTTGATCGAGGAGGAGCCGGCGTTGAGGGTGAGAATATGTCGCATCATTCGGCCGCCTGGGCGGTGACGGCCGTACGCGCATGCCCCCCTGCGCGCCACGCGCGATAGAGCGCCGCGATAGCGCAGGAGGCGAGCCGCGCCTTCTCGCCGTCGGCGCGGCTTGTCAGGATGAGCGGAACCGTCGCGCCGAGCGCAAGGCCCGCAGCCTCCGCATGCGCGATGAATGACAGCTCTTTCGCCAGCATGTTGCCAGCCTCGAGATTGGGAACGATGAGAATGTCGGCGTGACCCGCGACCAGTGACGTAATGCCTTTGGTCTTTGCCGCAGCCACGTCCACCGCGTTATCCATCGCGAGCGGCCCGTCGACGATTGCACCCTTGATCTGTCCGCGCTCGGCCATCTTGGACAGCACCGCCGCGTCCAGCGTGGACGGGATTTGCGGATTGACGGTCTCGACCGCGGAGAGGATTCCGACCTTCGGCTGCGCGATGCCGAGCGCGAGCGCGACATCGATCGCGTTCTGCGTGATGTCTACTTTCGCCTCGAGATCGGGTGCGATGTTGATCGCGGCGTCGGACACGATCAGCGGGTGATCAAGCCCGGGCACGTCCATGACGAAGACGTGGCTGAGGCGCCTTGCAGTGCGCAGACCGCCATCGCGTTTGACCACATGATGCAGCAGCGCATCGGTGTGCAGATGGCCCTTCATGATCGCCTGCACCTTGCCGGCGTTTGCGAGCGCGACGCTCGCGGCGGCCGCCGCGTCATCGCCTGCCACGTCGTGAACATCGAGACCGGAGAGATCGGCACCGATCTCCTTGGCGACGGCCGCGATGGTCCGCGCGCACCCGATCAGGATCGGCCGGATCAAGCCGTTGCGGGCGGCAAGCAGCGCACCGCCAAGCGACACCCTGTCTTCCGGCACCACGACCGCGGTCACGATCGGCTCGAGACCGGTACAGGCGTCAAGCAGGCGGTCGAAATGGCGGTGACGCTGCACCAGCAATTCGGGAAGGCGATCATCGTCGAACCGAATCTTGCGCTGCGGCGCCAGCACCTCCGCCGCGCCTTGCGCAATCGTATCGCCGCCCCGGCCGGTCACCCGCGTGTCGAGAACGACGCGACCCTCGGAAAGCTTCTCGCGCACGCTGACGTTGACGGTGAGCTCGTCGCCGACGTGGGCGCGATTGAGGAAAACGAAATTCTGCGAGCGGTAGAGCGTGCCCGCGCCGGGCAGGATGTTGCCGAGCACGGCCGAGACCAGGGCACCGACCCACATTGACGGCGCGACCGCTTCGCCGCCGTCGGCACGGCTCTCCTCCGGCACGTGCAGCGGGTTGAGATTACCGGAGGCGTGCGCGAAGATGTAAAGATCATTGGCGGTGCATACGCGCTTGATCGCTGCGCTGTCGCCGACCTTGAGCTCGTCATAGAGCCTGTTTTCGCGGATCATGCTGCGGACTCCTGCGGCCGGGTGGGCTTGTCTTCGGACGAGCGGCTCGGCAGAGCTGCACTCTCGGCCGCCCTCCGTTCGAGATCGGGATCGCGCCAGTCGTGCGCCATGGTCAGCAGCACGGCCTGGAAGCGCTTGAACATCGCGATGGTCGGCGCATCCATCTCCTCGATCGGGCCGGCGATCTCGAGGACAAAATTGAGCGCACGGTAGCGGTCGGTCGGGTCCTTCAGAAGATCGGCCAGCGTGGTGATGGCGTCCGCACCGGCGAACTCCACGATCAAGGTCTGCTCGTTGATGATATGGCTGCGCATCTCTGGCGTCATCGAGCTGAACGGCGGCTTGGAATGCAACAACCGGTCCGAGCGCTCGAGCCGCTCGCGCCGCACCGAGCCGCGCGCGCGCGCCATCAGGATCAGCATGCGGACGATGCCTTCGGCGTAGCCGCCGCTCTTCGCGCGCTGGATCGCCTGCTGCACGTGCGGGAATTTGCGGATGTCGTGCGACTGCGGCCGTCCATGGCTCGACGATCCGAGGCGCAGCATCCACGGCGTGCCGTAGAGGCTGTAGAAGGCAAGCTCGATGCCGGCATCGCGCGTGTCGCGCAGCAGGTTCCAGCCCTGCTCGATCCAGTCGGCGGCAAGCTGCTCGAGCTGGACGAACGGATTGTCCCTGGTTGCGGGCGTGCGCTCGGCCTTCACCTGCTCGGCAAGGTCTTCGATGTTGGCGAAGAACGGGTTCTTGCGCGAGAAGAAGTATTGCTGCTGGCGCATCGGATGCAGATGCCTGGCGACCTGCGCCTGCTCCGGGATCACCATGGCCTGGATCAGCGGCTGCCAGACGATCTCGTAGGACTTGACCGCCCACTCGGAAAACTTCGCGACGGCGGCGAACGAAGCCTCCTCTTCACGGCCGTCATCGATCTTCAGGATGCCGTCGATCGTGCGCGCCTCGAACGCGACGGTGTATTCCCCGGCGCTGTCCTTGGTGATCAGCATTTCGTAGAGACCGGGCGCGAGCGACTCGATCGTCTTCACCACCGATCCGATCTGCTCATGCTGCTTGTTGGCGACCTGCGCCGACACGAAGATGCCGAGGTGGCCGACGCTGTCGTGCAGCGTGTAGATGATGACGTGGCCATGCGCGCGGATTTCCTCGACCGAATGGTACAGGTCGGCGATCCAGTTCAGCGCCTGCTGCGGCGGCGTGATGTTGTCGCCATGCGAGGCGAAGACCACGACCGGCGCCTCGATCCGCGTGAGGTCCACGGGCGTGCCGTCGTTGAGAAAGGCCTCGCCGCGCGTGAGCTTGTTGCCGATGAAGAGGTTCTCGACGATCCAGCGAATTTCGTTCTGGTTCATGAAGTAGAAGCCGGACCACCACCGCTCGAATTCCAGGAAGCGGCCCGCCTCCTTGTCGACCTCGGCGAACAGGTCGAAATTCTTGCGCCACCAGGTCTTGCCCGGATTGAGCATCTCGAAGTTCAGCACCAGATTGGCGCCGTCGAACTTGCCGGCTCCGAGATCGGAGATCAGCGCTGCCGGCACCGCCCCGCCGGCGATGCCGCCGAAATAGCGGAACGGATTGCGCCCCATCTCGCCGGCCCAGTAGGACAGCGGCGCGCCCGCGATGACCACCGGACCCATCAGATCGGGATGGGTGGCGGCAAGGATCATGCTCGCCCAGCCGCCCTGGCAGTTGCCGGTGATGAGCGGCTTCGGGCTGCGCGGATGGCGCGCCGCAATCTCGCGCAGGAAAGCGGCTTCCGCCGCGCAGACATCGGCCAGCGTCTGCTCCGGCTCCGGGTCCGGATAGAAGATGACAAAGTAGACCGGATGCCCGCCCTTGAGCGCGACGCCGACCTCCGACTCGCTCTTGAAGCCGCCAATGCCGCTGCCGTGTCCGGCGCGCGGATCGATGATCACCCACGGGCGCCCATCCTCGCGCGGCGGCATCATGCCTTGCGGCGGATGGATGCGGACCAGCGAATAGTTGACCGGCCGATCGAGCTTGCGTCCATCGACGACAACGTCGTAGTCGAAAGCAAGGACGGGCTTGAACCCTTCCTTCTCGCGCGCGATCGCGGCGTCGCCGCGCCGGCAAAGCGTCTCGAGAAACAACACCCAGCGCTGCCCAACGTCGCGGACATAGGCGGACCACGCATCCGCGATGTCCGGCGCGCCGAGCCGCGGCAGAATCTGCCCGAGCGCATCCAAATCGTGGCGGGCGGCGTCGCGCTCGCCGTGCGCGATGCTCGAGGCGTGATGCTGGGTCAGCTTTTGCAGAAGGCCGATCTGCTCGAAGCCGTGATCCCACAACTCCTTGACCTGCCGCAGATAGGCCTGCTGGCTTTTCAGAAAGACCGCACCGTCGAACATGTTCCTCAGCCCACGATGTGATAGCCGCCGTCAATGTGGTGGATGCCGCCGGTGACGTTCGCGGCCTCGCGACTCGCCAGGAACGCCGCATAGGCGCCGACATCCTCGATGGTCGCGAGCTGGTGCGTCGGCGCGCGTTCCGCCGCGCGGTTCATCAGCTCGTCGAAGTGGCCGATGCCGGACGCGGCGCGCGTCTTCAGCGGGCCCGGCGACAGCGCGTGCACGCTGATCTTCTTCTTGCCGAGCTCCGCCGCCATGTAGCGCGTGACCGCTTCGAGCGCCGCCTTCACCGGTCCCATGATGTTGTAGTGCTCGACGACCTTTTCGGCACCGAAGAAGGACACCGTCATGCAGGTGCCGCCGGCCAACATCAGCGGCTCGGCGCAGCGCACCATGCGGATGAACGAGTAGACCGAGATATCCATCGCGGTCGTGAAGCCGTCGCGCGAGCAATCGACCACGCGCGACTGCAGGTCCTGCTTCGGACAGAAGGCGATCGAATGCAGGCAGACGTCGACACGACCCCAGCGGCGACGAATGGCATCGAACAGGTGTGCGAACGCCGCGTCCTCCCGCACATCGAGCGGCAGGAAGATCTCGGCCTCGAGCTTCTCGGCCAAAGGCCGCACGAACTGCCCCGCCTTGTCGTTCTGATAGGTGATGGCGAGGTCGGCGCCCTGCTCGCGAAACATCCTGGCGCAGCCGAAGGCAATCGAATCCTCGTTCGCGATGCCGATGATGAGGGCCTTCTTGCCGGCGAGCGAGAACACGGGATCCGCTCCTTCGCATGATCGGCGGACCGCACGCCGCGCGTGCGTGCAGTTCGTCCGGATGATCTCTTGTCCGTGAGAGACGCGACCGCGGCTTTGCGCTGCATCAACCGAATGATGACGGATCAGCGACAATTCGGTTACATGACAGCGCCATGACCGGCTCCGATCGTGCGCTGCTCAGCGAACGGGCTTTGTTTTGCCCGTCGGCTTGCGATCGAGAAGGCGGCCGAGCTGTTCGGCCGCTATCTCGCCGCTCGGTAGCCTTCGGCCTTCAATCGCCTCACCCGGCGCGCGGATTCGGGCCGCCTTCGCCGGCGGTGACCTCGACCACTAGATGGTCGCGGTGCTCGCGGCCGTATTCATCGGTTGCCGTGACGGCGATGCAGTGCGTGCCGGCCTCGAGATCGGCGGGCAGCCGCGCCGCCCACAGATGCGAGCACGGCTCGGCCTTCACCCACGGCTTCTTGGTCATCTCGTTGCGCGCGAACACCTCGTGCACGAACGGATCGGGCCGTACCTCGCGCGTCATTGCGACCGGCGCGCGCGTTCCAACACGATACTCGACCTTGCTGCGCGGGCCACCGTCGAAGAGGTTGACGATCACCTCCGTTGCCGAGACGCGCGCCTGCGCGATCGGCGAGCCGAGCAGTTGCCCCATGCGGAACTCGCGATAGAGCTCGCGGTCCGCGTTGTGGAAGTCGCCGTCGAGCACGATGCGCATCTGCCGGCTTGCCGGCTCGTTCGCGGCGCGGAATTGCGTGGTATATCGATTGCCGTCGATCGAGAGGATGTGGAAGCCGTTCGGGCTGCCGTCGCGGCTGTCGGCGGTCGCGATGCCACGATGATCAAAAGGCCCGCTCCACCACGAGCCGGACACCGCGGTCATCACGTGATGATGGTGCGGGGTCGCGCCGGTGTAGCCGTCCTCCGCGCCGAAGTAATGATGCTCGGTCGTGTGCGTGTGGCCCGAGAACGAGACGCAGGGCCGATCGCCGATCAGCTTGAAGAACTCGGCGCGATCGATGGTGTTCACCGCCGGATCCTTCAGATTCATGTAGCTGCGCAGCGGAATGTGCATCGCCGCGACGACCAACCGGTCGGTTGGCGTCTCTTTCAGCACGTTGGCGATGAAGGCGAGCTGCCGCTCGCCGATATGGCCTTGGTACTCGCCATTCCGGCGCGGCATCTTCGGATCGGCGCCGAGATATTCGACATTGTCGAGCATCAGGAACAGCGCGCCACCATGTTCGAACGCGTAGTAGGTCGGGCCGAAGACACGCTTGAAGGTCTCGCGCGCATATTTCGCGTTCGGGGCTTCGAAATTGAGGTCGTGGTTGCCGCCGATGTTCCACCACGGCAGGCCGATCTGCCCGATGATCCGGTTCTGCCGGCCATAGAGCGAGAGGTCGTCGAACATGATATCGCCGGTGGTCATGCCGAAAGCCGCCCTGCTGCCGATCAGCGCATTGACGACGTCGTCGCGCACGAATTCGATCTCGACGCCGCTTTCCGGCTGCGGGTCGGTGAACAGGATCACGTCGAATTTCGACGGCTCCTCGCTCTTGCGCAGCGCGAAGTCGACGGACTGCGGCAGCGGCCCGGTCGGCTCGATGCCGCGATAGCGCAGATTGAGCTCGGCCGGCGTGCCCTTGGGCTGGTGCACATAATAGAAGCGCGGCAGGTTGGTGGCGGGCTCGAGCGGAACCGCATAGCCGGTCGGCTTGATCACGAAGATGATGCTCTCGTCCTCGAGCGGGAGCGTGTAGCGCCCGGAGGCGTCGGTCTTCACGACGTCGCGGCCGTTCGACACCATCACGCCGGCGATGCCGGGGTCGCCCGACTGGCGATGTCCGCTGCCCGAGCGATCCTCGAACACGATGCCGCTCACGGTGCTTCCCTGCGCATGCGCGGGCGTGACGGCGCCGAGGCCGAAAGCCGCAGCCATCGCGGCGCTGCCTTTCACCACGTCGCGGCGCGTGAGCATGTCATGCTGCATGATCTTCTCCCGTCGGTTGTTGGCGCAATTTGATTCAGGATGGCGCTGCCCCGTGACCCGACACAAGGGCCTTGCCCACCCCTTAGGAGAGAAATGCGAATATCCGGCGACAGGGGAGCGGCGGCTGTGCATGGCCGCACGCGGACAGGAAAGGCCCCGCGCGCGACATCGCGGTGGCGACCGCGCCGGCGCGGGCTGCCGCAGGCGGTCGCGGAGAGGTCGAGCGAGATCAATCACTCTGCTCCATCCGGTCGAACACGGCGGTTTCGATCGCCGCATCGGTCGCATCGCGTGCGAACGCCGCCACGGTTGCGGGGGGCCTCGCGTCCGGCGCGTGGTAGACGGCGACCGCGCTGCCGAGTCCGCCGCCAGTGTGGCCGATCACGCGCACCCCATGCGCGGTCACTCCCGCCATCACGCCGAGCCCATAGCCCGGCACGCGCCATGGTCGCGCCAAATCCGTCGGCAGCGACGCCGAGACCGCGCGGCCATCGCGCATGGCATCGAGCAGCGCGGCGGGAAGGAGATCGCTGCGCATCAGGCGCGCAAGCAACAGCGCGGCCTGATCGAGCGGACCGATCACCAGCCCGTGATAGACCCAGCCCGGGTGATAGCCGATCTCGCGCAAATACGTGCCGGCAACATCCGCCGGCGCCGTCGCAATGCGCGCGCCGGTGATGCCGAGCGGCTGCAGCACGAGCCGATCGAGTGCCGCGCCGAGCGGCGCGCCGCTTGCCTGCTCGATCAACCGGCGCACGAACAAATAGCCGATGTTCGAATACCAGAAGGCAGATCCGGGCTCGCAGCGCAGCCGCTCGCCTTCGGTGCGGGCGAGCAGCTCCGCGACCGGCCATGGTTCGTCGTGGCGCGCAACGGCGTCGTGGTAGGCCGAAAGCGCACCGTAATCCGTCAGACCGGCGCGGTGCTGCAGCAACTGCCGCAAGGTGTAACGTCGCTGCGGCAACGGCGCATCAAGCGCAAGGTGGCCGTCGCGCACGAGCGCGAGCGCGCCCGCGGCGATGACCGTCTTGGTGAAGCTCCACCAGGGCACCGGTGCGGCCGCGCCGCTCGGTGCGATCAGCTCGCCATTCTCGACGCGCGCAATCTGCATCATTGCGCGCAGGCTATCGCGAAAAGCTGCGCTGCGCCGCTCAGTAGCTGTAGCCCGGGATCGGCATCCCGGTCGTCGGATCGGGCGGCGGCTGCACCGGCGCCGGCGTCGGCGCGGCGGGCGGCGTGTTGTCCGGATAGGTGGGCGAATCGGGAATGCTCACGCCGTTCGAGCGCGCACGGACCGTGTACGTGTACAGCCAACGATAGCCGTGGCCGAGCATGCACTGCTTGAACGCCGGCGTGTCCAGCCGATACCGGCTCGCGCCGGTCTTGGCGTAGCAGGCCCTCGACGCGGCCTGAAGCACGGCGTTGGGGCGCTTGTGGCCGTGCGGCCGGATCATGTCGCGATATTGCTCGGCGGTGCCCGCCTGCGCGGTTGCGATCGCGCCGAGCAGCAGAAGCACGGCCGTGATGGTGCGTTTCATCTCATCCTCGCTCTCCGTTCGCCCCCTCTTGGTGGGTTGCGGACGGAGACAAGCGCGTTCAACACCTTACAAAGAATTCATCAACCGAGCCGGACCGCGCGCCACGCAAGCGCGACCTTCCATC
>Ga0187784_10004124_pt1 | contig 11754 bp, 8 predicted proteins | sample 1015_SJ02_MP15_2_FD_132964 | JGI IMG/M metagenome (GOLD analysis project Ga0187784, IMG submission 132964) | Tropical peat soil microbial communities from peatlands in Department of Meta, Colombia - 1015_SJ02_MP15_20_MG | ecosystem: Environmental > Terrestrial > Soil > Wetlands > Peat | place... | reverse complement strand
GTCGACTGCTTTGCGAAGGATGACCTCGCGGGTGCGAACTCCACGGGCCTGCCGCCGGGACCTTCGAGGCGTCGCGGATGCTGTGGAATTCGGGCGCACTTTCGCCAGTCTAGCAGACAAAATGTGAAAGCACGAACGTTCGTTTTCATGCTACCATGTGCTGTTGCCACGGGTGAGGCTATGGCACAGCGGGTCAGCGGTGATTACCTGGTTCGTTTTATCTTAGTGCTGGGCGCCGTAGCCTCGCCTGTGGCGATTCGAGGTCAGGAGATTGCCCTGCAGCGCTGCGATGTCCTTCCGGTGGTCGAAGCGATTGCTGCAGGACACCACCTGCGTTTTTTGCTGGATACCGCCGCGACCTCCCTCCTAAACGTTCACTCTTTTAAGCTAGGTAAAAAGAGAGATGTGCGTATCACTTCGTGGACCGGCACTCAGGAAACCAGAGCGCAGGAGGTGACGCTCACCGACGTCCTCATCGGGCCCACGAAATTGAAAGAGATAAGGCTGCCTGCAGTAGACCTGTCAGCGATTGGCGCCACTTGCCAAGGGCGTATCGATGGCATTCTGGGCGTGGATCTGCTGGCCCGGCTGGGGGCGACTATCGACCTGAACCATCACGCCTTGCGTTTTACTAAGGAAGAAGACGAGCAAGACGCGGCGTTGATTCCGGAGGTGCGCCGCGACATGGGCCGTTGCCTGGAGGCGTTCCGGTACTTCGACGAGGTCTCTCTCGGCAATTGTCTTGCGCCCGATATCGTGCTGTATGCGGCAGATGCCGACGTTCATGGCAGACAAAGAGTGCTCGATTATTTTCGGGAACGCTATATTCGAGCCGGATCCGTGGCCCAGCTCAAGCTGCGGGTCGTCGCCCTGCATGTGATTGGGCGCACGGTATGGTGTGAATACGAGTTCACGCTGGACTTTATCCGTGGAACATTGCGCGGGCACGGAATCGGCCTATGTCGCAAATCTGAGGGTCGCTGGCAAATTGTGAGCATGCATGACTCCGCTTTGGGATCTGACCGGGCGGTAGCGACGGAACAGTGAAGCGTAGTCCCATCGGTCTGGACTGCGAGGCCCGTGACCAGACCAATTTCCTCCCCGTCATCCGCGCACGTTGTGGTTGAAGTGAGTCACTATTTTGTTATAGTGACTATCACATTGTCGGGAAGGTCAAGTCATAAACCCCGCAATACATCAGGAGGAAGGATGGCCCAAGGAACGACGGAGTGTGAAGTATTAGCGGAAAAATCAGAAAATCCTCGGGGGCTGGGCCTTCGAGAGCGAAAGAAGAACCGGCTGCGGCAACAGATCATCGATACTTCGATCAAGCTGTTTCGCAAACGCGGCTTCGAGAACACGCGGATTGGCGATATCGTACAAGCACTCGAAATCAGCCAGCCGACGTTCTTCCGCTATTTTCCCAGCAAAGATGCGGTTCTGCGTGTGGTGGGGGAACGCGGATTCTCCTGCATAAGGGAGAAGCTACGCTCTGAGTTGTCCAGCGATGCCAGCACCGCGGAACGCTTGCGCCGGATGTATGGCAGCATGGCACGCGAAGTAGAGGGTGATCGCAAGCTATGGCAGGCTGTGGTGCTTTCTGGCGCGATGGACCCTGTGCGTTGCGCGGAGATGCGCGGCCATGAGGAAGCCACGGTTGCTTTGCTGCGAGAGATTCTGGCGCAGGGACAGAAGAGGGGTGAGATTACCCGCGACTTTCCGGTGGTACACCTGGCGGAGTTCATGGAAGGCCTCTACAACACTGTGGTTCGCCAATGGGCCGTGGACTTGACGGGGCCGCACAAGCTCACCGATCGCGTGCTCAGCGCAGTGGAGTTCTTCCTGCGAGGAATTCAACCATAAGTTCTGCCAGCGACCCTCTTAAGGTGTGCCGTCAACTGTTAGTCCTTGAACCCTTGTGAATAGTAAGGAGAGAACGTGAAAGCTGCGGTACTGTGTGACTTCAAGACACCACTGAGCGTGCAGAATGTCGATGTTCCCAAACCCGGTGAGGGCGAAGTTTTGATCAAAGTTGAAGTGTGCGGCGTCTGTCACTCGGATTTGCACGTGGCGGATGGCGATTGGGCGCAGTTTGCTCGCATCGTCAAGAAACCGCTGATCCTTGGACACGAGATTGTTGGGACGATCGTTGAAACGGATTCCGCGGGGCACGATCTCAAGGTGGGAGAGCGGGTCGGCGTTCCCTGGGTTCATTGGACCTGTGGGCAATGCGATTATTGCCTTGAGGGCAATGAAAATCTGTGCGCCCGGCAGGGGATCACGGGTGTGACCGTGGACGGTGGGTACGCAGAATTTGTGAAAGCACCGGCCACGCACGTGGTAAGGATTCCCGCTGATCTTTCCTCGGAGCAGGCCGCTCCGCTGCTCTGTGCGGGAGTCACCGGGTATCGCGCCCTCAAACAGTCCGGCCTCGGTGCCGGTGAGCGGCTAGCGGTGTTTGGCGTGGGTGGTCTCGGGCACATCGCTGTCCAGATTGGCCGCGAATTTGGGGCGGACGTAACCGCAATCGACATCAACGAGGAGAAGCTCGCGTTGGCGAAGTCTCTTGGAGCCGCTCGAACGCTGAATGCCGCGTCCGAAAATGTGGTGAAACAACTGCGTGCAGCCGGTGGCGTTCACGTCGCGCTGGTGACGTCCGCCGCAAAGGCTGCTTACGACACGGCTTTCCCCTGCGTGCGTCCGTCGGGCACGTTGCTGGTCGTGGGCTTGCCCGCGCAAGATATTTCGTTCCCTCCGATCATGATGGCAGCCAGCGAAATCCGGATCCAGGCCTCGGCGGTGGGCACACGCCGGGAACTGCAGGAAGTTCTCGCCCTGGGCGCGGCTGGAAAGGTCCGCTGCGAAGTGGCTACGCGACCCCTGTCCCAGGCGAATGAAGTTTTAGAGCAGCTGCGCCGAGGACAGATTGCTGGCCGGGTCGTGCTGCGCGTCAGTACTTAGGAGCTTGGCCGGTAGTGTCCTAATTTGTAGGACACAACCACTTGGCCGAGTCACGTTGACGTTAGTCGCTATATTGTGATATCTACTATCATTTTGCCCGGGCAATCGTACCAGCGCCCCTTAGATCCTGAATGCCAGGTCCATGAATATTCCTCTGACCCCTGTCCGCTTCCTCAGATACGCAGAGCAGCAGTTCCCGAATAAGACGGCGGTGGTCTGCCAGGCTCAGAGATTCACCTATGCGGAATTCGCCGACCGCCCAGCGCGCTTAGCAGGAGCACTGCGTGCGGCTGGTGTGCAAGCTGGCGACCGGGTTGCTTTTCTCAGCCTGAACTGCCATCGGCTGCTGGAAGCGTACTTCGGAGTCCTTGATGCCGGGGCCGTGCTGTTGCCGCTCAATTACCGTCTTGCCCCACAAGAGCTCGCTTACGTTCTGAACGACTCTGGCGCAAGCATTCTTTTTCTGGGGAATGACTTCCTTGGCGTTGTGGATTCGTTTCGCCGGCAACTGACCAGTGTCCGCGCTTACTATCTGCTCGATGCGACTCCCAGCGACGGATGGCTGGCTCCTCAGAACTATGAGCAACTTCTTTCCGCTGCCACTCCGTACCGAGCGGACATCACCTCCTTTGACGAGAACTCGCTCGCCGAGCTTTTCTACACCAGCGGGACCAGCGCCAATCCCAAGGGTGTGATGCTTACCCATCGCAATATCTATCTCCACGCGGTGCACGTCGCTCTTTACCACCACACCAAGTTTGAAGACGCCTTCTTGCACACCATCCCGCTGTTTCACGCCAACGGCTGGGGCGCTGCGCACACTGTCACTTTCATGGGCGGAACCCATGTGATGATTCCGCGTTTCGTTCCGCAGGAGGTGTTTCGTTTGGTGGAACAGGAGCGAGTCAGCGCTCTCAGCCTGGTGCCCATCATGGCGACGGCGTTGGTGAACTGTCCCGACCGCCCCAAGTACGACCTGAGCAGCCTGTCGTGGATCGTCATCGGCGGCGCTGCTTCATCTCCCTCCTTGATTCGCGATGTCGAGCAAACGCTCGGCTGCAAGGCTTTCTCCGGATATGGCCTGACCGAAACCGCGCCATCGCTCGCGACCGCGGAGCTTAAGCCGGATGTGCAGTGCGAACTCGAGCAGCGATACCTGCTGCAATCGATGACCGGTTACGCTTATCCGGGAGTCGAACTGCGCGTTGTGGATTCGGAGGACCGCGACGTGCCCCACGACGGCAAAACCCTGGGCGAAATCATCGCCCGCAGCGACAGTGTGATGGCGGGCTATTGGAAGCAGCCCGAGGCCACGGCCGAGGCCTTGCGTGACGGATGGTTTCGTACCGGCGACATGGCGGTGGTCGCCGAAAACGGCTACCTCTTGATCCTCGACCGCAAGAAGGACCTGATTGTCAGTGGCGGCGAGAATATTTCCTCGCTCGAAGTGGAGAAAACGCTGCTGGCGCACCCCGACGTGTTCGAAGCTGCAGTGATCGCAGTGAGAGACGACAAGTGGGGAGAGGTCCCCAAGGGAGTGGTCGTGCGCAAGCCTGGCAGCGCTGTGACGGAAGCCGAGCTGATCGAATTCTGCCGCTCGAATCTAGCGCACTACAAGTGTCCGCGGTCGGTCGAGTTCTGTGAAACTTTGCCGAAGACTGCTACCGGAAAAGTGCTGCGGAAAGAATTGCGCAAGAAGTTTTGGGGCGGGCAGGCAACATTGCGATCCGGCGCGTGACCAGCCAGATCGCTGAGACATTCTGTGCGACGGAAATGATGGGAGTTCGCGATGAACAGCCTGGTACGGCTGACTAAAGATAACGCTATAGCCGTCATTACCATCGACAATCCGCCGGTGAATGCTCTCAGCCCGGGTGTGCCGGAAGGGATTTCCGAGGCGATTCAACAAGTCAACAACGATCCCTCGGTGAGAGCGGCGGTCATCATCGGGGGCGGACGCACGTTTGTGGCCGGGGCTGACATTCGCGAGTTCGGGAAAATGACCTCAGGCAAGCGGCGTGGCGCTGGTCTTCTGCCTCTGCTGCTCTCGATCGAAGACTGTAGCAAACCGGTGGTCATGGCGATTCACGGCACCGCTTTTGGCGGAGGGTTGGAGTTGGCTATGGCGGGGCACTATCGCGTGGCCTCGCCTGATGCGCAGGTCGGTCAACCCGAAGTGAAATTGGGCCTCATTCCCGGTGCGGCGGGAACGCAGCGCTTGCCTCGGCTGGCGGGCGTTGCCAGGGCTCTTGAAATGTGCAGCGACGGTAAACCGGTTGGTGCGGCGGAGGCGCTGCGGATCGGCATCGTCGATCGCTTGATCGAAGGCGACTTGTTGGCCGGCGCAACGACCTTTGCCCGGGAAGTTGTCGACCGGCCAGCCCCGAAGACACGCGAGCGCTCCGCGAAGCTGGGCACGGCTGCGGAAAGTGCAGCCGCCATCGCGGCGGCCCGCGAGAGCGTTCGCAAGAAGCAACGCGGCCTGCAAGCGCCCCTGGCGGCGATCGATGCGGTGGAGGCGGCCACCAAACTCCCTTTCGACGAAGGCTGCCGGGTGGAGCAAAAGCTCTTCACGGAGTGTCTGTTCTCCGATCAGTCCAAGGCGTTGATCCACGTGTTTTTCGGCGACCGCGAAGTGGCCAAGGTTCCTGACATCCCGAAAGAGACTGCCATCCTTCCGGTTCGCAGCGTAGCTGTGGTCGGGTCCGGAACCATGGGCGGCGGTATCGCCATGGTGTTTGCCAATGCTGGAATTCCCGTGCTGCTAAAGGAGGTCGATCAGCCCGCCCTCGATCAGGGCCTTGCCAAAATTCGAAAGAACTATGTCAGTTCAGTTCAGCGTGGACGCTTCACGCAGCAGTTTGTGGATGAGCGGCTGGCCCTCATCACGCCCACCTTTAACTATGACAGATTTGGCGAGGTCGACATGGTCGTTGAGGCAGTCTTTGAGGGCATGGCGCTCAAGAAACAGGTCTTTCAAGAACTGGATCGGGCGTGCAAGCGCGGCGCCATCCTGGCGAGCAACACATCGACGTTGAGCATCGACGAAATTGCGGGCGTGACCTCGCGGCCTGAGTCGGTGATTGGCACGCATTTCTTCAGTCCGGCTAACGTCATGCGCCTGCTGGAAATTGTGCGCGGAAAAAAGACAAGCAAAGAGGTCATCGCCACCTGCATGCAACTTTCGAAGAAGCTGGGCAAGGTTGGCGTGCTGGTGGGAAACTGCCGGGGATTTGCTGGCAACCGCATGTTCGGCCCGTATCGGCGGGAAGCGCAATTCCTGGTCGAAGAGGGCGCGGAGGTGGAGGCAGTTGATAATGCGCTGGTCGCGTTCGGCATGGCCATGGGGCCTCTCGCGACGGGAGATCTTGCCGGTCTCGACGTCGGCTGGCGGATTCGCAAAGAATATCGCCATCTCGATAAACCCGGGGTTCGACAACCTATCGTCGAAGATCGCCTCTGCGAGATGGGCCGCTACGGCCAGAAGACTTTAGCTGGCTGGTACCGCTACGACGAGGATCGCCGTGCCGTGCCCGACCCCGAGGTCACAGCCTTGGTGCGGAAGTGGGCCGCGGAGGCGGGGATTTCGCAGCGCCAGATTTCCACCTCAGAAATTGTCGACCGCTGCCTTTTCGCCCTGGTCAATGAAGGCGCGCGAATTCTCGAGGAAGGATATGCGCTGCGCGCTGTGGATATTGACATCATCTACCTGAATGGCTACGGATTCCCGCCGTATCGCGGAGGCCCAATGTGGTATGCCGATACCGTCGGATTGAAAAAAGTCTATAACCGGATCTGCGAATTTAGGGAGCAACACGGAGAGCTTTGGGAGCCGGCGCCGCTGCTGAAGCGGCTGGCGGAGGCTAACCAAACCTTTGCTCAGTCCACCCGGGATCAAGGCAACACCTAGCAGTAGATTCAAGCGTCCGGCACACGCGGCGTTGCAAGCGGAGACGCGGGAACTTTATGAGAGAAGCCGTTGTAGTAACCAGTTCGCGCACCGCGCTGGCGAAGTCATTTCGGGGGTCGTTCAACATGACGCGCCCCGATGATCTGGCAGCTCACTGTATCAAGGACGTTCTCCGAAAAACTCCTAAGCTCGATCCCGCCGAAATCGAAGATGTAGTTCTCGGCTGCGGGCAGCCACACGGGCCCCAGGGTCATAACGTTGCGCGAATCTCTGCGATGCTCGCCGGTCTGCCCACTTCGGTGCCGGGCACCACGATCAACCGGTTTTGCTCGTCAGGCTTACAGGCGATCGCTCTGGCCGCTTACCAGATTGTCCACGAGGGTAGCGAGGCAGCGATTGGTGGTGGCGTAGAGAGCATCACCATGACTCCCCGCAACGCCGATCCCAATCCGCGCATGCTGGAACAATTGCCGGGACTGTACATGGTGATGGGCGATACCGCCGAGGTCGTCGCCAAACGCTACAAAATCGGCCGCCAGCCGCAGGACCAGTACGCGTTCCTCAGCCAGCAGCGCACGGCTCGCGCGCAACGAGAGGGCTTCTTCCAGGACGAGATCGCTCCCATGAAAGTGACGAAGGCGATCCTGGACAAGAAGACCGGTGAGGTCATCGACAAGGAAGAGGTCTGCGTCGAAAAAGACGAATGCAATCGTCCCGATACAACTCTCGACGGCCTGCTCGCGCTGAAGCCCCACTTCGATCCCAACAGCGGACAGGGAACAGTCACCGCCGGAAATTCTTCGCAGCTCTCTGATGGGGCATCCGCTACGCTGCTCATGTCTCGCCAGCGCGCCGATCAGCTTGGCATTCCCTACAAGCTGGTTTTCCGCAGCTTTCAGGTCACGGGTTGCGATCCGGACGAAATGGGTATTGGGCCCGTGTTTGCGGTTCCTAAGCTCCTTAGACACGTTGCCCTGAAGATGGAAGACATCGACCTGTGGGAACTCAACGAAGCATTCGCCGTGCAGGTGATCTACTGCCGTGACCGCCTGCGAATTGATCCGCAGAAGCTGAATGTGAATGGCGGCTCGATTTCGATCGGTCATCCATTTGGCATGACTGGGTCGCGTTTGGTCGGAACACTGGCGAACGAGATGCTGCGGCGCAAGGCGCGCTACGGAGTCGTCACGATGTGCGTCGGTGGTGGCCAGGGCGCAGCAGGTTTGTTTGAACGAGCGAACTAACGGGGACCATGGCCCGCGTTACGCTAGTCCGGCATGCGCAGGCAGCGTTCCTGGAGCCGAACTATGATCGGCTTTGCGAAACCGGTGTGGTTCAGGCCCGTTTGCTGGGCGAGTATTGGGCGCGTCGTGGAGTTAGCTTCCGCCGCGCTTGGTCGGGTCCATGTGCCCGGCAAGTGCAAACGGCGCGCATCGTCGAGGCAGCATACCGAACGATGGGCGGGGATTTTCCAGAACTGGACATCATGAACGAGTTCGACGAATATCCGGGCGATGTGGTTCTGCGGCAGGGCCTGCCGGAGTTGCTTGAGGTCTCGGAGGAGGTGCGCCGCGCGCACAAAACGTTCCTGGATTGCAAGGATTCGACCGAGCGGCGGAGGATGTTCCAGAAACTGTTCGAACTGGGTCATTGGCAGGTGGGTTAGTGGGGATGTGACCGCTGCAGGGATTGAATCGTGGGGCGGTTTTTGTGCCCGTGTCGGTTGCGGACTGGCGAAGATCGCGAATGGCGCGACCGGGGGCGGAAATCTCTTGGTGTTTACGTCCGGGGGTCCCATTGCTGTCGCCATGCGGCGAGCCTTGCATCTGTCGCATGCCGATACTTTGCAAATGTCATGGATGTCGCGCAACGCTTCGTTCAGCGAGTTTCTAAGTTCGGGCGACCGTTTCACGCTCAGTACGTTCAACGCAACGCCTCATCTCGATGAAGAGTCGTTGCTTACATACAGGTGAGAAGCACCAACCGGGGGTTTCAAAGAGATGCAAACCATGGCTGCCTTTTGTGATCGCCCCGTCGCCGTCCGAGCGGGAGAAGAGCTGAATGTCGCCCGGCTCCGCTCCTATCTAGGCAAACAACTTGGCGGTGATGGCCCGATCGCAGTTGAGCAGTTTCCTTCCGGCCACTCGAATCTGACCTATCAAGTTACTTGGGGGCATCGTGAAATGGTGCTGCGGCGGCCTCCCTTCGGTAGCAAGGTGAAGTCCGCTCACGACATGGGCCGCGAATATCGCGTGCTCTCCAGACTGCACGAAGCCTATTCCCTGGCACCCAGCGTGATCCTCTATTGCGACGACCTCTCCGTTCTCGGCGCCCCTTTCTATTTGATGGAGCCGATTCGAGGTGTCATCCTGCGTCGGCAGCTGCCGCCCGACCTGAACCTATCTCCGGCACCGGCCCGCCGGCTCAGCGAAGCGTTTCTCGACAAGCTTGTGCTGCTGCACAGCCTCGACTACTCGGCAATCGGTCTGGGCGATCTCGGCAAACCCCAGGGCTATCTCGAACGCCAGGTAAAGGGATGGGTCGAGCGCTACCACAATTCAGCAACTCACGACTTGCCCGAGGCCGCGCGCATTTCAGCCTGGCTCAACCAGCACATTCCCGCGCACAGTGATGTGGCGCTGATTCACAACGACTACAAGTATGACAATGTGGTACTCGATCCCGACGACATCACAAGAATCCTAGGTGTGCTCGACTGGGAGATGTGTACGCTGGGCGATCCGCTGTCCGATCTGGGCACGACACTAGCCTATTGGACCGATTCCCGAGATCCCGAGGAACTGCAGGAGATTGGTTCCGTGCCCACGACAATCCCTGGAACCATGACGCGTGCGCAACTGGTTCAGCGCTATGCGGCGCTGACCGGGCGCGACGGTCACAACATGGCTTTCTATTTGACGTTTGCGCGTTTCAAGGTAGCGGTGATCGTCCAGCAGATTTATTACCGCTACGCCCAGGGGCTCACGCAAGATGCGCGCTTTGCCGTCATGCCTGATCGGGTTGCCATCCTGATGCGCTCAGCTCTGCACTGTGCAGAAAGCGGTGCAATATGATCGATTCTCCCTTCGCGGTGAGCCAACTCCGCCGGCGATCACGCCCGGTAATAGCGCACCAGCCATTCCGCGACGCAACAGGGCTTCTCGGCGCCTTGGCTCTCGATGGTCATCGAGAAGAGGACATCCACGAACTGCGCCGATTCCTTCACCGAAAGCAGCGTCATGCGAGCGCGGATCGCCGACCCGGCCCGGACGGCCGAGGGGAAGCGTACGCGGTTCAATCCATAGTTGATGCGCATCCCCACGCCCTTGCACACACGAATGGCTTGGGCGGCCAAGTAGCTCAGCAGCGAAAGCGTAAGGAAGCCATGGGCAATCGTGCCGCCGTAGGGCGACTCCCGCGCTGCCCGTTCCGCGTCCATGTGAATCCATTGCCGATCCTCGGTCGCTTCCGCGAATTTCTGGATGCGGTCCTGAGTGAGAACGAACCAATCCGTGGGCGGCATTTCCCGACCTTCGAATTCCTTCAACGTATTCAAATCTACGATTTCGAAAGGGGGCATTGAGTTATGACGACATTAACAGAGATTTCGAGCAGGACAAAAGGCGCAGCTTTTCTCATCGAAGACGTTACTCCCCCCCAGGTTTTCACGCCCGAAGAACTCACTGACGAGCATCTCGCCGTCGGCCACATGGTCGAGGAATTCTGGGACAGTGAAGTGGAACCCAATTTGCCTGCCATTCGGCAGAAAACACCGGATCTCGCACTTTCGATCGTGCGCAAGTCGGTGGAGTTGGGTCTCACTGCCATGACCATTCCGGAAGAGTACGGCGGGATGGAGATGGATTTGCCGTCGTTGATGGTGGCGGCCGAACGCTTCGGCCGCGACGGCTCTTACAGCGGATGGCACTCGTCTCATACCGGCATCGGGACCCTGCCCATCGTCTACTTTGGCACTCCCGAGCAAAAGAAGAAGTATCTGCCGCGGTTGGCTAAGGTAGAACTACTGGCCGCTTATGCCCTGACCGAGCCGTTGGCCGGTTCTGACGCGCTGGCGGCGCGGACTCGCGCCGACCTGGCTCCCGACGGCAAGCATTACATCCTCAACGGCCAGAAAATGTGGATCACCAACGGCGGCGCTGCCGATCTTTTCACCGTCTTCGCCAAAGTCGGCGGCGAGAAGTTCACCGCTTTCCTTGTGGAGCGGGCCTTCCCCGGCGTCAGCAGCGGCGCCGAGGAACACAAGATGGGCATTCGCGGCTCGTCCACTACGGCTGTCTATTTCGACAACGTGCCCGTCCCCGTCGAAAATGTTCTGGGCGAAATTGGCCGTGGTCACCTCATCGCGTTCAACGTCCTGAACATTGGACGATTGAAACTCGGCCCGGCAGCGGTGGGCGCTGCCAAAGACGTGCTCCACATCTGTATCAAGTATGCCAAGCAGAGAAAAGCATTCGGCTACGCGATCGCGGAATTCGGCGCCATTCAGCACAAACTCGCAGAGATGGCCATTCGGATTTTTGCATCGGAGTCGATGAACTGGCGGGTCGTCGGTCTGATTGACAACCTTAAGCACGCCTTGTCCTCGGAAACCGGGAAGAGCGCGGTCAGCGAGATGAAGGCACTGGAGGAATTCGCGGCGGAATGCTCGATGGTTAAGGTCTACGCCGCTGAGATGCTCGACTACGTCGTAGACGAGGGGGTGCAAATTCATGGTGGCTACGGGTTTCATGAGGACTACGCCGTTGAGCGCTATTATCGTGACGCCCGTGTCAACCGCCTCTTTGAAGGCACCAGTGAGATTAATCGCCTGGTTATTACCGGCATGCCCTTGAAGCGAGCCGCCCGCGGGCAGTTGCCGCTGC
>Ga0187784_10004123_pt1 | contig 11757 bp, 8 predicted proteins | sample 1015_SJ02_MP15_2_FD_132964 | JGI IMG/M metagenome (GOLD analysis project Ga0187784, IMG submission 132964) | Tropical peat soil microbial communities from peatlands in Department of Meta, Colombia - 1015_SJ02_MP15_20_MG | ecosystem: Environmental > Terrestrial > Soil > Wetlands > Peat | place... | reverse complement strand
GAAAGTTTTGCGATTTTGGTTGCCTAGAAGCCGCCATTCGCGACCGGCAGAAAGGGGTCGATCAGGTGAGTAGCCGGCCGCCCAGGCTACGGCCGCTTTGGCGCAGTCAGGAGCCATTGGCGACTCACGGCCTTACCGTGGATGAATTCACGAATCATGAGCGGACGGGGCCGCATTCCTTCGGGGGTGACAAGATTTGAACCTGCGACTCCTACGTCCCGACCGTAAATGGCACGGCAACGGGCCGGGGGGCTCGGCTATAATTTTGGCCTTGGCCAAGCCGCTCCCACCGGTGGGGCGCGATGCGAGCCGCTCCCGATGCACAGATTGAGTTTTGTGTACACCGTGTACACGCTTGGGGAAATGGTCGGTGAATGAGTTTGAAATTCGTAAGGAAATCAATCGTCGAAGGACTTTTGCGATCATCTCGCACCCGGACGCGGGCAAGACCACGCTCACCGAGAAGCTCCTGCTGTTCGGCGGCGCAATCCAGATGGCGGGTACGGTGAAGGGACGCAAGGCGAGCCGTCACGCGACCTCCGATTGGATGCGCTTGGAGCAACAGCGCGGCATCTCGGTGACCTCCTCGGTGATGCAGTTTCCGTTCGAGGATTGCATCGTTAATTTACTCGACACGCCCGGACACGAGGATTTTTCGGAGGATACCTATCGAACGCTCACGGCGGTCGATTCCGCGCTGATGGTGATCGACTGCGCCAAGGGGGTCGAGGAACGTACCATCAAGCTGATGGAAGTATGCCGTCTGCGCGATACGCCCATCATGACTTTCGTGAACAAGCTCGACCGCGACGGACGTGCCCCGATCGAGCTGCTCGACGAGATCGAGCGCCTGCTGAAGATCGAGTGCGCGCCGCTCACCTGGCCGATCGGCATGGGTCGCGATCTCCTCGGCGTGTATCACCTGCTCGAGGACACGATCTACGTGTACGTGCCGACGGAGCGGGGCCGAGCGGGCACCCACGAGACCATCGCGGGCCTCGAGAGCGAGGAAGCGCGGGAATTTCTCGGCTCCCGCTATCGCGAGTTCCTCGAGGAGGTCGAGCTCGTGCGCGGGGCGAGCCCCCGATTCGATCTCGGTCGCTACCTCGGCGCGCGACAAACGCCGGTATTCTTCGGCTCGGCAGTCAACAACTTCGGCGTGCGAGAGCTGCTCCACTCCTTCGTTCGCCACTCTCCGGCACCGCTCCCGAGAAACGCGCTCCAGCGCATCGTCGATGCGAACGAGCCCAAGTTCACGGGCTTCGTGTTCAAGATCCAGGCGAACATGGATCCCGGACATCGCGATCGCATCGCCTTCCTGCGTCTGTGTTCCGGGCGCTACGCCCGCGGCATGCGCCTTCGACACGTGAGACTCGACAAGGACATTCGAGTCGCCGATGCGCTCACGTTCCTCGCCGCGGACCGCAGCCACGCCGAGGAGGCATACGCCGGCGATATCATCGGGTTGCACAATCACGGTACCATCAATATCGGCGACACGTTCAGCGAGGGCGAGCACCTCACCTACACGGGAGTTCCGAATTTCGCGCCGGAGATATTCCGCCGCGCCGTGCTCAAGGACCCGCTGCGAATGAAGGCTCTGCAAAAGGGCTTGTCGCAACTCTGCGAGGAGGGCGCTACCCAGCTGTTCAAACCGCTGCGCAACAACGATCTCATCCTGGGCGCCATCGGACAGCTGCAATTCGAGGTGGTCGCGTTCCGCTTGCTCGACGAGTATGGGGTACAGTGCGTGTTCGAGCCCGTCAACGTGGCGATCGCCCGCTGGGTGCGAGCGCAGGATGAGAAGCGTCTCGCCGAATTTCGCGCCAAGGCATACGACAACCTCGCCATCGACCATGCCAACGAGCTCGTGTATCTCGCGCCGACCCGCGTGAATCTCGAGCTCACGCAAGAGCGCTGGCCCGACGTGGTCTTCACCAAGACGCGGGAGAACCTCGCAGCCTGACCGCCACCCGCCTGGCCCGTTCGGGCAAGCTGCTCATGCGCCCGAGCCCCGAGCGTAGAGCCCCGCGTACTCGGCGCGAATCACTTTCTTGTCCAGCTTGCCGACGCTGGTCTTCGGAATGCTCGTCACGAACAGGATCTGATCGGGCAGCTGCCACTTGCCGAAGGTCCCCAGGAGATGCTCGTGGAGCTGCTCTTGCGTTACCGCGAGGCCCGGTCGCCGCACGACCAGGGCGAGCGGGCGCTCTTGCCAGGTGGGATGCGGGATGCCGACCACCACCGCCTCGAGCACCGCTGGGTGTCCCGCGAGCGCGTTCTCCATGTCGATCGACGAGATCCATTCCCCGCCGCTCTTGATGACATCCTTCAGCCGGTCGGTGAGGTTGATGTAGCCGTCCGCATCGATCGATCCGACGTCCCCCGAGCGCCAGTAGCCGTCGATGAAGCGGTTCGCCGATTCGGGCATGTCGTAATACGAGCTCGTAATGAAGGGGCCCCGCAGGCAGATTTCCCCCACGGATTTCCCGTCGTGAGGCAGCTCTCGATCGTCCGGCCCCAGCACCTTGATGTCCACGCCGGCGCCGGGAAGTCCCTGAGTGCAGCGCACGTCCCAAAGCTCCTCGGGGCCCAGGCGCTCGGCGAGCGAGGGCTTGGGCAGGCTCAAGCTCGCGCAGGGTCCGGTCTCGGTGGCCCCGTAGGCCTGGATCACCTCGGCCCCGGTCAGCTCGCGGAGTCGCTTCATCAACGAGAGCGGCGGCTCGCTGCCGCCGCAAAGCACGCGCAACCGGCTGAGCTCCGGCGTGACCGCCAGAGTCTCGATGTGGTGCAGCATCGCGAAAAGAATCGTCGGCACCGCACCGGTCACCGTGACCCCCTCCGCGATCAGGGCCTCGACGAGCGGGGCGATGTTCTCCGTGGTAAATCGGCCGGGAAGGAGAAGCTTGTTGGCTTGCAGGGTGGCCGCCTGCGGCAGGCCCCAGCCCTGAGCGTGGAACAGGGGCGAGATGAGCATCACGCGATCCCGGCTCGTGAGACCGATGCGCACTGCGAGCGACAGCGAATGCAGGTACATCGCCCGATGGGAGTAATAGACCCCCTTCGGCCGGCCCGTGGTCCCGGTGGTGTAGCAGGCAGAGTAGGCGGAGCGCTCGTCGATGATCGGCCAATCCATGTTCGGCGATGCGGCGGCGAGCAGATCCTCGTGGTGGTGGAGCGGTGCCAGTGTCGTCCTGATCTCGGCTTTGTCCGTCATGACGATCCAGCCTTTGACGCCGGGTGCGTGCGGAGCGAGCGCCTCGGCGAGTGCAAGCAGCGTCTCGTCCACGCAGATGAACGTCGCGCGGCTGTGGCCGACGATGTAGCCCAGCTCCTCCGGCGCCAAGCGAAGGTTCAGCTGTAACAGGATCGCGCCCAGCCCGGGAATGGCATAGTAGAGCTCGAAGTAGCGCCGGCTGTTGAAGTCGAGCACGCCCACTCGATCACCGGGGCTTACACCGAGAGAGCGGAGCGCGTTCGCGGCTCGGCAGACGCGCTCATAGCAGTCGCGATAGGTGTACCGTTCCCAGGCCCCGGCCGTTCGATACAGAATCTGCTGCTCTGCGTGAGTTCGTGCAGCGTGCCGAATCAGGGTCGTCAGGTTGAGCTGATAGTCATCGCCCATGGTGGACGGACAGCCGCTCACGATTCGGCCAGCCGCGGCAGAGCGTCCCGCGTTGCTCATATTCGTGTCTCCCCAGGGTCCCCCCGCCGAAGTACCACAAGCCGCCGGGCGACGCAAAGACGCCCGGCACGACGAGAATCTCAAAGCGCGGCGCGTCGCGGCCGAAACGTCCGCACGCGCGCGGCAAAGGCCATCTCGGCGACGCTTGCGCGTTTCGAGCGGTGGTGCAGACTCTCCCCGTAGCGCAGCCGAGAATATCGCCTGCAAAGAGCGCTCACTTCCCGGGCGAGATCGGGCCGCTCGCGCGCGATCCGCGCGCCGAAGGATTCCGCCCCTTCATACGCTTTGCGCGGCAGGCCGACCGCTGCCAACTTGCTGCACAACCGATCATAGGCTCGAGCCAGGGGGTCCTTGGACTCGCGGCGCTGCTCGCGACGTACCTGCCAGGTGAGCCAGGCAAGGGCCAGAACGAGGCCGAAGGCGAGCACCATCGCGACCTTCTGACCGTCGGGCTCCGGGATATGCAAAAGAGCGAGCAGGTCGTTCTGTGAGCTCTGATCGTAGAACAGGATCCGTTCACGCCACAGCTGGCGCAAGGCATCGACCCGCAGGCGCATGTCGGTGATCCAGGGGATGCCCTCGCTCCAGCGGACCGGCTCACCCGACTGCACGGCATCCTTGAGGTCCCGTTCCACCCGCTCGGGCGCGATCGCGGTCGTTGGATCGATGCGCAGCCACCCCCGCCCCTCGATCCAGATCTCGTCCCAGGCGTGCGCATTGCTTTGCCGCACGATCCAGTAGTCGGCGAAGCGGTTGAATGCGCCACCGTAGTATCCCGTGACGACGCGAGCGGGAATGCCCGCGGCACGCATCAGGGTGGCGAACGCGGACGCATAATGACCGCAAAACCCGTGCCGGGTGATGAACAGAAATTCGTCGACGGAGTCGTCCGCCAGGGCTGGGGGCTTCAACGTGTAGTAAAAGGGCTGCTGCCTGAACAGATCCAGCACGGCGCGTACGTAGCCCATGTCGTCGGGGTGCTCATCGCGCAACCGATGCGAGAGCTCGAGCGTCCGCACATTGCGGCCGGGCGGCAGCAAGGTGTCGCGCCGACGCATCGTCGCACCCAAGGGTTGGCTCGCTTGGACTTGCGTGTAGGAGGTGGCGCTCACTTCGATCGGCCGTGTGATGGCTCGAGGCTGCACCAGCATGTAGTCGCTCGTCAGCCGCGCGTCGGCGAGATCCCAGCGCTCCGGCCAGTCGAGGGCGAAGATCCAGTTGTGCTGATGGGGCTCCAGGCTCACGACGTATCGATAAGCGCCGCCAGCAGGAGTCAGCGCGGCCGGCGCGAAACTGCCGACCGCCTCGCGGCGCCACGTGTGTCCATCGAAATCGTGCAGCACGGGACCGCGCCAGTAGCGCTCGTGCGGCGGCGGTGTGGTGGCCGTGAAGCGCACGCGAAAGGCGATCTCATCGGAGAGCGCAAGCTCGGTGATGTCGCCGGGGCTCATGCTGTCGCTCAAGCCCGATTCGGCAGTGTGCCGCCCCTGTGCCGGCATCTGCCACAGCGGCCCCTGGAATCGAGGAAAGAATAGCCAAAGAACCAGCGCCAGCGGGACAGCGTGCGCGAACAGGCGGCCGGCGTAGCGCGCGCTCGGTCCCCAGCCGGGGGGCGGGGCGGAGTGCGTGAGCTTGAGCAGCGTTGCAGTGGTCAGCCAGGAGACCGCGAGCAAATAGATGAGCAACCAAAAAGAGGTGCTCTCCAGGAGTGATGCCAGACTCAGGAAATAGATGATCAGCGCGACGACGTACACATCGCGCCGCGATTGCGTCTCGAGCAACTTGAGGCCGGCCATCAGGCTGAGAAGTGCGCTGCCCGCGGGAAGCCCGTTGAAGGTGTGGAATTGCACCAACAGCATGGCGATCGACACCGCGGAGATGACGAGCCGTATTGCGCGTGACGGTGCGGCATAGCCGCGCGCCGCCAATCCCAAGCGAATCGCGACCGCGACGCACACGACGACCAAGAGCCAGAGGGGAAGCGTCGTGACCTGTGCGGCGAGCGCAAGTCCCAGGCAGAGGCTGATCCACTGGAGCTGCGAATAGGTCGTGCTCGTCGCCGAAGGGGTGGCGAGCTTCATGGCGTCATCGGCTCGCCGTGAGCGGCGAGAGCACGCAGACAGCGCGAGCGATGCAGAGGGCCGCGTCCCGGCATGATGTCGATGCCCGGGATTTTCAGCCCATAGGGGCGCGGATATCCCGCTTCGCACTCCAAAATCCAGCGGCAGAGCTGCGAGAGCCGTGCCTCGGTCTCGAGCCCTTCGAGCGCGGCCCACTCGAGCCATTCCGGCTGAGCACCCCGGTCGCTGTAAATGCGCACCGCCGCCTCGCCGCCGCGCGCCAACACCTTCCACGCCATGTGCTTGAGTGGCATGCCCGGCGCGTAGGAGCGAAGCCCGGCGAAGTCCTCGTCGCCGCGCCCCTGCGAGGGCATCGCCTTGCCGGAGGCGGCGGCGACCGACGGCAGCGGCCGATTGCCGGCCGGCGTGGGAGCGACAAAGGCTGTGAGCGGGGCTTGCACGTAGGTCCATGCGTGAAACCACCCGAAGGGGTAGCGCGTGCGCAGCTCGAACTGGCTCCAGCGGGTCACGCCACGGCGCTCCGCGGGAACCGCGACGGCGACCTGCTCGTAGCTGCCGGTGACCACGCTCTTGATCGCCGGTTGAGCGGTGGGCACGCAGACTTCCACGTCACAGCGGTCGACTGCCGATTCGTTGCGCAGCATGAAGTGAAATAGCGCCTCTGTGCGGGCGAAGGCATCGACCTCGAGGTTCACATCCACGCTCAATCCCAGGAGATTTCGGTGGCAGTGATGCATGGCAACGAGGACCAAGCTCACCATGAGGAAGGCGAAGGCAAGGCCGAGATTGCTGCTGTAATTGAGGCCGCCGATGACCATCGCGAAGAGCAGCGCCCCGAGCAGCAGACCGAACCGCGTCGGCACGATGTAGATCCGGCGCCGGTGGATTCTCAGCGGCAACGTGTCGATGCCATGCCGGCGTGCGGCCCAGGCCCGCAGCCGATTTCTCGCCGCCTGGCGCAAGGTCGCCAACGTCAATGCTCCTTCAAGGGACCGGTACGGCCTCGAGCAGGCGGCTCGCGGCGGCGGGACCCGAGTCGCGTTGCTCGACTCGATGCTCGACGACCGCAGCGAATACCGCTTGTACGTGCTCCGGAATGACGGTGCTGCGTCCGCAGATCATTGCCCAGGCGCGCGCGGCACGCAGCAAGCCGATCGCCGCGCGCGGCGAGAGGCCGACGGTCAAGCCGGCGGCGCTGCGGGTGTGCGCCACCAATGCTTGCACGTAGTCGAGCAACGCGGGCGATACGTGCACGCCGAGCACTCCCTGCTGGAGCTTGAGAAGCGTATCGACGCTCAAGATGCTGTTCAGCGAATTGACGAGCTCACGCCGGTCCGTACCGCAGAGGAGCTCGCGCTCCGCTGCGGCCGCCGGGTATCCGAGGCGCACTCGCATCAGGAAACGATCGAGCTGCGATTCGGGGAGGGGAAAGGTGCCGACTTGCTCCTGCGGGTTTTGCGTCGCGATGACGAAGAACGGCTCCGGCAGCGGCATCGATTGGCCGTCGAGCGTCACCTGCCGCTCCTCCATCGCCTCCAGGAGCGCACTCTGTGCCTTGGGGGATGCGCGGTTGATCTCGTCGGCGAGCACCAGTTGCGCGAAGATCGGTCCCTGCTGAAAGCGAAACTTGCCGGTATCGCGATCGTAGATCGACACGCCGAGCACATCCGCCGGCAGCAGATCACTGGTGAATTGCACCCGCTGAAACGAAAGGCCCAGTGTCCTCGCGAGCGCGTGCGCGAGGGTGGTCTTGCCGACGCCGGGAATGTCCTCGATCAGCAAATGGCCGCGCGCGAGGAGACAGGCGAGGCAGAGGCGAATCTGCGCATCCTTGCCCAAAATCACGCGGTTCAGCTGGGATATCACCGCGGCGATCTCCGCGCCTGCCCCGCCCACCCGCGGCGTGTGGGGAGCTGAACCGGACGCGGGCACGCTCGGGGTAGGCGTGATCGGGGCGGCGACCGACATGCTCGGCGCAGGCGCCGTCGGCGAGGACGTGGTCATTGGGCGAGCAGCGCGTTGACCCGCGCGACCTGATTCGCCAGCTGCGCAATTTCGGTGCGGAGCTCGCAGAGCCTCGCTTGGTCCTTGGCGACCACCTCCGCGGGCGCATTCCTCGCGAAGTCCCCGTTGGCGAGCTTGATTTGCAACTTATCGAGCTCGCTCGCGGCGCGGCGTTGTCGCTTCGCCAACCGATCGAGCTCGGCCTTCGGCTCGATCAGGCCTGCCATGGGCACCAGTATCTCGAGCGTGCCCGCGAGCGCAACCGCAGAGATCGGCGCCGTCTCGCCTGCTCCGAGCACGCGGGGCGCCGATATTCCGGCGAGTTGCATGAGCGAGGAGCGGCTGCGCTCCAGGTACTCGAGATCGAGCGGTGCGGCATTCTGCAGCCACACCTCCAATCGGCGGCTCGGCGCGATGTCCATTTCACCGCGAATTTGCCGCACTCCGAGGACGAAATTCATCAGCCACTGCATCTCGCGCTCCGCGGAGGCGTCGGTTTGAATACTGGCGGCGGTCGGGTACTCGGCGAGCATGATCGTATCGCCGGCAACATCGGCATGGGCACGTACTCTTTGCCAGATCTCCTCGGTGATGAATGGCGCAAGCGGGTGCAGCGCGCGCAGCAGCACTTCGAGGGTGCCGGCCAAGGTCTCCCGGTGGCCGCGCTTCGCGCTCGCGGAGTCGGATCTCAACACCGCCTTGGAGAGCTCGATATACCAGTCGCAGAACTCGCTCCAGGTGAATTCGTAGAGCGCATTGGCGACCGTGTCGAGCCGATACTCTGCAAATCCGGATTCCACGCGTTCGAGCACCGCCGCAAGACGCGATCGAATCCAGCGGTCGGCAAGGCTGTATTCGACCTCACCGCCCCTCGAGCCCGCCGTCGCCGCGCCGGCCGCAACGGCCGTGTCCGGGCCCTCGAGGTTGCCGAGCACGTAGCGCGCCGCATTCCACAGCTTGTTGCAGAAATGCCGGTTGCCCTCCACCTTGGCCATGTCGAAGCGAAGGTCCCTGCTTTGGGTCGCGAGCGAGGCGAACGTGAGGCGCAACGCGTCCGTCCCGAAAGTCGGGATGCCGTGCGGGAATTGCTTGCGAGTCGCCCTCTCGATGGCGGGCTTCATCTGCGGCTGCATCAGGCCGCTGGTGCGTTTTGCAATCAGTTCTTCGAGACTGATTCCGTCGACGATGTCGAGCGGGTCGATGACATTGCCCTTCGACTTGGACATCTTTTGTCCGTCCTGATCTCGGATCAAACCGTGCACGTAGACCTCACGAAACGGGACCTCTCCCGTGAACTTGAGTCCCATCATGATCATGCGGGCGACCCAGAAGAATATGATGTCAAAGCCCGTGACCAGGACGGATGTGGGGTAGTAGGTCTTTAGCGCCGGCGTCTCGCGCGGCCAGCCCTGGGTGGAGAAGGGCCAGAGCGCGGAGGAGAACCAGGTGTCGAGCACGTCCTCGTCCTGTCGCAGCGCCACCTCGACGCCGAGCCCGTGTGCTGCGCGCACCTCGGCCTCGCTGCAGCCGACGTAGCAGCGGCCCTGCTCGTCGTACCACGCCGGTATGCGGTGGCCCCACCAGAGCTGCCGGCTGATGCACCAATCCTTGATGTGACGCATCCATTCGAAATAAACGGCCGCCCAGCTCTCGGGCACGAAGCGGATGCGTCCGTCCTGGACGGCCCGAACCGCAGGCTGCGCGAGGGGCTTGATGTCGACGAACCATTGATCGGTGAGCAGGGGCTCAAGGACGGCGTTCGATCGATCCCCGCGCGGCACGACGAGCTTGTGTGGCTCGATGCGATCGATGAGGCCCATGGCACCCAAGTCGGCGAGAACCTTTGCGCGCGCTGCGGCGCGATCGAGGCCCCGGTAGGGTGCGGGAACGTTGTCGTTGAGCACCGCCTCGGGCGTCATGATATTGATCATGGGCAGACCATGGCGCTGGGCGACCTCGTAGTCGTTGAAGTCGTGCGCGGGCGTGATCTTGACGCAGCCGCTGCCAAACTCCGGGTCGACGTAGCCGTCGCCGATGACCGGGATGTTCCGGCCCGTGAGCGGCAAGCTCACCATGCGGCCGATCAGATGCCGGTAACGCTCATCGTCCGGATGAACGGCCACCGCCGTGTCGCCCAACAGGGTCTCGGGCCGCGTCGTAGCGACGATGAGATATCCGCTGCCGTCGGCCAGCGGATACCTCAGGTGCCACAGACTGCCCGACTCCTCCTCGGAGACGACCTCGAGATCGGACAGCGCGGTCCCGAGCACCGGATCCCAGTTGATGAGCCGCTTGCCCCGATAAATGAGTCCTTCACGATGAAGCCGCACGAACGCCTCGATCACGGCCCGCGACAGCTCCGCATCCATGGTGAACTTGTCGCGCTTCCAATCGACCGAGGCGCCCAGACGCCGCAATTGCTGCGCGATCGTGCCGCCGGAGGCATTCTTCCATGCCCATACCTTCTCGATGAATGCATCGCGCCCCAGGTCGATGCGACTCTGCCCGGCGGCGTTCAATTGGCGCTCCACCACCATCTGCGTGGCGATACCGGCATGATCCGTGCCGGGCTGCCAGAGAGTGTCGAAACCGCGCATGCGCCGGTAGCGGATGAGCGCGTCCATGATGGTGTCTTGGAACGCGTGCCCCATATGAAGCGTCCCGGTGACGTTGGGTGGGGGTATGACGATCGAATAGGGCGGCCCGTGGCCGCTCGGCTCGAAGTAACCGCTCGCTTCCCATTGCGCGTAGGTGCGCGAGTCGATCTCGGTCGGTGAGAACGCTTTATCCATGTCGGCCCAGATTATAGCGGGCGGGCAGCCGAGCGCCGCGCGAGGCTTTCCAAACCGAGATCAATCGCGCGTTTCTGAGGGCTTTTCCGGAGATTTGTCCGCCGGCGCATGCTCGCGCAGGGCGCGATCGACGAGCTCGGGGAGGGCGGTGCGCAAGCGGTCGTACACGCGCTCGAAAAGCGTCGCTTCGATGTCTCTGGCCGCCTGGCGCAGCAGCGAATCGGCCAATTTCAGGGTCTCGCCCAGAATGGCCGCATGCGCAGCGTTGAAATCGAATACAGGAGCCTCGGCGGGCTTCTCGAGCGACTCGGTGAGGGTCGGAATATCGCGCGGGTCGTGCGGCTCGTCAGACATACGCTCAAATCTCCGCAACGTCGTTCAACTGATGGGTTTGCAGCTCGAGCTTACTCTCGCGGTACGCCTTGAAGCGCTCGCGCCCGAGACGCCGGCGCTCGGGATCGGCATCGATGATCTCGGCCACTCGCGTGAAGCGCGCCAGGCCCTCGGGCAGCCGATCGGCGAGATTGATCAGCAGGTCGGCGCTCGCCGCGCTCTCGAGCGCGAGGGTCAGATGCACGGGCGTCTCGACATCCGCAGGTTCCCCTTCGCGGTCGAGCTGATGGGGCACGAAGGAGCGGTCGGCGAAGGTCCACAGGAGGTCGTCGCAACGCCCCGCGTCGGCCGCGTTGTCGCTCCAGATGAGCACGGAGAGATCCTGCAGGTACGCCTTCTCCGCGAGCCGGCAGGCAAACAGCCAGCGCCGCTCGGGCTCCGCGCTATTCAGGATGTAGAAGTCGACGCGCTCGGTCATGGCGCCTCACTTCGACCGAGATCGCTTCGAGTGGGCGCGATGCACCAGAAAATCAACCAACAGCGAGACCGGCCTGCCGGTGCTACCCTTCTGCGCGCCGCCGAGCCACGCCGTGCCAGCCACATCGAGGTGGGCCCAGGAGAGGTCCTTTGCGAATTTCGACAGGAACGTGGCGGCCGTGCATGCGCCGCCCTCGCGTCCGCCGACATTGGCGAAATCCGCGAAGTTGCTCTTCAGCTGCTCGGCGTACTCTTCCCCGATCGGCAAGCGCCACACGCGATCGTCGGCACGATTGGCCGCCGCCGCGAGCTCGCCGGCGAGAGCATCGTCATTGCTCATCAGGCCGCTGAAATGGTTGCCGAGCGCCACGATACAGGCGCCCGT
>Ga0187784_10004122_pt1 | contig 11757 bp, 10 predicted proteins | sample 1015_SJ02_MP15_2_FD_132964 | JGI IMG/M metagenome (GOLD analysis project Ga0187784, IMG submission 132964) | Tropical peat soil microbial communities from peatlands in Department of Meta, Colombia - 1015_SJ02_MP15_20_MG | ecosystem: Environmental > Terrestrial > Soil > Wetlands > Peat | place... | reverse complement strand
TGGCCCCCTTGTATGGCACCATGGTAATCAGCCCCCTGGTCTCCAGGATTTTCAGGGCATCCCTGATCCAGGACCTGCTGACGTTGAGAGTGCTGGCGAGGTTGAGTTCAATGAGTCTTTCGCGGGGCTGAAAAACCCCGGTAAGAATCATGTTCCCCAGCTTGGCGACCAGCCCTTCGAATTCGAGCTTCGGATTTTTCTTTTGAGTGTTCATATTATCCGCCCTCTCATTTGGTTGCCTTCGGCCTTAGAAAAAACGGTTGACAACTATCAGCAATCTCGTCTACCATATTGTTAACAATGTGCAAGTGTATTTTTAACAGAAAGTCGCTATCTTACCTAGAGGACAACGGACTTTCCGCATGATTTTTGCGGACCCGATTTAAAAATTTCGGCTACCCGTCCATGAATTCTACGAGAACCGAGAGGCTTGATAATGTACATTACATCCCCACTCGACATCAAGGGACGGTTATTTGCAACGCGGACTGCGATGTCGCCGATGGTCCCGAATTTTGCTTGTGAGGACGGGTCGGTTTCCGCGCAGTACAGGGATTTTTACCTGGCTAGGGCGCGGGCGGGAGTCGGATATATCGTTCTGGGCGGGGTTTATGTCCACCAAGACGGAAGAGGGTTTAGCGGGCAACTGGGCATTTATTCGGATGCCCTGAAGTCCGGTCTTACGGAACTGGTCACTGAACTGGGGCGTCATACGCGGGTGGGCGTCCAACTGAGTTTCAAGAATATCGGGAAATTGCCCGAACAGTTCACACACGCCGAAATTTCATACTACCGGGATGCATTTGGCGAGGCCGCCGCAAGGGCAAGGGATTGCGGCTTCGATGCCATCGAGTTGCACGCGTGCCATGACTACTGGTTGAACTATTTTCTGTCCCCACATTTCAATCACCGGGCGGATGAATATGGGGGTGGCTTGGAGAATCGGTTCCGGCTGCTTGCAGAAGTAGTGAACGTGGTGAGGGCGTCCGTTCGGGATTCGATGCTGCTGGGGGTTCGGCTCAGCATGGAGGAGTTTGTCGAGGACGGTCTTTGTCTGCCTGAGACGCTGGAAGCTGCACTCATGCTGGAACGTCTGGGGGTCGACTATATCAGCGCCTCCGGCGGAATCGGCAAGACGCAGTATCGAATGAGTCCACCGATGGAAATTCCTCGCGGTTCCTTGCTCTATATGGCGCATGCTCTTAAAGAGACCGTTTCCATTCCCGTCATCGGTGTCGGGAGGCTGGACCGGCCGGAAATCTTCCGCCGGGCGGTCGAGGAGGGACACGCAGATATCGCTGCAGTCGGGAGAGCGCTAATAGCGGACCCGGAATACGTGGCCAAGGTGATTGCCGGGGAGGACGAGGAGATAAGGCCTTGTCTCGCCTGTAACTTTTGTCTTGCCTGCATTCACCGGGGAGAAGGTATCCGGTGTGCGGTGAACCCTTTTGCGGGCAGAGACGGGCTTACCGTGGGACCTTTGAAAAAGGCGATGAGGGTAGTAGTGGTCGGGGCCGGGCCGGGAGGACTCAGTGCCGCTTCGGCTGCGGCCGGGAGGGGGGCCGGGGTTACCGTCCTGGAGAAGGAAAAAGAGCCCGGAGGGATGCTCAACGCCGGAAAAATCCCGCCTCACAAAGAAGTGATCCAGGATTTGATCGACTGGCTGGTTGCGAGGGCAAAGGAAAACAAGGTTGAGATAATTACCGGTCATGCCGCAGATGCGTCTGAAATGGCATCGATCGCTCCCGATTGCGTGATTGTGGCAACCGGCAGTGAATCGATAGCCATCCGGGCCGGCGGTCTGGAGAACAATGAGAGAGTGGTCTTGAGCGAGGATTTTCTTCGCGCGAAGACGGTCTTCAAGGGGGGCAGATACATTGTCGTTGGAGGGGGCGCCGGCGGACTGGAGGTGGCCGAGTTCATTGCTCAACTGGGGGGTGAGGTCACCCTGATCGAGATGACGGGGACCTTGGGAAGCGGACTGCACTCAACGCGCCTGAACCTGATATTGGAAAGGCTGGAGCGGATGAACGCCAGGGTCATGTGCAACACCAGGCTTCTTTCGGCGGACGGAGGCCGAGTTACGGTATCGACCGAGACGGGTGAGTCAGTTGTTGGCCCATTCGACTGCATTGTCATGGCGGTCGGGTATCGTAGCAAGAGCCGGATTGCCTGGGAACTGGAGAAGGTTCTGCCGGTGGTGACCATCGGCGATGCCAGAAAGCCGCGCTCCATTTTTGAAGCTGTAAGCGAGGGGTTGGATGCCGCGATCGGTCTGGATGCCGTGGAATATCGCCAGCCGGTCCTCCACCCGCTGACGTCCTCCGGGGCGCCGGGGTAAGAATTCATACCAACAAAAAGAGGAGATTGCCTACCATGATGCAAGGACAGCAAAATTTCGATGTCCCTTATGGCTATCGGGCCAAGGTCGGCCTGATTGTCGTCGGTCCGAATCTCAATCCTACCCCTGAAATCTGCCGGATGCTGCCGCCTTACGTGCAGGTGCGAGAGACGCGCATTCACATGGAGCCCTGTGTGAATATCCAGGAGTGCTCGAAGCTCAGCCAGCCGCTGGGGGCTGCGGCGGCCGTTCTTACAGAGGGGTTGGTCTCGCGCGTTCTTGGGAACAGGAGCGCCATAGCGTTTGCCTGCACGGCGGGTTCGCTGGTAGGGGGACCGGGTTGGGACAAGAAGGAAGTCGAGATGATGGAGGCAAACAGCCGGGGTATTCCCTGCACCACCACTGCGACTGCGGCCGAGGAGGCGATGCGCTTCATGGGGTTCAAAAAGATTGTCCTGGCCGGCCCATACATCAGGGAAATAGACGAGAGGTTCCGCATTTTCTATGAAGACTCCGGATTTGAAGTCCTCAACGTCGTAGGGCTCGGGATCGAGGACCTCTATGAAATCGGTGCCACCAGGCCGTCGCAGGCTTATCACGCGGCCATGGGGGCGGTAGTGCCCGAATGCGACGGCATATTCATCACCTGTACGAATTTCCGGTGCACCGATGTCATCGAGGAGATCGAGCGGGATTCGGGGAAACCGGTGGTTACTTCCAACCAGGCAACCGCATGGCACCTTTTAAAACTTTTGGGAATAGACGACGTGGTGGATGGCTACGGTGAACTGCTGCGCAGGACCCCGAGGACGGGTATGGCCGTCCAGCAGCAGCTCCCAAGGGTAATGAGATGAGCCGCAGCGTCGCTTTTCTGCATACGGTGCCGTTTCTGGTCGAAACTTTCTCCAAGCTGGCGATCGAACATCTGCCTGGAGTCAACACCTTTCACGTAGTGGACGGCGCGATACTCCAGCAGTGTTTCAGCGATGGCGTTCACTCTCCCAAGGTCCTTCGGCGCGTCCTGCAGCAGTGCACTCTTGCCGTGGAGGCTGGGGCGGAGATAGTCGTCTTCACATGCTCTTCAACGTCTCCGGCAGTCGATCTGGTTCGGCCCTTTTGCGAAGAGCAAATCATGAAGGTAGATGAGCCGATGGCCGAACGAGCGGTGGAAATAGGGACCAAGATTGGGATCGTAACAACTGCCGAGACAACGCTCGGACCGAGCGCCGACCTGATAAAAAGCATTGCCGAACGTTATGGAAAGTCGGTGATGGTGGATGCACGGCTCGAATCGGATGCATTCCGCGCGAGGGTCCGGGGTCTTATGGCCGAGCACGACGCGATTATCAGGAAGGTTTGTGCGGAGCTGGCCATGGACAACGACGTCCTGGTTTTGGCCCAAGCTTCCATGGCGCACCTGGCCCCGAGCCTTCAGGAAGAAGTGAATCGGCCCGTGCTGGCCAGCCCGGGCCTGTGTATGGACGCGCTGAAACGACTGCTCGGTTGAACGGGGGTTGACACGAAGACAACCCGATTTGGGGGAATAGAAAGAGCCCGTTTGCGCTCCCCGCAAAGGGGACGGCAGCGGGCCCTCGCATTATTGCGTGGAAGGCAATTATACCGGCCGGCTCAGCGCGCAGGTTCTCCGATAACCGCGGGCTTCACGTCGTGCTCATACTCGAGCCCTCGGATCTTAACCAATGAAATCATGATTGCACCCAGCACGCAAACAAAGGCAGCAAAATAAAGTGCGTATTCCCAATGGCTCCCGGACAGGACCACTATAAAACCGGTGAGGGCCGGCGCTACAACTCCGGCAATCGTACCCGAAGTATTGATCATCCCATATATCACCCCGCCGTCTTTGGGCGAGATATCAATGGGCATTGCATAATACATGGGATGATTGATGGCCAGAAAAGCGACGGCCATGGTCAGATACACCACAACCATGGTGTTGCTCGCTGTATAGCCGGATAATATGGTAAAGAAGGCCGCCCCGAGAAAACCGGTAAATACAATAGACCTCCTGCCGATATTAACTCCATATTTCTGAGTAAGCTTATCGCTTACCACGCCGGACAGCGCGCTGGCTATTACAGACACGGCGAACGGGATGGCTGCCGTATAGGCCGTTTTGGATAAGGAATAACCTCTGGCGAGCATCAGGTAACCGGGGAGCCAGGACACGTAAAGATAAAACCCATAATTTTCAGCAAAAAAGGATATGACGACACCCCATACTTGCCAACAGCCGAGTATCCTCTTCCAATCCGTGGGTTGCTTCATCTTTTCGGCAGATTCCTGATCGCTGCGGATTAGCTCAATTTCCTCCTTGGAGATTTTAGGATGTTGTTCGGGGTTGTCGCGTCCGTAGTAAAACCAAATGGCGCTCCAAATAAAACCTACAGAGCCAAACGAATAAAATACCCACTGCCATCCCCATTTCAAAGTTATCCAGGCTGCAATGGGCATTGTTAACATTATGCCGCCGAATGTCCCCATGAGGTACAGTCCACTGGCCCTTCCAAATTCCCGTCTCGGCATCCAGTGGGCTGTAAGCGCAACGTGCGCGGGAGCGTTAACCCCTTCCCCGAGACCCATGAGGCACCGGATGAATGCCATGGTTGCCACGGTCATCCCGGCCGGTGTCAAAATTGTAAAAATCGACCACCAAATGGTGCCAAACTGGATAACCCTGGAACCGCCAAATCTATCTGACAGCCAGCCGCCCGGTATCTGAGTAAGGGCATATCCCAGAAAAAATGCCGACATTACAATACCGAATTGAGCGGGATTCCACCCGTATTCCTTCATGATATGAGTGGATGCCACCGATATGTTGGTCCTATCGAGGTACCAAATAACATTGCTGAGGAACAACCAAAAAGCGACCCACCATCTGACAGAAATTAACCGTTTTTTCTCACTCATGCCCGTCTCCCTTCAGTGTGCGGTCATGTCAAAAAACCAGTGTCTTCGCCAGGCAGTTTCTCCTTAAAGTTTTCCAGACCCAAAAAGACTGTCGCCGCTGCTGTTCCTCCAGTCGATGTTCCAAAGGGGATATCCGGAGTGCCGAACGCTGGGAGAATGATTCCCAGGGGCAATAGCCAACAAGATTGCTAACAATCCTATGAATAATTTTGTAAACTGTCAAACATTATTTCGAAGGTCATGGCGGAGCAGAGTTGCACTACGGGACTCATAGAAAAGAAGGTGAATTGGGGGCTCGATGCAGACGTGTCCGTGCATTCTCTTTCACGCTATCCACTCGAAGCGGGAACAGTATGCGGCAGTTCCGCACGGACGGACCCGTGAGGCGGGTGGCGGGCAAGCAGCATTCAGCACTTCGGGGGTGACCGATTCGGTCACTGGCCATTCCTGATTCTTAATTGCTTTCTAAACTGGGTGGCCACCAGATAGACGGTCGCCAGTGTGTAGCCCATGGCTGTCCCGGCGTATACCCCGTAGACGGGGTAGGCGAGCGATATCGTGAGGCAGTAGACTACTATACAGGCAAGTCCCTTCGGGACGTTTTTCAGGATGACGTATGCGTGCTCAGGGTCATAGGTAAACTGAATGATCGCTATGAGGGGCAAAATTACATTGGGGAAAGCCGAAAAAAGGCCGGCCCAGGTGGGCCCCACCATCTTTGCCGTCGATATAATGATACAGACGGTGCAAGCCGCGAAAAACGCCCGAAAGAGCAGCATGTCCAGCCTCATGCTCACTCTTTGGTCGATCTTGATGTTTTCAATGCTCTCAAAGAGGCGGATGAACACCAGGATTGCGAAAACGGGCAGAACGATCGCCAGGACGATGTTGCCGGGAGCAAAACTCAGCAGGAAAGCAGCCGCCAGATAACCGGCCAGACCCGCCAGACATGCGCAAAGAATCTGGAGAACCCCTCCCAATTTCCTGGACAGAACTGATCCCCGGTAGTAGCAGTACGTGAAAACCAGCGTCGCCACGATCCCCGCTGAGGTGTGCAGGGCGCTCTCCGCCGCAAAACGGGGATCTATCTCCAGGCCGATGAAGAAGAGCGCGACGGCGGCCCCCAACGGATAGCCGCTCAATATTCCGGCCACCCTCGGGCTTGCCACCTCTGCAAGTACGGACAGAGAGACCGTGAAAAAGATTACGACCCCCATTTGGATGAGAGTCATCAGGTTGAAGAAATCGTGCATATCCTATAACAGCCAAAAAATAATCAGAAAGTCAATTATTTGTCGATAGGTGGTCAACGGCATTTCCATTTTGTCACACTTTTGTGAGACTCGGATTTCTATCCGCTGCGGTGAGCCCCCGTGAGAAGATTGCGCTCATGCGCCCGGGAAATCGGTTTTCACGTTTTGAAGCGGGATATTAGATCTAAAAACATCTATTGTTCTTTTATAATTATCCGTGCTTCACCCGTTCAAAAATCTCCATCCACAGGGAGTGAACGGGCACAATGACGCTCGCTTCCGATCCATAAATAATCGATTTCGCTGTCAACCCGTCCTTTGCCTGGCTCAGAATCGTCAAGGCGGCATCGAATCCTTCCCTGGATATTTGAGGCGCTCTTAAAATCTCCTGAAAGCGGGCTTCGGTGTTTCTCCATTCTGTTGATTTCTTCATTTCCTCGGGGTCCACCAGTTCCACGCGATCACCTATTATCCGGATAGTGCAAAGGGTCCCGTTCTTCCCGAGTCCGAGTTTTCGGGCAATGTCCAGTGCGTCCTTAGACTGGGTGACATTAACCCGAAGTTTGCTCAACTCCCGGAGAATCGCCGCCTCAACCAAGTTTTCGAAAGAGTAGCCTCGTCTTATTCCAGGGCGTCCCTCGGCTTCTTTTGCCGGCTTGAGTAGTCCGATGGTGGCCCAATACCGCAGACTGCGCTCGGGGACTCCGACTATCTTGGCTGCCTTTCCGCTCTCAAAGGAATCCATTGTTTGCCTCCTAAAAAATCATAGAACATTTAATGATTTTTTCAACACAAATCTTTAATGCCGCCGGATGTTTTCTATTAACGTCCATGCGGGTTTCCCGCTTCATTGCCCTGCGGCGACAAGCCAATACGAGCGGGGAGCCAAAGCTCCAACAAAGCAACGGCTAATTATGTTGCAGCCAACCGGGGGAAGTCATCATGGAGTTATTTCAAGCGGCGGGTTCTGGCTATCCTGTTCTCCGGATTTTCAAGACTCACCGGAGCATTTCAGGAAACAAAGCTGTTGTGCTTGAGCTTTCTTGAATCTTTGTCCGGTTTTCAAAATGGCTCGGCGGTGGGGTGGAATCTCATGGGTCTTTCAGGTGTAGAGGCCTCTGATTCTTTTCGACCCTGCGGATATTCTCAGCCACCGCCTTTACGATACCCCGCATCGAAAAGTCAGTTGATCCCCCGATGTGGGGAGTGGCGAGCACATTGTAAGAGAAGATGGGATCGTTCGGATCGGGAGGTTCTTCCCAGAAGACGTCCAAGCCAGCGCCGGCGATATGCCCTTTGGCAAGAGCATCCTCCAGCGCGCCGCGCTCCACCAGTCCGCCCCTCGCAAGGTTGATCAGAAAAGAGCCCCGCTTCATGGACGAAAAAGTTTCGCGATTCATAAGGTGTTTGGTTTCGGAGGTAGCGGGGAGGCAAAGAATGACATAATCGGACCTGCCGAGCAGTGCGGGCAAATCCTCGGGGCCGCCGGCCCACTCCAAGCCGAACTCGTTCACGGCCCTCTCCGGGTGGCTGCGTTTGATGGCTATCAGACGGACGTCGAACGGTTTGAGCTTCCTGATCAAGGCTCGTCCTATGCCGCCCAGGCCCACAAGACCCACCGTCTTGCCGCTCAGTGCGCGGCCTTGGGGCTCTCCCATCTGACGGCACGCCAGGCTTTTCGCCATAGATCGAATGTCTCTGGAGAGCCCGATCAACATGTAGATTCCTAGTTCCGCCACCGAATCGGCATTACCGGAAAGGTCCGTGGGTACATTGGCAACCCAGACGTTCCGGTCCCGCGCAGCCCGGATGTCGACTCCATCCAAACCCGATCCGCACTGCTGTATGAGCCGCAAACGGTCACCCGTCTCGATCATTTCCCGCGTCACCAGGCACATGGTGGGAATGAAGACATCGAAGTCCTTCAGGCTGTGCGCCCCGAATCTGCCGGTTGCCACAAATTCATGCCGGGGCAGCTCGGATCGAATCATGCCGAAAAATCCGCCCCAACTGTTTTCGTGTGCGGCAAAAAGAATTCTCACGCGCTTTTCTCCATGGGTATGCCGTAGCTGCACGGGACATTGCAGCCGCACTTGCCGCACACGTCCACAAGGGCCAGATCGGAATAGAGGGCATCGTTTTCCAGGCATTGGCGATAGCAGGCTCGACGGTCATAGGCGTTTTCCCGAAGAGCGCCGTACGTGCACTTGGACAGGCAGGCCAAGCAGCGACGGCCTTGCTTGTGAAGACACCATTCCTTCTGCGGACGGCTGGACGGAGGTAAAGCCATCGAGGTGACGAGGCTCCCCAGGCGTCCGCAGCAGCCGGCTTGGGTAATGATCAAATGATGGATCCCGAAGGTTCCCAGCCCGGCTATGTATGCCAAATGTTTATGAGACCATCTGCTGACCAGCTTTTTCTCATCGAAGTTATGTGTTGCGGGAGTGGTCGAGGCCTCGAACCCCTCCATTTCCAGGCGGTCTTTCAAATGTTGATTTATGGCGCCGATCAGGCTGTTGGTAGCCGTGTAGGACTCGGCCCAACTACGGGCCGCATGAAAACCGGACCGGTCATTTTCCCGTCCGACCCAGCGGTGGAAGGGCACAAAAAATACAATGACCGATTTTGCCGAGGCGAGCAGATCGAATGCGGTAGCGTGCTCAGAATCAACGACCAGTCTGAGTCTGTCGATCAGAGGATCGTTTGCCGAAGCCACGCCCGCCAAGGGGCGGCGCCAAAAGTCCATGTCCCCGTTGTCGCTCTTCCAGCGGGATATCGTACTTTGAATTTCGTTTTCGATCCATTCCAAGTTCTAATACACTTTCCCCAAATTTTTTGAACCGGCAGGCTGTCCGGCCCGTCGTTGGTTTAGTCTCCGGCGACGGGCCATCCACTTCATTCTGCAGGTCCAAATTAACCTTTGGTGATGACAAAATGAAGTCCTTTCTTGACATGGGACTATCGAATCTGGGATGAACATTTTTGGAAGCGGTTCGTACCCGGCGGGAGCCGGTGCTGTTTGAGCGTCCTAAAGATGGTCCTGATGCGGTTTTTCAGCAAAAAGGAGGTTGCCCATGAACAAGTCTGTTTTCCTGTTGTTGTCTATTTGTTTTGTAGCCGGCACTGCCTTTGCTGCCGAGCCTGTTAAGATAGGGCTGATGGGACCTATAACCGGATCGTGGGCAAGCGAAGGTCAGGAGATGAAGCAGGTGGTCGATCTCCTTGTCGAAGAAGTCAATGCGGGCGGCGGCGTCAACGGCCGGAAAGTCGAGGTGATAACCGAAGACGATGGCGGGGACCCCCGCACTGCCGCTCTTGCCGCGCAGCGCCTGGCCACGATGGGCGTAATCGCTGTTATCGGCACTTACGGCTCGGCTGTCACCGAAGCCACCCAGAATATTTACGATGAAGCCAAAATAGTCCAGATATCCAACGGATCGACAGCCATACGGCTGACCGAAAAGGGGTTGAAGCAATTTTTCCGTACCTGTCCGCGCGATGACGAGCAGGCCAGGGTGGCCGCCGACGCCATCCGGAAGCTCGGAGTAAAGAAGCTCGCCATTCTTCACGACAACAGCACCTACGCCAAGGGATTGGCGGATGAGACCAAAGGGTTGCTTGCAGGTGAAAAGGGCGTGGAGATAGTGTTCTTCGACGCTTTGACGCCCAAAGAACAGGACTATACGACGATCCTCACCAAGATGAAGGCCGTAAACCCTGACTTTGTGTTCTTTACGGGTTACTATAGCGAGGCGGGTCTTCTGCTGAAACAGAGGAAGGAAATGGGCTGGAATGTTCCCTTCATGGGAGGGGATGCGACCAACAATCCAGACCTGGTGAAAGCGGCCGGAAAGGACGCGGCGGCCGGTTTTTATTTCGTCAGCGCCCCTTTGCCCAAGGATTTACCTTCCAAAGAGGCCAAGGATTTCGTGGCTGCATTCGCCAAGAAATACGGCAATCCTCCCAACTCCATCTATCCGGTACTGGCGGGAGACGGATTCAGGGTGATTACCTACGCCATCGCGCAGGCAAAGACAACCGATCCGGACAAGCTGACGGACTATCTTCATACCGGACTCAAGGACTTCCCCGGCCTGACGGGGAAAATTTCGTTCAACGAAAAAGGCGACCGAATAGGCGAAGTCTATAAAGTTTACAGAGTGGACTCCGAGGGCCGGTTTATCCTTCAGCCTTAAGCATTGGAATGGTATGGAATTGTTCGCTCAGCAATTTACCAACGGCCTGGCGGTGGGAGGTATCTATGCACTGATTGCGCTGGGCTATACCATGGTATACGGGGTGCTAAAGCTCATCAACTTTGCCCACAGCGATCTGTTCACCCTTGGCTCCTACCTTGGCCTGACGCTCATTACATCCCGTCTCCTGAGCGGCCTCGGGCCTTTATGGGGGACGGTCCTGCTGGCCCTGATGGTCATGGGGATGATCGCGCTGACGGGCGCCCTGCTGGATCGGGCCGCCTATCGTCCGCTGCGCCAGTCCCCTCGTCTTTCCGCCGTGGTCTCGGCATTGGGGGCTTCCATCTTTTTGCAGAACGCCATCATGCTGATCTACGGGGCCCGAAACCAGGTCTATCCGCAGAACATACTGCCCAAAATGACCCTTAGCGCCTTCGGCGTTCAGATTCCGCTGGTGCGAATCCTGGTGCTTTGCTCATCCCTGGCTATGATGGGCGCACTCTATTTTTTCGTTCAGAGGACCAAGGTCGGCACGGCTATTCGCGCCGCGGCAATAGACCAGGGGGCTGCGCGCCTCATGGGCATAGACGTCAACCGTGTCATTCTGATGGTTTTCATGATCGGACCGGCCATGGGAGGAGCTGCCGGGCTGCTGGTGGGCCTCTACTATGGCCAGATCAATTTTACGATGGGCTGGTCCTATGGTTTGAAAGCCTTCACCGCCGCCATTCTGGGAGGGATCGGCAACATTCCCGGGGCCATGGTCGGAGGGCTCCTGCTCGGCATAATCGAGTCGCTGGGCGCCGCATACGTTTCACTGGCCTACAAGGACGCCATCGCTTTTCTGGTCCTCATCCTGATATTGATCTTACGGCCCACGGGGCTGCTTGGTGAACGGGTGGCTGAAAAAGTATGAGGAGCAAAATCGCCGTTTTTGCTGGCAGCGCCGCCGTCCTGGCGCTCGCGCTGTGGATCGCCCACCGCGCCCCTCTGTCCGTGTTTCTCGCCGTCGGGCTCCTCGAAATCGGTTTCA
>Ga0187784_10004121_pt1 | contig 11759 bp, 10 predicted proteins | sample 1015_SJ02_MP15_2_FD_132964 | JGI IMG/M metagenome (GOLD analysis project Ga0187784, IMG submission 132964) | Tropical peat soil microbial communities from peatlands in Department of Meta, Colombia - 1015_SJ02_MP15_20_MG | ecosystem: Environmental > Terrestrial > Soil > Wetlands > Peat | place... | reverse complement strand
GCCAAGGCGCGCGCACTGGCGTTTCAGCGCCTCAGAAAAAATTCGCGCGATCCTGAAGGACTCTACGTCCTCACCCTGGCAGCCGGTATGGAGTCCGACGCCTACAGCATGCTCCTGAAAAAACATTACGACGCGCTGAAGCGCCTGAAAGAAGCAAACGTCAATGCCGAACTTCTCCTCAAGCAGCGCCCTGACGCCTACGATGCCTATGTTGCTCTCGGCTGCGCCAATTACATCATCGGCTCGCTCCCCGGCTCCGCGCGCTTCATGCTTTGGTTCGGCGGCATCCACGGCGACAAACGACTCGGCATGGAGCAGGTACAAAAGACTGTTGATGGCGGGCGCTACCTAAGGCCCTTCGCCCAAATCCTTCTGGCGCTCTCCGCGCGCCGCGAAAAGCAAAATGCTCTCGCTCAAAAACTTCTGAAAGACCTTACCGAAGAATTTCCCGGCAATCCCGTCTACCTGGCGGAATACGAGAAAGCTCTCGGCCGTCCCATCCCCGCCTTTATCGGCCCGGCACAATAGAGTTATCTGCGGTCGCTCTGGACTCGCTGGACGACGCCAACGCCGCTGCCGCGCGACTCACCAAAGAATTGGGCTCTGATGCCTATGAACTTCGTCCGCTCTTGACCGCCCTCCTTTTGGAGTCCCTCGCTCTAATTTGCATCTTGTCGGCGGTCAAACAAAACCAGGCCGGTAACTTCGCCCGCCGCTTGCTGAGCTAACAAGCAACATCAATCCTCGCTAACAAACTGAGTGATTTTCAGCCCCTGCCATGTGTGTTTGCGTTTTTCCACCCATGCGTAAGCCCGTCCTCTCTCTAAGAAACTCTCATCCATCCTGTTTTCAGTCCCTTAGCTCAACTCCCCTTTGGCGAATCAACTGCTTCCTTCTCCGCAAGGGCGTTTTCTCTTTGTGTCCTTTTCCCTCTGGCGTTGAGAGGCGGTCATGTTGCTGAAGGAAGCGTACTTGGACCAGGTTGTCGGGGAAGTCGAGGATTTGGCAGCCCGTGTGGCGCAGCTTAAGGGACGATTCGCCAAACAAAAGGTTAGCGTCAAACTCGAGCATTACTGGGAACTCGAATACGTACGCACGAGCTTTGCAGAGTTTAAGCGGCGCATCGCGGACCTTGAGGATGCCGATGACGCCCAGTTGGCAAAATTTCAAGAGGCCGTGGAGGCGGCCTGGAAGGATTTGATTCACGCCGTGGATACGCTCTTGGCTGCGCTTCCCTGAAGCGTGGGTGCTCATCCGCCCCGCGCTTGTGACCCCGTCGAGGGTGTCATGCAGAAAACAGGTAAAGCCGGACTAGGCCATCTCTCGAAGATGGAAAAGCGAGCAGGTGCATGGCCGCGAGTCGTGCAGTCCTGGCTGCAAAGCGGGAAGCCAGCAGAGAGGCATTCATTCCACGGCGTCATTGCGGATAGCGGGAAACCACTACCGCGCCCGACGGCGGGGTGGGACCAGGTCCCCACCCCGCCTCTTTTTTGAGCGAGTTACCCGCCCATCGCAGGGCTCTTTCCGCCCAAACTGCCGCTGTGTCCCCGCGGTAGCCTGATACAATCTCATTCCGAAAGGTGGTGCCCTATGTTTCAGCCTGATCTCCTCAAAGACCGCGCCATCTTCTTGACCGGCGGCGGTACCGGCCTTGGCCGCTCCATGGCCCTGCACTTCGCCAAGCTCGGGGCCCGGCTCTTCCTCATCGGACGCCGCGAAGAACCGCTCAAAATGACCTGCGATGAGATTCACCGCGATGGTGGCGCAGCCGCTTACGCCACGTGCGACGTCCGGGATTACAACGCCGTCGAAACCGCTATGACCACCGCCGAGAATCACTGGGGCGAAATTGATACGCTGGTGAACAACGCCGCCGGAAACTTCATGGCCCGCACGGAAAAGTTGTCGCCAAATGCCTTTCAGGCGGTTGTCGGCATCGTCCTCAATGGCACTTTTCATTGCACTCTAGCCTTCGCCAAGCGGCGTATCGCGAAAAAACTCGGCGGCAATGTCCTGAACATTTCCACGACCTACGCCGCGGCAAATTGTGGCTCGGGCTATGTTGTGCCCTCGGCCTGCGCCAAGGCAGGTGTGTTGGCAATGACCGCTTCGCTCGCCGTGGAATGGGCGAAATATCACATCCGCGTAAACGCTATCGCGCCCGGACCGTTTCCCACCGAAGGCGCGTGGTCGCGGCTGATGCCTTCGCAGAAGTTTGAGGAATACGCCCTCAACAAACATCCGATGAAGCGCTTCGGAAAGCACGCCGAACTCACCAATCTCGCGGTCTTCCTGCTCAGCGACATGGCCGAATATATCAATGGCGAATGTGTGGTGATTGACGGCGGGCAGTGGCTGCGCGGCGCGGGCGAATTCAACGATCTGGCGATGATCCCCGATGACGCCTGGGAGCAACTCGAAGCCGCACGCCCCAAGGAATAGCCGCAACCGTCAGGGCGATCTACCGCCCCAACTGCGCTTTAATCCGCTCGATCAACTTCAGCCAAAGAGTTGATTGTGACTCACTTCCCCCAAAATCCATTCGGCCGGCGGCCTTGACCCTGTCTTCACCCGCCGATACTCTATTGAATTACAACCTGAGTAGATTTTCTGCAGGTTAGGAAGATTCTTCATGGAACAGATCCACATAACGCTTCCCGATGGCAGTGTCAAAGACGTTCCCAGGGGCACCACGCCCATCGACATCGCCAAGTCCATCTCGCCGCGCCTCGCGGACGCCGCGCTCGTGGCCAAGGTGTACGCAACCGGCGGCACCGGCGCAAAGGAAAAGACCGGCATTTTTTCCAACTCCGCGGACCCCGCGGAAGACGGCAGCCTGCTGTTCGACCTGCGCCGCCCGCTGGAACAGGATGTCAAGCTGCAGATCCTCACCGAAAAAGACCCTGACGCCCTGTATGTCTTCCGGCATTCCGCAGCGCATCTGATGGCGGCCGCGGTGATGGAACTTTACCCCAACGTGAAGCTGGGTATCGGGCCGCCGGTCGATAACGGCTTTTTCTACGAATTCTTGCGCGGGCAGCCCTTCACCCCGGAAGACCTCGAAAAAATCGAAAAGAAGATGCACGAGCTGGCTGCTCAGGATCTGCAGAACGAGCGCAAGTTGCTCCCTAAGGCCGAAGCCCTTAAGCTCTATCAGGATTCCCAGCAGCTCTTCAAATGCGAACTGATCGAGGAAAAGGCCGACGAGCCGATGGTGTCCTTCTACACCACGGGCAAGTTCATCGACTTCTGCCGCGGCCCGCATATTCCCTCTACCAAGCGGATTCAGGCCTTCAAGCTGATGAGCGTTGCGGGCGCCTACTGGAAAGGCCAGGAAGGGAATCTGCAGTTGCAGCGCATCTACGCGGCGGCGTTCTACTCGCAAAAGGAGTTGGACGAATACCTGCACCGGCTCGAGGAAGCCAAACGCCGCGATCACCGCAAACTCGGCACGGAGCTCGATCTTTTCAGCATCCAGGAAGAAGCCGGGCCGGGCCTAATCTTTTGGCATCCCAAGGGCGGATTGATCCGCACGCTGGTGGAAAACTGGCTGCGCGAGGAGTTGCTGCAGCGCGGTTACGATCTCGTCTTCACACCGCATATTATGCGCCTCGATCTTTGGAAGACCTCCGGCCATACCAATTTCTACAAGGAAAACATGTTCGCCGCGGTGGAGGTCGAGAAGGCCGACTACCAGTTGAAGCCGATGAATTGCCCCGGCCACATCCTGATCTACAAATCAAAGTTGCGCAGCTATCGCGATTTGCCGGTGCGCCTGGCGGAACTCGGCACCGTTTATCGCTACGAGCGCAGCGGCGTTCTTCACGGTCTGATGCGCGTCCGCGGCTTCACCCAGGACGATGCGCACATCTTCTGCACCCCGCAGCAGATCGAAGCCGAAGTGGAAGCCTGCGTGGATTTTGCGTTCGCAGTGATGAAGAATTTCGGCTTCGACAAATTCGAGGTGGAACTTTCCGATTGGGATCCCAAGCATCCCGAAAGTTACGCCGGCAAGCCCGAAGACTGGCAGCGCGCCACCAGCGCTCTGGCCAGCACGATGTCCCGGATGAAGATTCCTTACAAGCACATGGTAGGGGAAGCGGCGTTTTACGGCCCGAAAATCGATGTGAAATTGATTGACGCAATTGGCCGCTCCTGGCAGCTCACTACCGTGCAATTCGATTTCAACCTGCCCGCGCGCTTCGGCCTTGAGTACGTCGGCGAAGACGGCGCGCGCCACCAGCCCTTGATGGTCCACCGCGCCCTGCTCGGTTCAGTCGAGCGTTTCTTCGGCATCCTCATCGAACATTACGCCGGCGCTTTCCCGCTGTGGCTCGCACCGGTGCAAGTGGAAATCTGCCCGGTTAGCGAAAAGGTGCAGGACTACGCGATACACATCCACGAAACGCTGAAAAACCACGGCATCCGCGTGCATCTTGATGACCGCAACGAAAAATTGCCCGCGAAGATTCGCGATGCGCAGCTTCAGAAGATTCCCTACATGCTGGTCGTCGGCCCCAAAGAAGCTGAAGCCGGCACCGTCAGCGTCCGCCACCGCAGCAAGGGCGACCTTGGCCCGCGGCCCCTCGCTGACCTCGTCGCTGCCCTGCAGCAGGAAATCGAAAAAAGAACCATCCAATAGTCGGCGCCGGCGAGAAGAAATGCATTCCTATCCTTATCCTTGTGCGCTGCGTTTGGCATGATATACTGTACAACCTGTCCCCAACTGGCTGAGGCCTCAGGGGATAGGGTGTCAAAACGGGGTGTGATCCCGCTGTGCGGGATGCCTTTAGTCTGCCAAGGGGGATTTATCGCTGAACGGAATTTCCGGCAAGCCGACCGCATCCGAATAAACGAGCGGATCCGGGCGCGTGAGGTCCGGGTTATTGACGAAGAAGGAGCTCAGCTCGGGGTAATGCAACCGTTCGAGGCCGTGCGCATGGCCCGCGAACGAGGATTGGACCTGGTGGAAATCTCGCCCACCGCGGATCCGCCAGTCTGCAAGATCACGGATTACGGCAAATTCCTCTACCAGCAGAGCAAGAAGGCTCACGAGCAGCGCAAGAGCAGCCGCGGCTCGCAGTTAAAGGAAGTGAAGTTTCGCCCGGCAACCGCGGAGCACGATTATCAGGTGCGCAAGAATCAGATTATCCGGTTCCTCGGAGATGGCCACAAAGTTCGCGCCATGATTTTTCATCGTGGCCGTGAAATGGCTCACCAGGAAGTGGGCCGCGCGAAAATGAACCGGCTCCTCGGCGAAATCGGTGAGCACTGCCAGATCGAAACGATGCCGCGCATGGAAGGTAACGTCCTGGTGGTGTTGCTGGCGCCGAAAAAAGGCGCTGGCATGGGAACGCGCAGCACCACGCAAGCGCAGCAGAACGTTTAGCGGCGTCATGCGGGATTGGTTTCTTTCGCCGAGAGCGCTTCGGCCACAAATTCCAGATGCAGGAGCCGAGTATATACGGCCCGCATCAACGCACCGAAAGGATTCAAAGCAATGCCACGCAATTCGCTGAAGCCCCAGAAGAAATTAAAGACGCATCGCGGCGCGCACAAGCGCTTCAAAATCACCGCGAACGGCAAGATTCTGCGCATGCATTCCGGCAAGCGCCACTTGCTCGGCACTAAGGCGGCCAAGCGCATGCGCAAGCTGAAGAAGCTCACGAAGGTGGATAAGACCGACGGGGCCGCCGTGCGGCAAATGCTGCCTTATGGGGCGTAACGCGCGCAGCGGCGCAAAAGGTTTTGTAGTGGCCAGTCTTTAGACTGGCACTCTTCAACAAACAGGTGCTGATGAACATGTCAGCCACTACACTCGAGATTGCGGAGCTGACATTCCGCAACAACGTGCCAGGCAGCGCTACACGGGTGCCGGCCGGCCGTTAGATCCCGCGATGCGGGATCGTAGCGCTGGTTTTCAAGACCGGCGCTGCTCGTTGCCGGGTTCGCCCGGCCAACGAATCCCACGGGAAGCAAACCCGTTGCGTGAAGTGCCTTGCCACACTTCGCCGCAACCTGTTCTGCTTCCAGACAAATTTGTAGCTCAGGCCTTCCGGCCCGAGGGTTTTCATGGCCACGAACGAAAATCCTCACCCCTGAAGGGGTGAGTTGCAAAAGAGGCAGTAAGGAGAAAACCCATGCCACGCGTAAAACGCGGCACCAAGCGCCGGGCTCGGCGTAAGAAGTATCTCCGGAGGACCAAAGGCTTCTTCCTGACCAAAAGCAAGCTCTACCAGTCCGCCCAGGAAGCGGCCAATCGCGCCGATCGTTATGCCACGCGCGACCGCCGTGTAAAGAAGCGGCAGTACCGCCGGTTGTGGATTCAGCGCGTGGGCGCGGCCGCCCGCCAGAACGGCATTACCTACGGGCAGCTCATCCACGGATTGAAAGCCGCAGGCGTTTCGCTGGACCGCAAGGTTCTGGCAGACATCGCCATAAAAGACGCCGCAGGCTTCACACAGCTCGTGGAAAAGGCCAAGGCCTTCGCGCCCAGGCCCGCCGCGAAAAAGGCGTAGCGTGCGGCGAATTCTCCAGTCGGGGCAGGCGACACGGTGCCCACATAACCGAGAAGAGACAAGTCATGGTTTCCGAAGACCCAACAAGAAAGTCCCTCACGCAGCTTGGCGTCACGGATGCGGTAGAGCTCTCATTACGCTTCCATGAGCTGCGCGCCTGCTTTCAAAGAGACCTCGCACGTGCAAAGGAATCCGACAAATGGGAGAAGCTTCGAGAGGAATGGACTGGTTCCGGGGATTCCGTAGAGTCGCGAATAAGAGAAAATTGGTTTAGGACCGGCCCCGCAGACCTGCGATCGGTCGTCGCACAATATCTCGACAATCTGATTAACGAAATCTTCATTCGGTCCACCGTCTTGCGCCCGCTTCGTCAACTCGGTGTTAGCCATCAGGACGAGGTTGCTCGTCAATTTGCAAAACTGAAACAACTCTTCGACGACGAGATCCAAAATTGTACTGATGAGACTGACCTTGGGGTAAGTCGAATTGAATGGCTGGGCCGCACTTCCGGAGTGTTAACACTTGTCACCAATAACTGGCTGAAGTCTGCGCCTCCCGAGCTTAAGCGAGTTGTTGGAACCGAATTTAACAAGCTAAAGGCTCACGTTGAAAATTCGCTTGACGCGTGGCGAGCCACCATCGACTCGCGCACTGGAGCAAGCAGGAGCGCCAAAGATCGCGTCGATCTCTCGCTCCCTGGCGTGATTCGCCCCTTCGGCACGCATCACCTGATTCGCCAGGTCTTGCAGGAAATCGAGGACATTTTCTTTTCCATTGGCTTTTCCGTCGTCGAAGGCCCCGAGATTGAAACGCCCTACTACAATTTCGAGGCGCTCAACATCCCGGAATTTCACCCGGTGCGCGACGACATGGACACCTTCTACCTGGAGCTGCCCAAGGGCGCGCCAGGTCCGCTGCTCCTGCGCACGCACACTTCGCCCGTGCAGATCCGCACCATGGGGAAGCGCCGGCCGCCCGTGCGCGTGATCGTGCCGGGCAAGGTCTATCGCCGCGATAATCCCGACGCGACCCACTCATTCATGTTCCATCAGATTGAAGGCCTTGCCGTGGATTCAGACATCACTTTTTGTGATTTCACCGGCACCATTGATTATTTTGTGAAGCAATTCTTCGGCGAAAATGTGAAGACGCGCTTCCGCCCCAGCTATTTCCCGTTCACCGAACCTTCCGTGGAATTCGACGCTTCCTGCGTCTTCTGTGGCGGCAGCGGCACGGCCAAGTCCGGTGGCACCTGCGGCAAATGCAAGGGCGTGGGTTGGATCGAACTTTTCGGTGCGGGTATGGTGGATCCCGCCGTTTACAGCTTTGTGAACTACGATCCCAAAAAAGTGAGCGGCTTCGCGTTTGGCATCGGCATCGACCGGTTAGCCATGCTTAAGTACGGCATCGACGACATTCAGGCCTTTTTCCAGAACGATGTGCGCTTCCTGCGCCAGTTTCCGTAATCGAGGAAGAATGCTCAGATGTCACACTACTGTCATCCCGAGCGGAGCGCCGACATGTTTTGTCGGCGAGGAGTCGAGGGATCTCTCTTCGACTTCTACCGCTCCAAAAACGTGCTTATGAGACCTGTGACGTTCGCTGACGCCCATGAACGGAAAGTTTTTGCACGAATGTATTTTTTGCGCACGCGAACTTCGGGCATTTGGACAGGAACTAGCGCATGAAAGTTGCTTACAACTGGTTGAAAGAATTTGTGGACGTGACCGCCCCGCCGGATGAGATTGCTTCGCGCCTGGCGCTTTCCGGCACCAACATCGCGGCCATCGAAAACGGTGCGCACGGCGCCGTGATTGACGCGGAAGTCAGCTCCAACCGGCCCGACTGCTTGGGCGTGCTCGGCATCGCGCGGGAAATTTCGGCGATTTATCGCCTGCCGCTGAAGCCGGTTGCGCCCAAGCCGGCGGAAAGCGCCTCAGCGAAGGTCAGCGGCGCCGTCAGCGTAAGAATCGACGCGCCGGAGCTTTGCGGGCGCTTCACGGCGCGCGTGCTGCGCGGCGTAAAGATCCAGCCCTCACCAGGATGGCTGAAGAGTCGCTTGGATGCCGCGGGCGTGGCCAGCATCAACAACGTCGTGGATATCTCCAACTACGTGATGCTGGAGTTGGGCCATCCGCTGCACACTTTCGATTTCGAGTTGCTGCGGAACCATAGCATCGTCGTGCGGCGCGCCAAAGCCAGCGAAAAGCTGAAAACGCTCGACGGCATCGAGCGCACCCTCGATCCCGGGATTCCCCTCGTGTGCGATGCGGATGGCGCCCGCGCCGTGGGCATCGGCGGCATCATGGGTGGCGGCGAAACGGAAATCTCCTTTTCCACGAAAAACGTTCTGATCGAGTGCGCCTGGTTTGATCCCGTCGCCATTCGCCGGGCCACGCGGTTCTTGAAACTCCACACCGAGGCCAGCACGCGCTTCGGCCGCAGCGCCGATCCGGAAATGGCGGAAACGGCTTCGCGGCGCTGTGCGGAATTGATCTTGCAGCTTGCCGGCGGTGAACTTCTCGCCGGCATCGTGGACATTTATCCGGGAAAACAGGCCGCAAAAAAGATCACACTGACGCGCGCGGAATTCCTGCGCGTGATGGGCGCTGACGTCCCCGACAAGGACCTTGAGGCCATCCTCGGCGCGCTTGGTTTCGCCCCAATTCGCGTGGACGACAATCGTGGGGCGGCAAATTCGCTCCTGGCCGCTTGGGGGTGCACGCAGCCTTCCTGGCGCGCGGATGTCCAACGCGAAATTGATTTGGTCGAGGAAGTCGCACGCATCTATGGTCTGGACAACTTCCCGCCGCGTTTGCCTGTGGCCCGAATCGCCGCAGCGCGTTTGCCGTATTACGAAGCGGAGATCCGCCTGCGCGAGCGCCTGATCGGGCTCGGCTATCACGAAATCATTACCATCCCGCACGTGGCGGAACAGCGCGACGATCTGTTTCGCCCGCCGGACGCGCAGGTGGCAAAACTTGCGAACCCTCTTTCCGAAGAAGCGGGCGTGCTGAAGTCCACTGGCCTTGTTACCATGGCTGGCGCTATCGAGTGGAATTTGAACCATGGGCAGCGCAACGTCCGGCTGTTTGAAATTGGTCGTCAGTATCGCCTCGTGGATGGCAAGCCCGTGGAAGCGCGTGTCCTCACTATTGGCGCCACGGGTGTGGCTCGGGAGCAGGGTTTGCACGATCCTGCGCGCGAATACAATTTCGCCGACTTGAAAGGCGATCTCGACGCCATTGGCGCGCTTTCCGGCGGATTCACATGGGACGATGGCGGGCCGGAGTGGCTGAATGCTGCAAAACGTGGCACCTTGCGCACCAGCCAGGAAGGAAGCCCGCCCATCGGCGCCGCGGGCTTACTGGCGAAGCGGATCGCGGAGAAGTTCAAGTTCCGGCAAGATGTCTTTCTCGCGGAACTCGATCTGGGCCCGGTCTATTGCATGTTCTACGGCTTGAAAAACAATCGGCGGTACGAGCCATTGCCGCGCTTTCCTGGTGTCGAGCGCGATTTTTCAGTGTTCCTCGAAGATGGCAAGACCTTCGCCGAGGTGAAAAAAGCGATTGAAGCGCTGAGCATCCCTGAAGTGACCGCCATTGCGGCGGCCGACCTCTTCCGCGGGAAAAATGTGCCGACGGGAAAATACTCTCTGCTAGTGCGTGTCACGTTCCAGAGCCGCGAAACCACGCTGACCGAAGCGCAGATCAATGATTTCTCCGGCCGAATTGTGAGCGCGCTGGAAAAAACTCTCAGCGCTTCCCTGCGAACCAGTTAGGGAAATACGGCCCGCCTCCCCGACCGGGTCGGGGTAAACTCCAGGCGGGCACTACACAAACCGACAATCATTCCGTTTGTTTCAGCGCGCGCTCGACCAGCGTAAGACAGCGCTCGGCCTGTTCCTTCAGCAACTCTTCGCGTACGCCTTTTTCCTTGCGGCCGCTGTGCAATTCGTCGGCGATGGAGAGCGCCGCAAGCACCGCCGCCTTCTGCGTGTCCACCGTCGAAGTCATCCCGGTGATGGCTTGCATCTTTGCGTCCACGTAAGCGGCGAGTTGCTGGACATAAGCTTCTTCCAGATCGCCGACAATGGTGTAACTCTGCCCGAAAATCTGAACTTTGACGCCTCGGCTCATGGCTCTTTCTCTTTCATTGTGACCACGAAGTGGGGTTGCGGTCCCAGCGGTGCGCGCGAAGCCTCTTGTGCAAATCAGGCGGCAACGGGCCCGCGGCGCTCGCCGCGCAGTTGGCCTCCACATTTTTGCGCTTGCGCATGCCCGGAATGATCGTGCTCACATCCGGGTTCGTCAGGATGAAGCGCAGCGCCAACTCCGCCATCGTGGACCCCTTGGGAATCAGCGGGCGAAGCGCTTCCGCGTGGGCCACGCTCGATTTCAGATTTTCCGGCACGAAGTAGGAGTTGCGCCAATCGCCCGCGGGCCACTTGGAAGCCCGCGTGAGCGTCCCGGTCAGCGTCCCTTCATCGAAAGGTACACGCGCGATCACCGCGGTATCTTTCATCCGGCAAATGGGGAAGAGGGCGTCCTCGGGATTCTGGTCGAAAATATTGTAGATGGTCTGGATTGCGTCGGCATAGCCCTCCAACACAGCGTGAATCCCATTGCAGGGCTCCCAGCGATTGACGCTCATTCCGCATGCGCGCACCTTGCCGCTTTTCTTCATCTCTTCGATGGAACGCGGCAGGCGCTCGTCGTTCAGCCAGCGGTCTTCCCAGGTGTGGAACTGCATGAGGTCGATCGTCTCGAGGCCCACATTCTTGAGGCTTTTCTCGATGTACTTCTCGACGTAGTGCGGCGGGTAGCAATCGTCCAGGGTGAATTCGCGCCGGCTGGGCCATTTCTGGTTTTTGGGCGGAATCTTCGTCGCCACGTAGAGATGCTCGTCCGGCCCGCCAACGCTGCAATTATTTTTGTAGTGCGCGATCACCTTGGCAAGGATCTGCTCGCTCTTTCCTTCACCGTAGGCCCATGCGGTGTCGAAGAAATTGCAGCCGAGCTCGACTGCGCGGTGCAGCGAAGCGAGCGTCTCCGCGTCGTCGGAGCCGGTCCAACCGGCCAAGCCCCACATGCCATAGCCAATTTCACTGACGTGCCAGCCGGCGCGGCCAAAGCGGCGGTAGTTCATGGGATCTCCCGTGCGTCCGAAGGACATTGTAACGGAGATAAGACGCGAATGGCGCGCGTGGTGATTCATTGGAGTCAGCGGCGAGTTTTCGTG
>Ga0187784_10004120_pt1 | contig 11759 bp, 14 predicted proteins | sample 1015_SJ02_MP15_2_FD_132964 | JGI IMG/M metagenome (GOLD analysis project Ga0187784, IMG submission 132964) | Tropical peat soil microbial communities from peatlands in Department of Meta, Colombia - 1015_SJ02_MP15_20_MG | ecosystem: Environmental > Terrestrial > Soil > Wetlands > Peat | place... | reverse complement strand
TGGTCGGGCGGCACGCGCATTGGTCATTGCCTCACCGACTTCAACCTGTTGTGGTCGCGGCGGGTTTTGGGCCAGGGCGCGGTCGTGCTGCTGATCACCGATGGGCTCGACCGCGATGTCGGCATCGGTCTCGCGCATGAAATGGATCGCCTGCACCGCTCCTGCCGCCGGCTGATTTGGCTCAATCCGCTGTTGCGTTACGAGGGGTTCGAGCCAAAATCTTTAGGCATGAGGGCGATGTTGCCGCATGTCGACGAGTTCCGTCCCGTGCATAACCTCGAAAGCCTCGAAGGACTGGTGACGGTGCTGAGTGCGCTCGCGCCGCGGCGATTGACAGCGGCCTCACAGCCGCAGATGGGAGTGCGAGCAGCATAGGGAAGCCCGAGGGAGAGAAGATGAGCGATCACAAGGAGATATTGGAACAGGCGGCCTCCTGGCGCGGCGCCGGCAAGGGCGTGGCGCTGGCGACCGTGGTTAAGACCTGGGGTTCTTCGCCGCGCCCCGCCGGCGCCAAGCTCGCCGTCGCCGAGGACGGCGCGTTTGTCGGCTCCGTGTCGGGCGGCTGCGTCGAAGGAGCGGTCATCGAGGAAGCGCAAGCCGCGATCAAGGACGGCAAGCCGCGACTCCTCGATTTCGGCGTCAGCGACGAGCAGGCCTGGGAAGTTGGCCTCGCTTGCGGCGGTAAGATCGAGATCTTTGTCGAGCCCGTCGAATGAAAAGCCGGTACATCGATGCGGTGATCGCCGCCAATGCCGATGGCCGTTCGGTCGCGCTGGCGACCGAGTTAGCCTCGGGTGCACAGCTCTTCCTCAACGGCGACCAGACCGACGGCAGCCTCGCACTCGATGAGGTGTCCTTGGGCGCGATGCGCGAGGCTTTGCGCGCCGACCGCAATATTTCGCTCGATACGGCGCAAGGGCGTGTCTTTGTCCAGGTATTCAGCCCGCCGCGCCGCTGCTTTGTAATCGGCGCGGTGCATATCGCGCAGCCGTTGGTGCCAATGTTGATCGCGTGCGACTACAAGCCGATCGTGATCGACCCTCGCGGCGCCTGGGCGACGGAAGCGCGCTTCCCCGGCGTTGAGCTCTCGAGCGAGTGGCCGGACGAAGCATTGGAACGCATGAAGCCTGACCGCGCCTCGGCAGTCGTCGCGCTGACCCATGACCCGAAGATCGACGACCCCGGCCTCATCATCGCACTGCGGTCGGAAGCCTTTTATATCGGCGCGCTGGGGTCCAGGCGGACGCATGCGAAGCGTCTGGAGCGGCTCGCCGCGGCGGGCTTTGGCGAAAATGAGCTGTCGCGCATCCACGGACCGATCGGACTCAATATTGGCGCGGTGTCGCAGGCCGAGGTCGCGGTGTCGATCGTCGCAGAGATGACGCAGATCTTGCGTCGCGGCGAGGTCTAGGAGACAGGATGCAATTCGGCGAGGTTCCGGTCGGCACGGCGGAGGGTGCGCTTCTCGTCCACAGCCTGAGGCTCGGCAAGACCGCGCTGAAGAAGGGACGCATTCTGTCGGCCGCCGACATCGCCGACATCACCGCCGCCGGGATCGACGAGATCACCGTTGTGTGCCTCGAGCCCGGTGACGTGCGCGAAGACCCGGCGGCCTCGCGCATCGCCGCAGCGGCCGCTGGGCCAGGCGTGACGACCGCACCGGCCTTTACCGGCCGTGCCAACCTCTTTGCCGAGACCAAAGGACTCCTGGTCTTCGATCGCGATCAGCTCGACCGCCTCAACCTCGTCGACGAGGCGGTGACGCTCGGCACCCTTCCGCCCTATGCCGTCGTCGAGCCGAAGCAGATGGTGGCGACGGTCAAGATCATCCCGTTCGCCGTGCCTGAGGGTGTGGTTGCACGCTGCGCCGAGATCGCCGCCGAAGCCGGAAAACTGCTGCGAGTCGCGGCCTTCCGGCCGCTCGCGGTCGGAATGATTCAAACGCGGCTGCCGGGGCTCAAGGAAACTATTCTCGACAAGACGCGCGAGGTGACGCAGGGCCGGCTCGACGCGCTTGGCTGCAGCCTCGCGCTGGAATGCCGCTGCCGGCATAAGACCGACGAGCTCGCGGCCGAGATCGCGGCCACCATCGATGATGTCGACATGTTGCTGATCCACGGCGCCTCGGCGATCGTCGATCGGCGCGATGTAATTCCCGCCGCGGTCAAGGCGGCCGGCGGCGCGATCGACCATTTCGGCATGCCGGTCGATCCCGGCAACCTCTTGCTGCTTGGCCATGTAAAGGGCAAGCCCGTGCTCGGCCTGCCCGGCTGCGCACGCTCGCCCAAGGTTAACGGGTTCGACTGGGTGCTCGAGCGCCTCGTTGCCGGGCTGTCGGTCGGTAAGCGCGACATCATGTCAATGGGCGCTGGTGGGCTGCTGGCGGAAATCCCGACCCGCGGGCTGAAGCGTGAGGGCATCGGCCAGGCGCCGATGCCGGCGTCAGTCGCCAAGGCGCCGCCAGGCCCACGGATCGCCGCGCTGCTGCTCGCCGCCGGCAAGTCGAGCCGCATGGGCGCCAACAAGATGCTGGCCGAGATCGACGGCCGCCCGATGGTGGCGCGAACCGCCCAGCGCCTCTTGGCATCGCATGCGCGGCCGATCGTCGCCGTCATCGGCAATCAAGCCGACGCGGTCGATGCCGTGCTTGGCAAGCTCCCGGTCGAGCGCGTCCTGAACCCGGATTTCGCCGAGGGGCTGGCCACCTCGCTGGTTCGCGGCGTCAGTGCGCTGCCGGCCGATATCGATGGCGTCATTGTCTGTCTCGGCGACATGCCGCTGATCGCCGGGCGCGACATCGACCGGCTGATCGCTGCCTTCAACCCACTCGAGGGCCGCTCGATCGTCGTCCCGACGCGACGCGGCCAGCGCGGCAACCCGATCCTGTGGTCGCGGCAATTCTTTCCCGAGATGCTGGCACTGAAGGGCGACCAGGGCGCCCGCAAGCTCATCGGGGAGCATGCCGATCTCGTTGTCGAGATCGAAATGGATAACGACGCGATCTTTATCGATATCGACACGCCCGAAGCGCTTGCGCAGTTGCGCGAGCGGGTCAAGCCGAGCGCCGCCTAACCTTTCGCGTTGGCGATCATGTAAGCGGCATAATCGACCGGCGTGAGCTTCAGCGCCTTAAGGTCGCTGTCGCCGGCAAGCGCGCGCGACACGACGATATGGTTCTCCACCTTGGCCTGATTGAGACGGAAAACCCCGCGCGCGCCTTTGAGCTTGGGATAGAGGTTCGGGTCGATCATCCGCTCCTTTCCGGCCAGGCGATCGATCGCCTCGTCCTCGTCCAGCCCCTCGACCGGCTCTACTCTGACGATCGACCAGTCGGTCTCGCCGGCCCAGCCCACGGCGGCGACTTCCTTGGGGTCGCCTTCAGTCACGCCGAGCTTGTAGACGTGCTTCCCAAGACCGACATCGGACGCCCATTTCCCCGCCTTGACGCTGCGGGCGACGTAGATGCTCGCCATGACTAACCCCAGTAGCGGCCGCTGCCCCCGATCGCGACATTGATGAGGCCGAGGATCAGATTGACCACCACGATAAAGCGGATCTGGTTCAGTTGCGCCGCCGCGCCGACCGTGTCGCCGGCCTCGAGCGCTGCCCGGAAACGCTTCCACGGCGCGAAGTACAGATGCAGGAAAATCAGGATCATCACGATCCCGATCGCCATCATCAGATGAAGATATGGACCCGCCGTATAACCGCCGAGAAACAGCGTGAAGCCCGTGATCGGCGACACGATGACCGCGGCGAAGACCCAGGGGAAGAAGTTCGAGAACACGCGGTGCCATAGCGCCAGCCGTACCGACGGGTCGAGCGGCTCTGCCGCGGGCCGCAGCACCACATAGGCAAAAAACATCCCGCCGACCCAGATGACCGCAGCGATCGTGTGCAGCAGCGCGGCGAGTGATGGAACGATGAGCTCGCTCATCGTTCTCAGCAGCCGTAACCGGGCGACTTACGGGCCAGGCCACCGTAAAGGTCGAGCATCCGGCCGCGCCACGCGAAGATCGGGTCGTCGATCGTCACCAACTCGAAATCGCTGATCGACCGCGCCCATTGGAACGCGCCGAAGACGATGTAGTCGGCATAAGCCGGGGCGTCGCCGCACACAAACGCCTGCCGCTCTATGGTTCGACGCAGCGGATCGAGGCTCGCGCGGAATGCCGGCAGCCGGTCGTCGCGGTCTTTCACCACATCCTCGAGTCTCATCCCGCCGAAACGCGGCTCACGCGACTGGCGGAAATATTCCTGATCCTTGGGGCCGATATGCTTGTAGATGTCGAGCACGACGAGCCTGATGAGCCCCACCTGAAGCACCGTCTCGGTCCAGTTCTGCACGAATTTCGACAGTCCTCGCGCCGCCTCGCCGGGGAACAGGCTCGGCCGCTCAGCGTAGCGCGCTTCGAGGTAGTCGGCGATGGCCGAGGAATCGTGCACGACCCGGACGCCGTCGATGATGACCGGCACGCGGCCGTCATTGGGGGGCGGCAGCTTGTCCTTCTCGGTGAAGCGCCACGGGATGGTCACGACCTCGAGGCCCTTATGCGCCAGCGCCATTTTCGTGCGCCAGCAGAACGGACTGAACCGGCGATCCGCCTCGACCCCGGCGAGGTCGTACATCGTGATGGCCATCGACGTGCTCCCCGAATGCCGGACGCACTATGACGCCTCCCGGCACCGGACAAAAGGACGCTCGATCGTGGACTAGCACCGCCGTATCTCCCTTGCCTTGCCCTGACGCACGCGCGTGCTATAAGGCGCAGCCAAGCTGCGGAGGCGCGCTTGCCGATCGTCTACATCTTGAACGGGCCGAACTTAAATCTGCTCGGCGTGCGCGAGCCCGCGACCTACGGTTACGATACGCTCGCCGATGTCGAGCAACGCTGTCTGGCGCGCGCCCAGGCGCTCGACCTGCAAATCGATTTCCGCCAGACCAACCACGAAGGCCAGATGGTGGATTGGATTCAAGAGGCACGCGAATCGGCGGACGGTATCATCCTGAACGCCGGCGCGCTGACCCATACCTCGGTCGCCGTGCATGACGCGCTCAAGGCAGCCGACCTCCCGGTCATCGAGGTGCACTTGTCGAACATTTTCCGGCGTGAAAGCTTTCGCCATCTATCCTATGTCAGCCTTGCCGCGAATGGCGGGATTTTCGGCCTCGGGTCACAGGGGTACGAGCTGGCGCTCGAGGCGATCGCCAGTCTGATTGAGTCCGCTACCAACGAAGGGCCACAGTGAAATTCGGTTCGCGGGGGCGTGACAACAAGCTAGCGCCCGATCCCGACCTGATCCGCTCGCTGGCGAAACTGCTCGACGAGACCGGACTCACCGAGATCGAGTGTTCGTCGGGCGATCAGCGCATTCGCGTCGCCAAGCAGGGAGCCGTGCCCGCGATCGCGGGCACACCTGCCCCCGCCGTCACGGAAAAACCTGCGCCGGCGCAAGTGTCGCCCCCGCCGGGAAGCAACGGCGCAGGGCATCCAGGCGCGAATGGTCACGACCGTCCCGGCACGTTGAAGGCGCCGCTGGTCGGCGTTGCTTATCTCGCGGCCGAGCCCGGCGCGGCGCCTTATGTCCGGGTCGGAGACACGGTAACCGAAGGCCAGACCTTGATGATCATCGAGGCGATGAAGGTGATGAACCAGATTCGCGCGCCGCGCGCCGGGCGCATCTCGCAGGTCTATGTCAGCGACGCCGAGCCGGTCGAGTACGGCACGGCGCTGATGCTGATCGAATAACGCGCCGAGGCCCTTTCACCCGCATGTTCGAAAAGGTCCTCATCGCCAATCGCGGCGAGATTGCCTTGCGCATCCACCGAGCCTGCCGCGATATGGGGATCAAGACCGTCGCGGTGCACTCCACCGCTGACGCCAATGCGATGAACGTGCGCCTCGCCGACGAAAGCGTCTGCATCGGGCCGCCGCCGGCGCGCGGCAGCTATCTCAACATCCCGGCGATCCTGTCGGCGGCGGCGATCACCGGTGCCGACGCGATCCACCCGGGCATCGGCTTTCTCTCCGAAAACGCCGATTTCGCCGAGGTCGTGCTGGAGCACGGCTTCGCTTTTATCGGCCCAAAACCTGACCATATCCGCCTCATGGGCGACAAGGTGCGCGCCAAGACAGCCGCCAAGGAACTCGGCATTCCGACCGTGCCGGGCTCCGAGGGCGCGCTACGCGACTCGAGCGAGGCAGTCGAAGCGGCGCGCGATATCGGCTACCCGGTGTTGTTGAAGGCCGTCTCCGGCGGTGGCGGGCGCGGCATGAAACTGGCGCGCGGCGATGCCGAGCTCAAAACCCTGCTCCCGCTTGCCCAGGCCGAGGCGCAAGCAGCCTTCGCCGATCCCTCGGTCTATCTCGAAAAATTTCTCGACCGGCCACGGCACATTGAGATTCAGCTCTTGGGCGATGGGCGAGGCAGCGTCGTGCATCTCGGCGAGCGCGACTGTTCGCTGCAACGCCATCACCAGAAAGTCCTTGAGGAAACTCCATCGCCCGGCCTTGATCCGGCGGCGCGTGAGCGGATCACCGGCATCGCCGTCAAGGCGCTCGAAAAATTCGGTTATCAGAGCGCTGGAACGATCGAATTTCTCTACCAGGACGGGGAGTTCTACTTCATCGAGATGAATACCCGGCTTCAGGTCGAACACCCGATCACCGAGATGGTCAGCGGCATCGACCTGGTGCGCGAGCAGCTGCGCATCGCCGCCGGCGCGACACTCGGCTACTGGCAGAGCGACATCCAGCTGCGAGGTCACGCCATCGAATGCCGGATCAATGCCGAGGATCCCGACGATTTCCGTCCTTCGCCCGGCCGGATAAGCGAGTATCACGCTCCAGGCGGTCCCGGCATTCGCGTCGACAGCGCGCTCTACCAGGGATACGAGGTGCCACCCTACTACGACAGTCTCGTCTCAAAACTGATCGTCTATGGCGGCGACCGCGACGAATGCTTGATGCGGTTGCGCCGGGCGATGGAGGAATATGTGATCGGCGGAATCGAGACGACGATCCCGCTGCATCAGCGTCTCGTGGACGCTCCGGGCTTTCACAAGGGTGATTACGATATCGGCTGGCTCGAACGGTGGCTCAGCCAAGGCCCGTGAGGATATGCGCACGCCATTTCGCCTGACGCCTGAAATCCTTATCAAAGCCTATTGCTCCGGGATCTTCCCGATGGCCGAGTCGGCGGACGACCCGGAGCTGTTTTGGGTCGACCCGGAACATCGCGGCATCCTCCCGCTCGATCGGTTTCATGTGCCGCGACGGCTCGCGCGGGTGGTACGCCAAGACCGCTTCGAAATTCGTATCGACAGCAACTTTGCCGGCACGCTTACGGCCTGCGCCGAGGCGACCGAGAAGCGACCCAACACCTGGATTAACAGCGAGATCGTGCGGCTCTACACCTCGCTGCACGAGTTCGGTGCGGTGCACAGCGTCGAGTGCTGGCAGGACGGTGCGCTCGTCGGCGGGCTTTACGGCATGTCGATCGGCGGCGCGTTTTTTGGCGAGAGTATGTTCAGCCGGGCCGCCGACGCCAGCAAGGTCGCACTGGTGCATCTCGTCGCCCTGCTGCGGATCGGCGGCTTTCGCTTGCTCGATCTGCAGTTCGTGACATCACACTTGGCGCAGTTTGGCGCGGTCGAAGTGCCGCGGTTGCAGTACCAACGCCTGCTCGCCGAGGCGCTGCGCTATCGCTGCGTTTTCCCGCGCGGATTGGGCGGCGGCGTCGGCGTGACCGGCGCGGGCGCATTGGCCGCTTTGCAGGCGAGTAGCGTCACGTCGTAGACCGGATGCTCAAGCTCCGAGAGGGCCGGGCTCGAGGAAAACATCCAGCCGCTGAAGAGACGCTTGGTCTCTTCTCCTGTCGGTGTTTCGTAGATTTGCAGAAAGGCCGCGTTCTCGGGTGAGTCTTCCGGCGGACTCTGCTCGCAATCGCGTACCACGATCGATAGCGTGCCGAAATGCACCGTGCTGCCAACCGGCGCCTCGATCTGCGAGGTTCGTGCCGAGATCTTGTCTAGACCTTGCAATATCGCGATCGGTTCGGGGATCATCGCGGCGGAAGCAGTGGTCGCTGCCGCGAAGCTGGCCAGCGTCAACGCGGCAAACGGCAGCTTCATTTACGGTAGGGGTTCACGAGACGCGCAACGATACCGGCCAAGACTTCGCGCAACTGCGCCTCGTCGCAGCCCATCAACACGCCGTCCTCGAGCGCGTCTTGCGCCAACTCGCGCAGCTCGGCCAGGTTCTCGTTCAACACCTTGATCTTCTCGACGCAGGAGACGGGTTCGCCCTCGGGCGTGTGCCAGACTGGAAATTCGTTGGAAATCTTGGCCATCGCGGCCCTGCCCTATTTTTGCGGCGACGGAGCGTCGCTTCCAGATAGGGATCCGGGTGCGGCGCTGGAAGGAGCGGCGGGCGCACCGGAATCGCCTTCGCCAGGCTTCTTGTTGCCCGGGGGCGAGAACATCATCTGGCCGATCAGGTGTTCGAGGCTCACCGAGGATTGCGTGTATTTGATCTGCCCGCCTGGCGCGATGTCCTTCTCCGACCCGCCCGGCACCAGCGACATGTATTTATCGCCGAGGAGACCCGACGACACGATTTCCGCGACCGAGTCGTCGGGCAGCTTGACTTCGGGCTCTACACTCATCTTCACAGTCGCGAGGAAAGTCTTCGGATCGAGCGTCGTCGACAGCACCGAGCCGACTTTGATGCCACTGATCCGGACATCACTGCCGTCGCGAATACCGTCGATATGCTCGAAATTGGCGCTGAGTTCGTAGCCCTTTACCGCGCGCAGCTGACTAGTGCTGTAGGCGAAGAACAGAAACAGCGCGGCGACGACCAGAACGACCGCGCCCATCACAGTTTCGATCACGTTACCCTTCATGCTGCGGCTCCGCGCGTCATTGAGCGGTTCGGCGCTGTTATTCCGGCGTCCATGGTTCGTAATCGCCCGTGGCGCGCGCCCGGTGCCCGCCGCGCAGCACCGAGCCTGGCGGATGATACGCCTGGGGTGTTCCGGTCATGTTGGGCTGGTGCCGCTTTTCCCACGCGTAGTGAGGCCAGGAGCCCGGTATTTCGTCGACCGTGTGGTGGAGCCAGGCGTGCCATTCGGGCGGGACCTTGGAGCCTTCCGGCTCACCCTTGTAGATGACCCAACGGCGCTCCCGGCTGAAACGCCCGCCGCCGCGCCCCGATGGGTTGTCGTACTTAAGGCGATAATACCGGTTGCCATAGGCGTCCGATCCCATCAGTTCACCGCGCAGCCAGGTGAGGAGTCGCGTGCCCAGCGTTGTCATTGTTCCGTTCCGTCAGAGCGCGCGGACTATCGCATCGCCGCCGGGGCAGGGTAAAGCCCCGGCTATAAACCTTGCGCCATCGCAGCAGTTGAGCGGGCGGAACGCGAGTCGCATCGTCCGTCAAGCCGTTTTCTATATCTTGTGTCTCTTAAAATTTTAGACATAGATGTTGATCCGCCTTCGGCCGCGGAACATAATTCAATGGTTGAAGGATCAGGGGACACCGGATGTAGCGAACACGCTGGCCGGAAAGCCCCCAAAAACATCGGGGGATGTTATGCATATCGCGCGTCGCTTTACCACTGCCGGCCAAGACCCCTACGAAAACATCGCGTTCCGTACCGCGACGAGCGAAATCCGCAACCCCGACGGATCGGTCGTTTTCGCCGCCGAAGGCGTCGAGGTTCCAGCGGAATGGAGCCAGGTGGCGTGTGATATCCTGGCGCAGAAATATCTGCGCAAGGCCGGCGTGCCGACGATCCTCGCGCCGGTTGAGGAAGACGGTGTCCCCACCTGGCTGTGGCGCCGAGTCGCGGACGAGGACAAGCTCGCCTTGGTGCCAAAGGACGAGCGCACCAGCGGCGAGACCAGCGCCAAGCAGTGCTTTGACCGGCTCGCCGGCACGTGGACCTATTGGGGCTGGAAGGGCGGCTATTTCGACGCCGAGGACGACGCCTGCGCCTATTTCGATGAGCTGCGCTACATGCTCGCCACGCAGATGGGCGCGCCCAACTCGCCGCAATGGTTTAATACCGGGCTGCACTGGGCCTACGGCATCGACGGGCCGGCGCAGGGCCATTTCTACGCCGACTGGAAGACCGGGAAGATCAAGGCGTCGGAAAGCGCTTACGAGCACCCACAGCCGCACGCCTGCTTTATCCAATCGGTCGCCGACGATCTCGTCAATGAAGGCGGCATCATGGACCTCTGGGTGCGCGAGGCGCGCCTCTTCAAATACGGCTCGGGCACCGGCTCGAATTTCTCACGGCTGCGCGGCGATGGCGAACGGTTGTCGGGCGGCGGCCGCTCGTCGGGGCTAATGAGCTTCCTCAAGATCGGCGATCGCGCGGCGGGCGCGATCAAGTCGGGTGGTACAACGCGGCGCGCCGCGAAGATGGTGATCGTCGACACCGATCACCCCGACATCGAGGATTTCATCGACTGGAAAGTCATCGAGGAGCAGAAGGTCGCCGCGCTCGTCGCCGGCTCGAAGCTCTGCGCCAAGCACCTCAACCTGATCATGGTGGCGTGCCGTGAGCCGCGGATCGAGGACCCGTTCGATCCCAAGCAGAACCCAGCGCTAAAGCGCGAAATCCGCGCCGCGCGCGCGGCGATGATCCCGGAAAATTACGTGCAACGCTGCATGCAGTTCGCGCGCCAGGGCTTTGAGAGCATCGATTTCCGTACCTACGACACCGATTGGGATTCCGAGGCGTACCTGACCGTCGCCGGGCAGAACTCCAACAACACGGTGCGCATCACCAACGAATTTCTCGACGCGGTCGAGCAGGATGCGGACTGGAACCTCAACCGCCGCACCGACGGCAAAGTGGCAAAGACTGTCCCCGCTCGCGCGCTGTGGGACCGCATCGCCTATGCGGCTTGGGCCTCGGCGGATCCCGGTGTGCAGTTCGACACCACGATCAACGATTGGCATACCTGCCCCGAGAGCGGCCGCATCAACGCCTCGAACCCCTGCTCGGAATACATGTTCCTCGACGATACGGCGTGCAACCTCGCCTCGCTCAACCTGATGACTTATCGCGGCGAGGACGGGTTCAACGTCGCCGACTTCCGCCATGCGACGCGGCTGTGGACGATCGTCCTCGAGATCAGCGTGATGATGGCGCAATTCCCGTCGCGCGAGATCGCGCGGCTCTCCTACGCCTATCGCACGCTCGGCCTCGGCTACGCCAATCTCGGCGGCCTGTTGATGTCCATGGGCATTCCCTACGACAGCGACGAAGGCCGCGCGATCGCAGCGGCGATCACGGCGCTGCTTACCGGCACGACTTACGCGACTTCGGCGGAGATGGCGGCGCAGCTCGGCCCCTTCCCGCATTACGCCAAGAACCGCGACCAGATGCTGCGCGTGATCCGCAACCATCGTCGCGCCGCGCATGGTGACAAGGCAGGATATGAACAGCTGGCGGTGCCGCCTGTGCCGCTCGATGCTGCGAGCTGTCCCGACAAGCCGCTTGTCGAAGCGGCGACCGGCGCCTGGGATGCGGCGCTGGCGCTTGGCGAAAAGCACGGCTTCCGCAACGCGCAGACCACGGTTCTCGCGCCGACCGGCACGATCGGCCTGGTGATGGACTGCGACACGACCGGCATCGAGCCCGACTTCGCGCTCGTCAAGTTCAAGAAGCTCGCGGGAGGCGGCTACTTCAAGATCGTCAACCAGACGGTCCAGCCGGCGCTCGAGACGCTCGGCTACACG
>Ga0187784_10004119_pt1 | contig 11759 bp, 8 predicted proteins | sample 1015_SJ02_MP15_2_FD_132964 | JGI IMG/M metagenome (GOLD analysis project Ga0187784, IMG submission 132964) | Tropical peat soil microbial communities from peatlands in Department of Meta, Colombia - 1015_SJ02_MP15_20_MG | ecosystem: Environmental > Terrestrial > Soil > Wetlands > Peat | place... | reverse complement strand
GGGAAGCCTGGGCTATTCGGCGGGTCCGTTCCCGTTCGGCAAGCATGGCGTTTCCGACCCGCATTTCTTCATTATGTTCGGCGTCTTCGCGCCGGCGGCGGCGTATTACGTTCAACTCGCTTCGCACCACGGGACGGCAGCGGGTTGGCATCTGTTATTTTCTGCTATGCCGCTGCGGGCCCTCGTCATCGGCCTGCCGCTTGGTGCGTTCTCGGTCATGATTCTTATCATCGACGACGTGAGGGACCGCCACTTCGATGCCGCGAAAGGCTGGCATACCGGACCGATCCGCTTCGGTATGAAGTGGAGCCGCGTGGAATATCTTTTGATGGTGGCGTTTGCGTACCTCGTTCCATTCTGGTTCTGGCTGCAATGGGGACTTGACGCTTGGGTGCTGCTGCCGCTGATCACGCTGCCGTTCGCCGTGATGATCGCGCGAAGGCTGTGGACCGCGGATGACCACGATACCTTACAGCCGATGACGCCGCTCGCCGCGTTGCTCTGTCTCGGCTATGCCATACTGCTCGCCGCCGGCATTATGCTGTAGAATTAAAGCTGTAATGCCCGAGAATGCTCTCGCCTTGTCGTCATAGGCGAACAGCTCCGCATAGCGGCCCCAGGCGGTGGCGGCGCGCAGCGTTCTTTCCGCATCATGATGGTTCAAATGATCCTCAAGCTCGACCTCGAATCTCGTCCGTGGCGCCCGGTGCCCTTCCCGCTCTTGAAGAATACGGCAGATGTGCGCAGTCAGCGGCACGAACCGGAGCAGATGCTCCCTGAACAGCCGTTTGCGCTCATCCGTGGTGCTGCGTGCGAAGACATTTCCCGCCGTCGTAAGCTTCAAAGCACCGTCTTTGAGCTCGGCAAATTCCAAAATGTGAAGGCCTTCGGCAATTGGAAAGAGATCATTGATTTCAAGTGCAAGCGAGCTCGCCAGCGTATCGAGCTCCGCCCGGCCGCGATACGGCGGCGCCACGAGGATCTCGATCAATCCGCTCATTCGATTGACGGACGCCAGCGGCAGCGGCTGGGCCAGCCCTTCATGAGTTTGCTTGAGAGCGCTGAGGGACGCAATCGTCCGCGCCGTGAGCACCGAATAGACTGTATCCACGATGTTTTCGAATTCCTCTTCGAGCCGGCTGCGCGGACGTGGCAGCGTGACGGGGATCTCTGCGGCAATTCGAGCCGGATTTGACGACAGAACGATCAGGCGGTCGCACATCAGCACCGCCTCCTCGATGTTATGCGTCACCATGAGCACCGATTTGGTCGGCAACTGGTGTTCCACCCACAGGTCCAGAAAATCCGTGCGCAACGTCTCGGCAGTCAAAACATCGAGCGCCGAAAACGGCTCGTCCATCAAAAGCACGTCGGGCCGGGTCGCGGTCGCCCTGGCAAAGCCAACGCGTTGACGCATGCCGCCGGAAAGCTCACGCGGATAGGCGGACTGGAATCCATCAAGCCCGATAAGATCGATGGCATCCTGTGCGCGTTGGCGGGCCTCTTGGCGCGGCAAACCGAGCGCATCGAGTCCGGCCTCGACATTTTCAAGCACGGTAAGCCATGGGAACAGAGCGAAGGTCTGGAACACGATCGCGATGCCTTCGGCGGGTTCGGTCAGTGCTGCGCCGCGGTAGAGCACTGCGCCGGATGTGGGCCTGATGAGGCCACCCGCGATCCGCAGCAACGTCGATTTGCCCGAGCCCGACCGGCCCAGGAGACCGAGAACCTCGCCGGCATGGATCGACACGTTGATGTCGTCCAAAACCAGCAGAGGCTCGCCTGACCGTTTGGGAAAAGCCATGCAAATCTTGCGCAGGTCGATGATGATGGCGCTCTTGTCGTCGGTCAACATTCGCCTCCCTCAATCGAGCCGCGTTCGGCGCTCCGCGTAGGCATAAAGGGGACGCCAGAGCAGACGATTCATGCCGACCACAAGCACTGACATGACCGCAATGCCGAGCGCAATGCGCGGATAATCACCGGCCTGCGTCATTTGCGCGATATAGGCGCCCAAGCCTCCCCCGTTGAGCTGGGTCGGTCCCCAGCTGACCACCTCGGAGACGATGCTTGCATTCCAAGCCCCGCCTGATGCCGTGATTGCGCCAGTCACGAAGTACGGGAAGATCCCCGGAAGCATGACGTCGCGCCACCAACGCCATCCGTGTATCCGGAATGTTTTCGCCGCCTCCCTGAAGTCGGTCGGAAAGGCGCTCGCGCCGGCGATGACATTGAACAAAATGTACCACTGCGTTCCAAGAATCATGAGCGGGCTCAACCAGATCTTCGGCGGAAGGTTAAACCGGACGATCAGATAAACCACAACCGGGAAGAGCAAGTTCGCCGGGAACGCAGCAAGAAACTGGGCGACCGGCTGAATCTTTTCCGCCAAGACCGGACGCAAGCCAACGGCAACTCCGATCGGGACCCAGATGACTGTCGCAATGACAATGAGGATGGCGACGCGCAGCAAAGTGATGCCGCCATTGCCGATCGCGTCGAACACGTCTCCCCATGACAATTCCGTCTCTGCAAACCGCAGCAGCGCCGCGCCAAGGTAAGCAATGGCGAGTAAGACAAGTCCATACCAAACGACGTCAAGCAATAGAAAAGGAACTTTCCGTCCGGCGAGCGGTCCGACAAATAACCGGCCCGAAAGCCGGGCGCGCGCCGCGGCCTGCGTCACGGCGGCGATCGAGTCAACCGCCGTGCGCAGCAGGCTTGTCCGCTGGAACAGACCGATGATCCAGCTCCGCGGCACGACCGTAGCCGCAGTCTGCTCGTAACGAAACTTGTCCGCCCACGCCACCAGGGGACGGAACAGAAGCTGATCATAGATGAATATCGTGACCGTCATGGCGAGGATCGCCCAGCCAACGGCCGCCAGGTCACGCGCTTCGATCGCGCGCGCGACGTAGGAGCCGATCCCCGGTAGCGCGACATTGAGGTCGCCGACGGCAATGGCTTCCGAGGCGACGACGAAAAACCATCCGCCGGACATCGACATCATCGTGTTCCAGACGAGGCCCGGCATGGCGAAGGGGACTTCGAGGCGCCAGAAGCGCTGCCAGCCGGAAAAACGGAAACCGCGACTGGCCTCGTCGAGATCGTACGGAATGGTGCGCAAGGACTGGAAGAAGCTGAACGCCATATTCCAGGCTTGGCTGGTGAAGATCGCAAAAATCGCGGCAAGCTCCACCCCTAATGTCCTACCGGGGAATAATGAAACGAAAAAGACGACGGTGAATGACAGGTAGCCTAGCACCGGAACGGATTGGAGGACGTCTAGGAGCGGGATCAGCACCATTTCAGCGCGGCGGCTCTTGGCCGCCAAGGTGCCGTAGGTGAAAGTGAAAACCAGCGAGGCGACGAGCGCTGCCAGCATTCGCATCGTGGTCCGCAGCGCATAATTCGGTAGCGCACTTGGCGCGAGCGAAATTTCCGGCTGCTGGCCCGCAGCAAGCGGCGCGAGCATTTGACGTGCACCCGATCCGATCAGGAGAATGATCGCAAGGATCAGCACCAGCGCAACGAGGTCTCGCCAATTCGCGCGTTGCGGATGCCAGACTCCGCCGCTGAGGACTTCGGCGTGATGCTCCACGGTTTGTCTCCGTTACGGCGCAAGTCGACAGACAGTCAATGATCTAGACACGCTGCATTTTGCTGGATCAGTGGGAAGCCCGCTATTGCAGAAAACATGGGCTGTGCCGACTTCGCCATCAAACAGCGGACAAATTGAACAGCATCCGCAGACCGAAACTGGCTCCGAATGCCACCAGCGCGGCGCTCATCCCAATAGCGAACGCCTCCAACCCAGACCGCAGCCAGCTTGCAGATGACCATCGGCTCTTGACGGCGCCGACGAAGAAGAAGGTCGATCCAGTGGCGATCACGCAAGCGATCAGCCCGCCGGCCAATAAGTAACTGACCAGCGGCACGCAACCGCACAGAATGAACGCCGCAAATGTGCTCAAAGCGGCCAGGACCGGCGATCTTTGCGTCGGCGCCAAACCGTATTCCTCCGTCGCCATCGTCTTCGTCCAAAGCGCCGGATCGGACGTAATCACGGCGACGACCCGATCGAGGTCGTCGCCGGAAAATCCCTTGGCCGAGAAAATTTGCCGGATTTCCTCGCGCTCACCGTCCGGCACCAGCGCAATATGCTTCTGCTCGATGGCCAGCACCCGCTCGTAATCGTCGCTTTCGGATTTGGTGCCGCTGTAGTTGCTCGCCGCCATGGCAAAACCGTCAGCCAAGAGGTTGGCGAAGCCGAGAATAAGCAGAATAGAGGCCGACAGGTCCGCGCCCGCCACGCCCGCCACGATGGCGAAGGTCGTGACCGCGCCGTCGATGCCGCCGTAAATCCAGTCGCGCAGATAATTGCTGCGCGGTCCGCGGGCGAGGCGATCGCGAATCGCTTCTTCCGAGTGGCTATGCTCCAACGCGGGGGACATTTGCTGCCTCTGGCGTAAAATGTATTCGAACGAATGGTAGCGCGGAGTAAGGCGGTCCGCAGCCGGATCCGTCAGCGCCGGCGCCTGTCGTGGCATCGCGATCAGGCCTCTGTTTCAACCTCGGCAGCGCCCGGCAGTCCTTGATCTAACGCAAGGACAGCCTGCCGGATTTCGCTATCGATTTGCAACGGCATGAGTGCGGACTCGGTCCGCGGCGCGGCGAGCGGAAAATGCCGACATCGATTTTTATCGCCAAGCTTTTGGGTCCGGTCTACGCGGTGGTCGGGATCGCTTTACTGGTCAAGGTCGAGAGCTATCGCGTCATGTTGCAGGAGTTTCTGCAAAGTGCGGTTTTGCGCTACCTGGCCGGCTTGCTCGGCCTGCTCGCCGGCTTGGCGCTCGTGCTGACCCACAACGTGTGGGTATTCGACTGGCGCCTGCTCATCACCTTGATCGGATGGGTCACCATCGTTCGTGCCGTGGTCACTATTTTGCAGCCGGACCAAATCGTCGCGCTCGGCAACGCCGTTCTCAAGCATCGCACGGCGTTCACGGTAGCGGCGGCGGTCAATCTCCTGATCGGTCTCGTCTTGACCTATTTCGGCTATTTCGCGTAGCAGCCGCGCCGATTGACCCAAATCAATGATTTCATTGGCGGTTTGCTGCTATGCCACCGCGGCAATGCTGGCGGCGATGGCTGGCATCGTTGGCCAATCGGAACAAGCGAAGCGACGCGATTGAGAACACAATGAGACGCCGAATGGTCCGCGCAACGGCGGCGATGATTGTCGCGCTGATCACGGTTCTGGCGTGGACTATCGCGGCGTCCGCCACGCCGCAGGAACTGCATTGCATCTTGACCGATATCGGCACCCGCCCCGGATCCGAAAGCCGACCGATCGTCGTGGTATTTGATCAGGACGCAAAAACGCTAACCGCCGAGGCGAGCAGTCACAATTACAGCTTGCGCAACGTGTCGATCAGTAACGTCTCGATAAACGGCGAGGATGATAGCGTCAGCCTCGGCATCGACCGATCGTCGCTCGGCATCGTGTGGCAGCAATACGGGGCGAACGACATCGTCACCGAATATGGACAATGCCGGCGGACCGATCCTGCTGCGGCTGCCTCGATCCACTGACACACAAGCCGCAGCGAACGAGGGGCGCAAACGGACGCCCTGCTCCGCTCCGGCGGCAACGTCTGGTCCTTGCGTTGACACAAATCAATGTGCTCGCCCGAGGTTACGGGCAAGCCGATGAGCGGGGTGACGGACGGTCAAAGAGAGAGAGGGGTTTTACGGCGTCGGCCCCAGCGCGTCCCTATCGGATGCAAGAGACAAAAATGAGTGTCAGCGCAGAGGCGTCACACAGCGAGGCCCGTGGCCAGGGGCTAACATCTCCGGTGTCTCTTACCGCCGCACGCAAGATGGACCCCGGCCTAAAAAAATATTGGCTGACGGGGGCGATCGTCGCGCTGTTCATTGTCGCGGGGATCGGCGCTCTATTTTGGTCGCTGGGCCAGAGCAGCGCCCCGCAGTACGCCACCGCGGCGGTCGGGCGCGGCGCGATTTCGCGAACCGTCACCGCAACGGGAACGGTCAACCCGGTGCTTACGATTATCGTCGGCACCTACGTCTCCGGCGTCATTCAAGGCCTATACTGCGATTACAACACGCATGTGCGAGCGGGTCAGGTCTGCGCCAAGATCGATCCGCGCCCCTATCAAGCGATTTTCGATCAATATTCCGGTCAGCTGCTGCGCGATCAGGCGACGTTGGACAAGGACCGCACGGATCTCGTGCGCTATCAGAAACTCGCCGCGGAGAACTCCATCGCCCGCCAACAGGCCGAGGATCAGGTTTTTGTCGTCAACCAGGACGCCGCGACGGTCAAGCTCGATCAGGCGCTGGTGGAAGGCGCCAAGCTCAATCTCGATTACACCGACATCGTCTCGCCGGTGGATGGCACCGTCGTGTCCCGCAGCGTGACTGGCGGGCAAACCGTCGCCGCTAGTTTCCAGACGCCGACCCTGTTCCTGATCGCCACCGACCTCAAACAGATGGAGGTGGACACCAATACCAGCGAAGGCGACATGGGCGGGGTCAAGGAGGGCGACAAGGCAACCTTCACTGTCGATGCCTTTGCGCAGCGCGTCTTTGCCGGCACGGTCACGCAAGTACGCCGGTCGCCGCAGACGGTGCAAAATGTCGTCACCTACGATGTCGTGATCGGTATCGATAACAGCGATCTGGCGCTGGTGCCGGGAATGACCGCCTCGACCCAGATCGTCATCGATCAACGAAACGACGTGCTGCGCGTGCCCGACCAGGCGCTGCGCTATGCGCCGGGCGGTCTTTCCGGTGTTGCGGGTGCGGGTGCGCCGACGAGCGGACGCGAGCGCGTTTGGCTGTTGCGCGACGGTGCGCCGGTCGCGGTGCCCGTAGTCACCGGTCTCGATGACGGTACCTTCACCGAGATCGTGCAAGGCGATCTGCGCCCGGGGGATCAGGTCATCACCGCCGAAGGCGGCCCGCAAGGCAGTAGCCAGTCGGGTTTGCCGGCGCCGCGCTTTTGAGCTGGCGTCCGATGCAGCAGAACGGACCCGCAGCAGCGCCGCCGATCATCAAGGTTGAGAATCTGACCCGCACTTTCATCCTCGGCGACGTCGAGGTCAAAGCGCTGCGCGGGGTCAGCCTGACCGTCGAGCCCGGCGAATTCGTCGCCATCATGGGCTCGTCGGGCTCGGGCAAGTCGACGCTGATGAATATTCTTGGCTGCCTCGACCCGCCGACCAGCGGCCGTTACCTGCTCGAAGGCGTCGACGTCGCGGGCTTAGGCGAACCGGAGCTCGCCCGCATCCGCAGTGAGCGGCTTGGCTTTGTATTCCAGAGCTTCAACCTGTTGCCGCGCACCAGCGCCCTCGAGAATGTCAGCTTGCCACTCTACTACGCTGCCTCGGGGCCGAAGCGCCGCGCCGTGCGCCTCGAGCGGGCGCGTGCCACCTTACGATTACTCGGCCTCGGCGGCCGCGAGCGCAGTACGCCCGGGCAGCTCTCTGGCGGTCAACAGCAGCGCGTCGCGATCGCGCGAGCGCTGATCAACTCACCGAGCCTGCTGCTCGCCGATGAGCCGACCGGCAATCTCGATACGCGGACGTCGCACGAGATCATGGAGACGCTCGTCTCGCTCAACCGCGAACAAGGCGTCACCATCGTCCTCGTCACCCACGAAGCCGACATCGCCGCTTATGCCAACCGGATCGTGACGATGCGGGACGGCGAGATCATTTCCGACGAACCAGTCAGCAAACCGGCGCAATTAGCGGCGGATGGCGGGATCAAGCGCTCCACGTTTTTTCAGCCGCGCGCGGCGGGCGCCCCGAAAATTGCGCCCGGCGCGCATCTGGCGTTCGGGCTGATGGTGCTTGCCACCGCGGCGCAGGCGATCGGACGCAACAAGATGCGCTCGGCGCTCACCATGCTGGGCGTGTTCATCGGCGTCGCAGCGCTGATCACGATGGTCGCCATCGGCCAGGGGGCCAACGAGGCCGTGCGCAAGCAAATCGAGAGCCTCGGCACCAATGTCGTCGTGATCCTGCCTGGCGCCATCACTACGGGCGGCATCCGCGCCGGCTACGGCAGCGCCAGCACGCTCACGGTCGCGGATGCTCGTGCGATTCGCCGCGACGATCCCGCCGTCGCGCAAGTCGGCTATCTGATCCGCCAGCAGGGCCAGGTGCAGTATGCCAGTCAGAATTGGACGACGAACATTCAAGGCGTAAGCGCAACTTATCCGCCGATTACGAATTGGCGCATCGCGGCGGGCCGCGGCATTACCGCCGACGATGACCTCAAGGCCGACCTCGTCGTCGTGATCGGACAGACGGTATACCGCCAGCTGTTTGGTCCCGGCGAGAACCCGATCGGCGCCTTCATCCAGGTCAAGAGCGTGCCGCTCCAAGTGATCGGCGTGTTGGTTGCCAAAGGGCAATCGGCGTTCGGCACGGATCAGGACGATCTCGTCATGATGCCGTTCACCACCGCCGAACGCAAAGTGCTGGGCGTCGCCGCGCCCAGCCAGCAACAGACGCCCCTGAATTGGCCGTATCTGCCACCGCCTAATCCGTACAACTTGCAGGCGCGGCTGACCGGTTTTGCCAATCAGATCTATGTGCAGGCGGTGAGCCAGCCGCAAGTGCAGACCGCGATCCACCAAGTCAGCGACACGCTCATTCGGCGCCACCGCATCAAGCCCGGCGCCGTCAACGACTTCGACTTGCGAAACTTAAGCCAATTCGTCGAAACCGCGGAAAGCAGCAGCCGCATCATGGCGCTGCTCCTGGCTGCAGTCGCCTCGATATCGCTCATTGTCGGCGGCATCGGCATTATGAACATCCTGTTGGTATCGGTGACCGAACGGACCAGGGAGATCGGGCTGCGCATGGCAATCGGCGCCCGCCGGCTGCACGTGCTGCTGCAATTCCTCGCCGAAGCGATATTTCTCAGCGTCAGCGGCGGGCTTGCCGGCATCGTGATGGGCGCCGTGACCTCGGTCGCTATTTCAATGATTGCCGGCTGGCGCGCACCGATTTCGCTGCCGGCCGTCGCCGGCGGCTTTTTGTTCTCCGCCGCGGTCGGCGTGTTCTTCGGCTATTACCCCGCGCGCAAAGCCGCCCGCCTCGATCCGATCGAGGCGTTGCGGTACGAGTAGGCTGGAGACCGTTGCGATCTTGGCAAAATTCGGCGCGCCGCGCTAAGCCGCACCGATCCCGTTCACCATCAAGACCAGCAGCACCAGCGAGATAGCGACAAGGCCGAGGCCGAGAATCTTTGAGCCGAGCGTCAACGGCCGCGACGGCGCTTCCACCAAGTAACTCTGCAACTGTCCGGTTTGCGTAAGACGAGCATATTCAACGCCATATTCGCGTTTGAACTCCTCGAGCGGCATTGAGCCGGTGAACATGACGACGTCGACGGGAAACTTATCCGGCCGCCAGTGATTGACGAAGTAGTGGACCGTGAACAGGTAGCCGGCGGCGAAGATCGCCTCATGACCATGAACGACGTCGGCGACGTTGAAGCTCCATCCCGGTAGATATGCGGCATTCAACACTTTGAACCACAGCACCGCACCGGTCACGGTGAGCAAGGCAACGCCCGAAAACGAGCCCCAATAATCGAGCTTTTGCTGATAATTCCAATGGTCGGATTGCGGCCGCGGACCGGCTCCGACGAACCACTTCACCATGGCCACGACATCCCGGCCGTCCTGCAACGTCGGCAGCAGCGAATACGAACCAAATAAACTGACCGTCTTCCAGTTCCGGCCAATGTAGAACGCCACATAACAAAAGTGCACGATAAAGCCGCCGGTCATAACGACGGCGGCGACCCGGTGCACAATGCCGACGATAGCCGGCCCGCCCATCAGTCGTTCGAGCACCGGCGCCCAGGCGGTGTTCGGGAATAGCAGCGGAATGCCTGTCATGACGAGCAGGATCACCGAAACCGCGAACACAAGATGCGCGAACCTCCAAGCGGCGCTCCAGCGCTTTACATACGGTTCTTTTATTTGTGACAGAGCGTCGGCCCGCACGTGTGGCCGTGGCCGGCGCTGTTGCCGGTCGCGAAGTTCGCGGTAGAACCAAAGGGCGGAATGCAGCCAACAAATCCCGAACACGCCAAAAATCATCGCCCAGGCCCCTTTCGCGGCGAGCCAGCTGGCTGGATAGCGGGCAAAATCATCGGTCGTGGCGTGAGGCTCGAAAGTGGCGAAGCCGGCCGTCGCGTCGTGATGACAGGTCCGGCAGGTGGTCAGCAGATTTGCCGACGACACGCTCGAGGCTGGATTGCCGGCGGCCAGGATCGCGTGGCCGCGGTGGCAGTCGGAGCACGTTGCAGTATCGGCGTAACCCAGCGCGAACAGCTTTCCGTGATGGGTCTCCTCGTAGCTCGCCAAGCCGTCGGCATGGCATGCGCCGCACTGTTTGGTAATGCCGATGCGCGTCGCAGCCAATTGCGGGTCGGCGACGGCATGCGCCGTGTGGCAGTCCGTGCACACCGCGGCAGTGACATTGCCCCCCACGCTGATTTGCCTGCCGTGGACCGAGTACAAATAGTCGTTCAACGCGCCTGTGTGACAGCTTCCGCACAAAGTAGGGATTTGCTGCCGCCACTGGGCGGGTGTCAGTGGCGGATTGTTGTGCGGGACCTCAGTGATCGTGGTGTGACAGGCGGTGCACTGGAGCGTAGCGTGGACGCTTTGGGCGAAATGGTCCGATGACACGTACAACGATCGTATTTGTCCATTGCCGCCCGGCACCGCGAAGTCCGGCGTGCCGTGGCAGCTGAGACACGTCGCGTTGTCGAGACCGGCAGCGCCCTGAGCGCACGCCGCTTGCACACCGACGATGATCATCGCGAAGGTGGTCGCCCCCAGAGCGAGTTTGCCAACCTGCATGGCTCACCCCCCAAACAATAAAAATATACCGCCTCCCGAGAGCGGGGTCGCAAATACTTGATCGATTCTTGCTCTCTCCATCTATCCGATAAGTCGTCGGGGTGATCCGTGTCGTTGATCTGCGTCAATGCCGGCCCATCGCCTGCCCTTGAGACTGTAACCACGCCGGCGGGGGCACGCCGTGTCGCAACATCAGCGTTGGTGAGGGGCAGCGCAGCTCAGGAGAGACTGTTATGACTCTCAAAAGGCGTGATTTGCTGCTCGGCGGCAGCGGCATGGCTGCCGCATTGGCCGTTGCTCAGCTTGCGGCAACCGATACCGCCTCCGCACAAGCTCAGCGCCCGCCGGCGAATTGGCAGCACGCGGCCGATGTCGTCGTTATCGGCTCGGGCGCGACCGGCCTGCCAGCCGCCATCGTAGCGCGCGAAGCCGGCGCCTCGGTCATTTTGGTCGAGGCGGAGAAGGATATCGGCGGCCACGCCATCACCAGCGGCGGCAATGTTCCGCTCGGCGGCGGCACCAGCGTGCAAAAGAAATACGGCATCGACGATTCCCCCGACCTTCTGTTCCGCGACCTGACCGACTGGTCGGTGGTCGAACCGAACGGTTTTCCGGACTACCGCTACAACGATCGCGAAATCATCCGCGCCTTCGCCGACAACAGCGCGCCGACATTCGAATGGCTGGTCGCTCATGGCGTCATCTTTGTCGACAAGGCGCCCGATGGTGTGGGCGGCAACTCGGTCGGCAATTCGGTGCCGCGGGAAATGCACGCCGCGGTCATGGACTGGCCGATGGTGCAGACCGGCAAGCCGGCCGATCCGATCGTGCAAAAGATGCTGTC
>Ga0187784_10004118_pt1 | contig 11761 bp, 13 predicted proteins | sample 1015_SJ02_MP15_2_FD_132964 | JGI IMG/M metagenome (GOLD analysis project Ga0187784, IMG submission 132964) | Tropical peat soil microbial communities from peatlands in Department of Meta, Colombia - 1015_SJ02_MP15_20_MG | ecosystem: Environmental > Terrestrial > Soil > Wetlands > Peat | place... | reverse complement strand
GCCGCCTCGCGGATGAACAGGCGCTTGAGAGCGGGCAAGCGGTCGACCAGCCCCAGCCCGACGTCGCGCGCCAGGCGCAGCACGTCGGAGCGGTTGGAGAACAGCCGATTGAGGCCGTCGGTGGCAACAGCCATGGCCATGGTATCGAAGCGCCGCCAGCGCTGATAGCGCTCGAGTACGCTCGCCGCGGCGGGATCGAGCCCGAGCCGCGCCGCATCGACGATCACCTCGGCAAGCGCGGCGACGTCCTTCAAGCCCATATTGAGTCCCTGGCCGGCGACCGGATGAATGAGGTGCGCGGCGTCGCCGATGAGCGCGATGCGCTCGGCGATGAATGAACGCGCGACGAAAAAGGCGAGCGGATGCACGCGCCGCGCGCCGATCACCTTGATCTCGCCGAGCTGCAGCTTGAAACGCTGTTCGAGCGCGGCGTGGAAGGCATCGTCGGGCAACGCCACGATGCGTTCCGCCTCGCCGGCCTGCTCGGTCCACACTATAGAGGAGCGCCGCCCCTTGAGCGGCAGGATCGCGAACGGGCCGGCCGGGAGAAAGTGCTCCTCGGCGCGTCCCTGATGATCGCGCTCGTGCGCGACGTTGATGACAATGGCCGACTGGCCGTAATTCCAGCCATGCGTGGCGATGCCGGCGCTGTTGCGAATGCTCGAGCGGGCGCCGTCGGCGGCAACGAGCAGGCGAGTCGAGAGCGCGCTGCCGTCCGCAAGCGCGATGTCGAGGTGTTGCGCCAACGGGCGCGGCGAGTCGAACTTCGCGACCGCCGCGGTTCGTAGCGCGACGCCGATATCCCGCGCCTTCGCAGCCAGCGCGTCGATGAGAAGCCGGTTCTCGATCATATGCGCGAACGGCTCGCCCGGTTCGACTTCGCCCGCGAAAGTGAGGAAGGTCGGCCGTACCGCATCATCAAGCCGGCTGTCGGTGACGACCATGTCCAGGATTGGCTGCGCCTCGTCGCCGACATGCTCCCAGACGCCGAGCGCCTCGAACAATCGCCGCGCCGCCGCGACGATCGCCGAGGCGCGCTCATCACCGGCATAGCTTCTGCCGAGCGTCGGGTCCGCGACGGTGACGGCAAAGGATGGCCCAAGTCCCTGCCGCAAAGCGATGGCGAGCGTCAGGCCGGCAAAGCCCCCGCCGGCAATCAGCACATCGACATTGTTGCGCGCCATGGAACCTTTCCGACCTGGATCTTTGCCGCCTTGGCGGCCGCCTGCGGCCACGCCTGGTTGGTCAATCACTCTATCAGATCAGCCGATCGGGCGCGCTAGATTATGATCCAATTCAATTGAATCGGATCATGGTCTGGCATTTTCGTCCGAGCGTGATCTTTTCCGACCTTCCTTCGCCCGCCGAAGCGGGCTTCGCGAAGGCGGGAAACCGGTTTCCACTTTTTGGGATCACTTCCAAGCGGGGCTTGACCCGGGCACCGATCCCGTATGCAAGGAAAGCCAGCCGGAACCGCCCCGGCGCGAGGGGAAAAAGCATGACCTCCGCCGTCCAAGATTTGGTCGACACCCTCAATCTCGAACCGCTCGAATTGAATCTGTTTCGCGGCCGCTCGCCGCAATCGCACTGGCAACGGGTGTTCGGCGGACAGGTCATCGGCCAGGCGCTGGTGGCCGCCTGCCGTACGGTCGAGGACGTGACGCTGCGGCCGCCGCATTCGCTGCATGCCTATTTCCTCCTCGGCGGCGACCCCAAAGTGCCGATCATCTACGAGGTCGACCGTATCCGCGACGGCAAGAGCTTCACCACCCGCCGCGTCATCGCGATTCAGCACGGCCATGCCATCTTCTCGATGGCGGTGTCGTTCCACCTCGCCGAGCAGGGCCTGTCGCACCAGTTCAAAATGCCCGACGTGGCGAAGCCCGATGCGCTGCCGAGCGAGGCAGAGTTGAAGGAACGCATCTGGCCGATGATGCCCGAGCCGGTGCGGCGCTACTATGAACGCGAGCGGCCGATCGAACTGCGTCCGGTGGAGTACGGCCGTTACCTCGGCGAAAAGTCCAAGGACGGCCGTTTTCACGTTTGGATTCGTGCCACCGGCCGCCTGCCCGATGAGCCGGCGATCCATCAATGCGTGCTCGCCTATGCGTCCGACATGACCTTGCTCGATGCCGCGCTGATCACTCACCATCGCACTGTGTTCAGCGAAGACATTATGGCGGCAAGTCTCGACCACGCATTGTGGTTCCACCGGCCCTTCCGCGCCGACGAGTGGCTGCTTTATGCGCAGGACAGCCCGAGCCTCGCCGACGCGCGCGGCTTCTCGCGCGGCATGATCTTCTCAAGCGACGGCACGCTCGTCGCCTCGGTCGCACAAGAAGGCCTGCTGCGGCTGCGCCGAACGGCGCCGGTTCAGAAATGACGGGCGGGCGACGAAATTTTTTGTGCAGCGCTGGCGGGTTTCGGGGAAAAAGGCTTAATTCACAGGCCTGATGCCTATATCGTGTGCATCGAGTTGCCTGCAATGGAAGCGGAATTCCCCATGAAGCTCATCGTCGCCATCATCAAGCCATTCAAGCTCGAAGACGTGCGTGATGCCCTCCTCGCCATCGGTATTCACGGCATGACTGTCACCGAGGTCAAGGGTTACGGCCGGCAAAAAGGCCACACCGAAATCTACCGTGGTGCGGAATACGCGGTGAACTTCTTGCCAAAGCTGCGCATCGAAGTCGCGGTCGCGTCCGAAGAATCCGACAGAGTCGTGGAGACGATCGGTGCCGCCGCGAAGACCGGCCAGATCGGCGATGGCAAGATTTTCGTCGCGCCGCTCGATCGGGCGCTGCGCATCCGCACCGGCGAAACCGACGTCAACGCACTCTAAAGCGGCCAAATTCCATTCTGGGGGAAACAATATGAGGGTGACACCGCTCGCTCGCGCCGTGACTGCGGCCGGCGCTTTGCTAGTGCTGGCCGGCTCTCCGGTCATGGCTCAAGCTCAATCCGCGGCGAAGATCGATCCGGCCGACACCGCATGGATGATCACGGCAACAGCCCTCGTCTTGATGATGTCGATACCCGGCCTGGCGCTGTTCTATGCCGGCATGGTGCGCAAGAAGAACGTACTGGCCACCATGGCGCAAACCCTCGCCGTGACCGCCTTATGTTCCATCCTGTGGGCGGCGATCGGCTATACGCTTGCATTCACCGGCGATGGCCCCGCGGTCGGCACGCTTGGCCGCGTCCTGTTGCGCGGCGTGACCATGACCGCGATCAGCCCGCTCGCGAAGACCATCCCCGAGGCGCTCTTCATGATCTATCAGATGACCTTCGCGGTCATCACCGTGGCGCTGGTCGCCGGCTCGGTCGCCGACCGTATGCGGTTTTCGGCCTTCATATGGTTCGCGGCGCTCTGGCTCATCGTCGTTTATGCACCGATCGCGCACTGGGTCTGGGGCGGCGGTTTCCTCCAAAGCGCAGGGGTGCTCGATTTCGCCGGCGGCACGGTGGTGCACCTCAATGCCGGTGTCGCCGGTCTCGTCGCCGCCTCCGTAATTGGCGCCAGGCACGGCTATGGCAACGATAATTTTGCGCCCTACGACTTGTCGCTGGCGGTGATCGGAACCGGGATGCTGTGGGTCGGGTGGTTCGGCTTTAACGGCGGCTCGGCGCTTGCCGCCAATTCGCACGCCGTATTCGCGATCGTGTCCACCCATCTCGCCGCTTCGGCCGGTGCCCTGACCTGGATGGCGCTCGAATGGTGGACCCGCGGCAAGCCGTCGGTACTGGGCATGATTTCGGGCGCTGTCGCCGGCCTCGGCACCATCACGCCGGCTTCGGGTTTCGTGCTGCCGTGGCAGGGCATCGCGATCGGGCTGATCGCCGGCCTGGTCTGCTTCTGGAGCTGCACCCTGCTCAAGCTCGCTTGCGGTTACGACGATTCGCTGGACGTGTTCGGCGTGCATGGCATAGGCGGCGCGACCGGCACCTTACTGGTCGGCGTGTTCGCGGCACGCACGGTCGGCGGCACCTCGGGTCTTCTGGAAGGAAATGGCATCCAGTTTGTCACCCAGTTCTACGGCGTTGCCATCACCGCGGCATGGTCCGGCATTGCGACCTTCGTCCTGCTCAAAGTGATTTCGGTTTTCGTTCCGCTCCGGGTCGATAAGCAGAGCGAAATTTTGGGCCTTGACGTGACCCAGCACGGCGAAGCCTTGCAATAATTTCGGTCAAGGTGTGGAGGAATCTTAGCCTAATTTCTAGGCATCGTGATCGCTTGATGGGCGGTCGCAATGCGGCGCGCCGCGATCACAACTCCGGCCGCCCGGCCACGCACCAGATTAGTCCTCAGTTGCCAATGCGCTAGGGGCGGTTTTTCGACTTGGCACGGGGTTTGATTCCCTCGTGTCCGGCGATGACGCGGCGGGGCCTAGCCTCGCGCGATCATCGCTTAACTGTGCGTGCCCGATTGATGCAACGGGTGGGCGACGGGAGAACAATTCAATGAAAATCGTCATGGCCATTATCAAGCCGTTCAAGCTCGACGAGGTCCGCGACGCTCTCACCAAAATCGGCGTTCAGGGACTGACCGTCACTGAGGTGAAGGGCTACGGGCGTCAGAAGGGCCACACGGAAATCTATCGCGGCGCCGAATACGCCGTGAGTTTCCTGCCGAAGATCAAGCTCGAAATCGCCGTTCCCGCCAATCAGGTGGATAAGGTCATCGAGACCATCAGCGCGTCGGCAAAAACCGGACAGATCGGCGACGGCAAAATCTTCGTGGTCAGCCTCGACCAGGCGGTCCGCATCCGCACCGGCGAGACCGACGCCGCGGCGCTCTAAAGACGCCCAGCTGCATTACCACGGACAGGAGTAATATTATGTCGTTGAAAACGTTTTCCCGGGCGGGGCTTGTCGCATTCGCCGGGGCCATCTTGCTTGGGATCGCCCTGAGCCTGCCGACCTACTACGCCTCCTATGCGCAGGCTCCGGCCGCGTCCACAGCGTCCGCGACGGCTACGCCGCCTGCCTGCGATGCCAAGACGCTTGAAAAGTGCACGCCGAATTCCGGCGACACCGCCTGGATGCTGACCTCGATGGCCATCGTGCTGATGATGACCCTTCCGGGTCTCGCTTTGTTCTACGGCGGCATGGTGCGCAAGAAGAACGTCGGCGACACGGTGATGACAAGTTTCGCCATCACCTGCCTGATCAGCGTCCTCTGGCTCTTGTTCACCTACAGTTTGGCGTTCCGCTCAGGCACTCCGTTCATCGGCGGGCTCGACCGCGCCGGTATGCAAGGCATCATCAGCGACATATCGACTGGCACCGGCAATCCCAATTCGCTGGCGCCGACCATCCCCGAGACCGTCTACGCGATGTTCCAATTGACCTTTGCGATCATTACCGCGGCGCTGATCTCGGGTTCGTTCGCGGAGCGCATGAAGTTTTCGGCGATGCTGTGGTTCATCGGCCTGTGGGCGATCTTCGTTTATTCGCCGATCGCGCATTGGGTGTGGGGACCGGACGGCATCTTCAACTCCTCCAATCCCGACGCCTGGGTCAAGGTGCTGGACTTCGCCGGCGGCACGGTGGTGCACGTCAATTCGGGCACCGCCGGCCTGATGGCAGCGATCATGCTTGGCAAGCGCAAGGAGACCGGACCGCCCCATAATGTGGTGCTGACCATGATCGGCGCCTCGCTGCTCTGGGTCGGTTGGTTCGGCTTCAATGCCGGCTCCGCGGTCAGCGCCGGAATGCAGGCCGGCATGGCGATGTTGGTCACCCACACCGCCACCGCAACCGCAGGCCTTACCTGGATGCTGCTCGAGTGGCTGATGCGCGGCAAGCCGACCGTGCTTGGCGTTTGCTCCGGCGCGGTTGCGGGTCTGGTCGCGATCACGCCTGCTTCCGGCTTCGTCGGACCCATGGGATCCTTCGCCATCGGCATCGCCGCCGGCATCATCTGCTATTGGGGCTGCACCGGGCTCAAGCACACGTTCGGCTATGACGACGCACTCGACAGCTTCGGCGTGCATGGCGTCGGCGGCGCGGCCGGCGCCATCCTCACCGGCATATTCGCCGTCAGCGCCTATGGCGGCACGTCCGGCGCAATCGAAGGCAATTGGGGGCAAGTCCTCAATCAAGTCATCGGCGTCGGCACGGTCTTCATCTATGACGTGGTGGTGACTCTGATCATCCTCAAGATCGTCGATCTGGTGATCGGTCTGCGCGTCAGCGAAGACGTCGAGCGCGAAGGTCTGGATTTAGCGCTGCACGGGGAAACCATCCAGTAACCCGCTGCCATCCCTGACTCTCCCGGCGTGCGGGGCAAGCAAAGGTGGGGGTTGGGCGCAGACACGGCATCGCCCCGTCCGTCGAGAGGCTCTGGCGCCCCCAGGGCCTCACACTTTTTCAGTTGTAGAATGAGCACTGCGCGGTTCGGCGAGCCAGCGTGGGCAAAATCGCGAGACGCGGTGCCCACGCACGGCACGAGCGGCGATGTTGCCTACCCCGCCGTTCGCCTACGGCCGGGTGAACGGCGAAGCAAAACCTGCTAAGGCACTCGCAACGAACAAGCCCAGCGAGGATGCCAAAATGAGTTCCAGCTACGCAAATCTCGAACTTTTCATCGACGGCAAGTGGCTCGGCGGCGACGGCCGCAGCGGCGAGGATGTGCTCAACCCGGCGACGGCAAAGCCGCTCGCCCGTCTGCCGCATGCCAGCCTGGGCGATCTCGACCAGGCGCTCGAAGCCGCCAAGAAGGGTCTTGCGATCTGGCGGGTCGCCTCCGCCTACGACCGCGCCAAGATCATGCGCAAGGCCGCCGACCTGATGCGCGAGCGCTACGACGCGATTTCGAAAATCCTGGTGCAGGAAGAGGGCAAGGTCTATCCCGAAGCGCGCGCCGAGGTGATCACGTCGGCCGACATCATCGAGTGGTATGCCGAGGAAGGCCGCCGCGCCTACGGCCGCATCGTGCCGGGCCGCGGCAAGGGCGTCCGCCAAATCGTGGTGCAGGAACCGGTTGGCGTCGTCGCCGCGTTCACGCCGTGGAATTTCCCGACGCTGACGCCGGCGCGCAAGATCGGCGGCGCGCTCGCGGCCGGCTGCTCGCTCATCCTCAAAGCCTCCGAGGAAACGCCGGGCGCCTGCATCGAAATGGTGCGCTGCTTCGCCGATGCCGGTCTGCCCGCCGGCGTGCTCAACTTGGTATTTGGCGTGCCGGCGGCCATTTCCGAGCATCTCATCGCCAAGGACGACGTGCGCAAGATTTCGTTCACCGGCTCGATTCCGGTCGGCAAGCACCTCGCCCAACTCGCCGCCAAAGGCATGAAGCGCGCCACCATGGAACTCGGCGGCCATTCGCCCGTGGTGGTGTTCGCCGATGCCGATCCGGAAAAATCCGCCGAGACGATTGCGGCGTTCAAATACCGCAATGCCGGCCAGGTCTGCATTTCGCCGACGCGGTTTTACGTGCAGGAGCCGGTTTACAGCCGCTTCTTGGCGCGCTTCACCGAATATGCCAAGGCGATCAAAGTCGGCGACGGTCTCGAAAAGGGCATCACCATGGGGCCGATGGCGAATGCGCGCCGCATCGACACGATGGAAAACTTCGTCAACGACGCCAAGGATCGCGGCGGCAAGATCGCCACCGGCGGCAGCCGTCGCGGCAATCAGGGTTACTTCTTCGAGCCGACCGTGATCACCGACGTGCCCGACAATTCCAAAATCATGACGGAAGAACCGTTCGGCCCGATCGCGCCGGTGGTTGCGTTTAAGACTTTCGATGAGGTGGTGGAGCGCGCCAACTCGCTGCCCTTTGGCCTCGCCGCTTATGCCTTCACCGGCTCGGCGCAGACGGCGAACCTGATCGGCGATGCGTTGCAGTCCGGCATGGTCGGCGTCAATTCCATCGCCGTGTCGACACCCGAGACGCCGTTCGGCGGTGTCAAAGAATCCGGCTACGGCAGCGAAGGCGGCACCGAGGGGCTTGCCGCCTACCTCAACACGAAATTCATTTCGCAGGGCTGAGACGCAAGGGGCTGCACACTTAATCTGAAACTCGTCTCTTTTATAATGCGTTCAGGAGGAGATGGCCGCGCGCTTCGCCACGGCAGGCTCTGGCTTGCTTATCGCAAGAAGTACCAAGCTGAGCCGATGCCAGCGAGCGTTAATGCAGTCGAATAAAAGATAACTTCGATGGAGTGCGGCGGTGCCTGATTCGACATCGTAGAACCATGCACGCTTCCCGGCCAAATTGCCATTGGCGATCACTCCGCAAGCTCGTCGCATCGGCGAAATCGCTGCCGCGCGCCTTGAAACGAACACATCTATGTTCCATATGAGCAGCGAACCCTCGGCACCGTGATTCGGGCAGCCTTGGGGCGTAGCGAGCCGCGTGTGCGGATCCCCGTCAAACGGTTTCTGGCTCGCTCTTTCATTTTCACTGGCACCTAGATCGCGCGGGGTGTCTTGATTCACCCGCAACGCCGGCCGTGGCGCATCGCGCAACGGCCGCGCTGGCGCACACAACAGAAAGCTCTCTCATTGACCTCCTTCCATGGCTTCGGCCTTAACGAAGCAATTACACGTTCACTCGCAGAAGAAAACTACGCCACCCCAACCCCGATCCAAGCGCAGACGATCCCGATTGTCATGTCGCGTCGCGACGTGATCGGCATCGCCCAGACCGGAACCGGCAAAACCGCCGCATTCGCGCTGCCAATCCTGCATCAACTTGCCGCCCACCCGCGACCGCTGGAGCGCAAAAGCTGCCGCATCTTGGTGCTCAGCCCGACGCGCGAGCTTTCCGGTCAAATCCTCGACAGCTTCCGCGCTTACGGCCGCCATCTGCGCATCCGTAGCGCATTGGTGATCGGCGGCGTGCCGATGGGCGCCCAGGTGCGCGCGCTGCTCAACGGCGTGGATGTCCTGGTCGCGACACCGGGGCGTTTGCTCGATCTCGTCAAGAGCAATGCGCTTCGCCTCGGCGACGTCGAAGTTCTCGTGCTCGACGAAGCCGACCGAATGCTCGACATGGGCTTCATCAACGACATCCGTAAGATCATCGCCAAGCTGCCGGCAAATCGGCAGACTTTATTGTTCTCCGCGACCATGCCTCGCGCCATTACCGAGCTCGCCGCACAAATGTTGCGCGACCCGGCCAAGGTCGCGGTGACGCCGGTCGCCTCGACGGTCGAGCGCGTCGAACAGCGCATCATCCGTGTCGATCGCAGAACGAAACCCGCCATCCTCGTCGATGTGTTGAAGCGCGAGACGATCGACCGCGCGCTGATCTTCACTCGAACCAAGCATGGCGCCGACAAGGTCGTGCGCGGCCTGGTTAAGGCCGGTATCGCGGCCGAAGCGATCCACGGCAACAAGTCGCAAAGCCAGCGCGAGCGCGTGCTCGCCGCGTTCCGCAAAGGCGTCGTCAAAACTCTCGTTGCTACCGACATCGCGGCGCGCGGAATCGATGTGGACGGTATCAGCCACGTCGTGAATTTCGATCTGCCGGAGGTCCCGGAAACCTACGTGCACCGCATCGGCCGCACCGCGCGTGCGGGCGCCGACGGAGTTGCGATTTCGTTGTGCGATGCCGAAGAGGCGCCGCTGCTGCGCGACATTGAGAAGCTGATCCGCAAATCCATTCCGTCGACCGATAGCCGCGCCCGCCCCAGTCGGATCGAGCCGTCGAACACTCAGGGCCATGCGGCCCAGCATTCTGGCCGTTTCGCAGGCAAACGGCGGCAACGTGGTGACGCCGACGCCGCGCGCCGGGATGGGCAGCATGAACGAGCCGGGGAATCCCCGAATGGGATTGCCTCCGTCAGCTTCCTGCAACACGACGTTCAGTCGCGGCGCGAAGGTGCTCCACGCGCGCCGCGTTGGACCAATCATGCAAAAGGATCACAACATGGCTAAGGAAGAACTCCTGCAATTCGAAGGCCTCGTGACCGAAATACTGCCCGACGCCCGCTATCGTGTTCAACTCGACGCCGGGCACGAGATCGTCGCCTATACGGCAGGACGGATGAAAAAGAACCGGATCAAGACCCTGGCTGGGGATCGGGTGACGGTCGAAATATCGCCCTATGATCTGGAGAAGGGCCGGCTGATTTTTCGTCATAAGGACGAACGGGCAGCATCGGGCAGCCGCCCGGTGCAGCGCAACCAGTTCCGCCGCCGGTGAATTCCAAGTTTTCAGCTTTGGTGCATGAGTAAGCAGGACGAAAACCCGAATCTGGCGTAATTATATGTGATGAGAACCCCAGATTCGACGCTGCTGAAGGAGGAGCCGCGATGACAGAGCGCACCCACAAGTTCAAAGTCGGACAAACCGTCGATCTCATCCCGTCGACCTTTCGATCCGCAGCACGGGGGCACTATGAAATCGTCAGCCTGCGGCCGGCTGACGGGGAAAGCCCACAGTATCGGATCAAGAGCCGGAGCGAATCCCACGAGCGTGTGGTTGCGGAGAACGACCTCATACTCTCGGAGTGACTGCAATTCGATCTCGATCGAGAGCGGGGCGCAGCGTTGCGCGGAGCGCGCCGACGCGATGTCTGATAAGCACCGGGCAGGAGTCTGACAATGTTCAAGGTTCTCGAACTCAAAAACGCAGATTCGGCCGCGGCGAGGCAGGTCGGCAACGGCTATCCCACGCGTGAGGCAGCTTTGGCTGCGGTTAAAAAGCACCTGAAAAAATTCAACGTGTCCGGACACAATTCGGAGGCAAATTATTGGTGGGCGCGCGATACCGAAGGCTTGCGAAAATGCTGGATCGCCAACCCCGATTGAGACCGCTCATGCCGCTACCCTACCCGAAATCGGGTAATCCCAATTGCGGGGTTTCAAGTGTCTAATCGGCCATAGCCGATTTGAGTGGGCCGCCCCAGGGGAACGGCCAAATGTTGACGAAAGCCGCTTCAGCCTAAAGCAAACGTCGACTACGAGAATTTCCTGCCGCGGGCGTCTTTCCCCGTCATCCGAGCCGGCGTGAACGGCGAGGCCGGTGGGACGTTTTTCGTCTTGTTTTTTTCCGCCTTCGGCTTCTTCTTCTCGCGATTGCTTCTCATTTGGCCCTTTGCCATCGTATTCTCCTCCTGCCGTGGGTGAACGCTTGCGTCGAATTAGCTTTCGCCGGAGAGCCGTTTGAAGTCGGCAGGCACGGCAGCAATCTGTTTCTGTCGCCGTGGGTCCTGTGCCGCCAGCGTCGTGGCAAAGAGTCTGAGAAGATAGCGCGCCTTCTCGGCGGCTTCATGCCAATGCGCCGCCGGCGCCGTCAGTAAGTGGGCTTCCAATTCGTCTTGCCGAAGGCGCAATGCGTTCTCGTTCGCTTCCACTTCCGTCAACAGCCGACGAAGCTTGGTAGCCTTCTGGGCGGCCATCCCGCGACGCTGATCGAGGTCGATGGTCTCGTCCGTCATGATCGTGCACCGTGACGAGCCAAGGGATATTCGGCGCTTTCGTACAAACGGCGGATACCGTCGCTATCAAATCTCTGCTCATCGACTTCGAGAAACGCGCCGACAAGGGAGGCCGGCGGCAGATCCTCCATAGCGAATCGGATGGCTTGCGCAGCGTGCGCAAAACGCTTGTACGATAATGGCTGACGCCGGGGCAGCCGCCTTCGCGTCGGAAACAACTCGGCCGCGGCGTTGTAATCAAATTCGGCCATCGGCCGTACCTCGTGAAAAAGAACCGAACATCTTCTGAACGGACATCAAATGGTAGCACAAATATAAGCCTAAAGCGCGCCATTACCAGTCCGGCCATGACCAGTCCGGCCATGAGAGTT
>Ga0187784_10004117_pt1 | contig 11761 bp, 9 predicted proteins | sample 1015_SJ02_MP15_2_FD_132964 | JGI IMG/M metagenome (GOLD analysis project Ga0187784, IMG submission 132964) | Tropical peat soil microbial communities from peatlands in Department of Meta, Colombia - 1015_SJ02_MP15_20_MG | ecosystem: Environmental > Terrestrial > Soil > Wetlands > Peat | place... | reverse complement strand
CGGCGGCTGAGCATGATCCGGAAAAGTGGATACCGGTTTTCCGAAAAGATCATGCTCCAACAGAGAAAAACTAGTGTGGCGGTGCAGAAGTCCGCATCATTCTTTCGGCGCGCTCGTCATGCGGGCTTCTGAACCAAAGCCACACTAGATCAATACGTTGCTAGTGTCCTACGATTCCGAAGTTCGCAAACGAGGGCGCCGCATAATGATGCGAACTTCGGAATCGGGACACTAGAGCCCAAGTGCCGCTTCGACGGCGGCGAGCGCCGCCTCGGCCTTCGATCCGTCCGGTCCGCCGGCCTGCGCCAAGTCGGGGCGTCCGCCGCCGCCCTTGCCGCCGAGCGCTTCGGCACCCTTGCGCACCAGCTCCACGGCATTGAAGCGTCCGGTCAGATCCTCGGTCACCCCGACAACGATGCCGGCTTTACCTTCCTCGGTGACCCCGACAATGGCGACAATGCCGGAGCCCACCTTCTTCTTGCCTTCGTCGGCAAGGCCACGCAGGTCCTTGATCTCGATGCCCTCGACGGCCCATGCCATGAGCTTTACGTCACCGACGGTGCGCACGCCGTCGGCACCGCCGCCTTTGCCGCCGCCGATCGCGAGCTTCTTTTTGGCCTCCGACAGCTCGCGTTCAAAGCGTTTGCGCTCCTCGAGCATGGCGGCGACACGGGCCGGCACCTCGTCGAGGGATACGCGCAATTCTGCGGCGGCGTCCTTGGCGAGCTGCATGACATGATTGGCGTGCTTGCGCGCGGTCGTTCCGGTCAAAGCTTCGATGCGACGCAGGCCCGACCCCACCGCAGCTTCGCTCACCACCGCAATAAGCCCGATATCCCCGGTGCGCGCGACGTGCGTACCGCCGCACAGTTCGACCGACCAGCCCATCGCGTTGCCGCCGCTTTCGCCCATGGCGACGACGCGCACCTCGTCGCCGTATTTCTCGCCGAACAGCGCCCGCGCCCCCGACGCGATCGCGTCATCGCGGCCCATCAGGCGCGTAACCACCGGTGCGTTCTGCAGCACGAAGTCGTTGGCGATATCTTCGATGCGCTCGATCTCGCCGGCGCTCATCGGCTTTGGATGCGAGAAATCGAAGCGCAGGCGATCGGGCGCCACGAGCGAGCCCTTCTGCGCGACGTGATCGCCGAGAACTCGACGCAACGCCTCGTGCAAGAGGTGGGTGGCCGAATGATTCCTGCGGATCGCGCTGCGGCGGCTGTGATCGACCTCGAGGTCCAGCGCGCTACCTGCCTTGAGCGTGCCGTGCTCGACCGTGCCGAAGTGAACATGAAGATCGCCGGCACGCTTTTGCGTGTCGGTGACGACAAAGCGCACGCCTTCGCCCGTCATCGAACCGATGTCGCCGACCTGGCCACCGGATTCGGCATAGAAGGGCGTCTGGTTCAGCACGACGGCTCCGCTTTCGCCGACCTTGAGCGCGGCCACTTCCTTGCCGTCGCGTACCAAAGCTGAGACGACGCCGGCTGCGCTTTCGGTTTCATAGCCGAGGAACTCGGTAGCGCCGACTTTTTCGCGCAGCGAAAACCACACCGCCTCGGCCGCGGCCTCGCCGGACCCTGACCAGGAGGCGCGCGCCTTCTCGCGCTGGCGATCCATCGCATCGGTGAAAGCCGCGATGTCGACACCGATGCCGCGCGGCTTGAGCGCGTCCTGCGTCAGATCGAGCGGAAAGCCGTAGGTGTCGTAGAGCGTGAAGGCGGTGACACCGTCGAACATGTCGCCCTTCTGGAGCGCCTTGCTCTCGTCGTCGAGGATGGCAAGGCCGCGTTCGAGCGTGCGGCGAAAGCGCGTCTCCTCGAGCTTCAACGTCTCGGTAATCAGCGCTTGCGCGCGGTGCAGCTCCTGATAGGCGGCGCCCATCTCGCGCACCAGCGCCGGGACCAACCGCCACATCAGCGGTTCCCTGGCTCCGAGCAGTTCGGCGTGACGCATGGCGCGGCGCATGATGCGCCGGAGCACGTAGCCGCGACCCTCGTTCGACGGCAGCACGCCATCGGCGATCAGAAACGCGGACGCGCGCAAATGGTCGGCAATGACCCGGTGCGAAGCCTTGCGCTCGCCGTCGGGATCGACCCCGGCCAAATCGGCGATCGCCTCGATCAGCGCGCCGAACAGGTCGATCTTGTAGTTGTCGTGAGTACCTTGCAGCACCGCGGCGATGCGTTCGATCCCCATGCCGGTATCGATCGAGGGCCGCGGCAGGTCGACGCGCTGGCCGCCGGCCAGTTGCTCGTACTGCATGAACACCAAATTCCAGATCTCGACAAAGCGGTCGCCGTCGGCATCCGCGCTGCCCGGCGGCCCGCCCGGTATGTGTTCGCCGTGATCGTAGAAAATCTCCGAGCAGGGACCGCACGGCCCGGTGTCGCCCATCGCCCAGAAATTATCGGAGCCGGCAATGCGGCGGATCTTGCTCTCCGGCAAGCCGGAGAGCCTTTTCCAGAGATTGAACGCTTCGTCGTCATCGACATAGACCGTGATCAGCAGCCGCTGCTCCGGCACGCCGAACTCTCTGGTGACCAGCTTCCAGGCTAGCTCGATGGCCCGCTCCTTGAAGTAATCGCCGAACGAGAAGTTGCCCAGCATCTCGAAGAAGGTGTGGTGGCGGGCGGTGTAGCCGACATTATCGAGATCGTTGTGCTTGCCGCCGGCGCGCACGCATTTCTGCGCCGTTGTCGCCCGCACGTATGGGCGTTTTTCCAGGCCGGTGAAGACGTTCTTGAACTGCACCATCCCGGCGTTGGTGAACATCAGCGTCGGGTCGTTGCGCGGCACCAGCGGCGAGGAGGGCACGACTTCGTGGCCTTCGCTCGCAAAATAGCGAAGAAAATTCGACCTGATTTCGTTGACGCCGCTCATCTTGGCGCAATTCTCTAGCCGGGTGGCGCTTTTCTGTCCAGGAACGGTGCATTTGCAGGATCGCGGCAAAGCATATAAGCGCTGGTGCGCCGCTCCGCCGCCACTGAAATGGCATGAACGACGAAACCACCTCCCTCCCCCATACGTTCGCCGAGAGCCTGCGTGCCGGCCGCTTCGTCGTGACCGCCGAGGTCGCCCCGCCCGTCTCCTGCGACGCCGAGGACCTTTTGCACAAAGCCGCGCCGCTGCGCGGACTTGCCGACGCCGTCAACGTCACCGATGGCGCGGGTGCGCGCCCCCATATGAGCGCGCTTGCGGCCGCGACCGTTCTCCTCGGCGCCGGTATCGAGCCGATTCTGCAAATCGCCTGCCGTGACCAGAACCGCATCGCGTTGCAAAGCGAGCTCATCGGCGCGGCCGCGCTCGGCATCCGTAACCTTCTGCTGCTCACCGGGGACGACCCTCGAGCCGGCGATCAGCCCGATACCAAGCCGGTTTTCGACATCGATTCGAAGACGCTGATGCAAACCGCGCGGCGCCTTCGCGACGAAGGCGCACTGCCGACGGGCCGCAAGGTCGCAGGGAGTGCCCGCTTTCTCATCGGCGCGACCGACGCGCCGATCGACCCGCCTGCCCGGTGGCAGCCGACCGCGCTCCTCGGCAAAGTCGCAGCCGGCGCACAGTTCGTGCAGACCCAGTTCTGCATGGACGCCGGTATCGTCCGCCGCTATCTCGCGGCCCTGGCCGCGGCCGGCATCACCCCGCAGCTTGGGGTTCTGATCGGAGTCAATCCCCTGCGCTCGGCGAAATCAGCGCGCTGGATGAAGGACCGGCTCCACGGCACCATCATCCCCGACGCGCTGATCGAACGCATGGAAAAAGCCGCCGATCCGAAGCGCGAAGGCCTGCGCATCTGTGTCGAAGTGATCGAGGAGCTTTCCACCATCGCCGGCGTCGGCGGCGTCCATATCATGGCGCCCGGCAACGACGCCGCCATCGCCGAAGTGATCAGAGCGGTGAGGCCGGCGGTCTCAGCACGTTCGACAGGATAGGAGCCGCGGCACGGAAGAGGGGCACCATCCCGCAGGCTTTCATCGCGCAGGGGCTTCTACGGTCCGGATCTCGATCTCCGACGTCAGCGTGCGATGCACCGGACATTTGTCGGCGATTTCCAGGAGCTGCGAGCGCTGGGCCGCGTCGAGGTTGCCCTCCAGCGTGATGACGCGGTCGATGCGATCGATCATCCCCTCCTTGGTTTCGCACTCGGCGCAATCGGCGGCGTAAACCCTGCTGTGCTTGAGCCGGACCTGCGTGGCCGTCAACGGCAACTTCTTGCGATCGGCGTAGAGCCGCAAGGTCATCGCCGTGCAGGCGCCGAGCGCTGCAAGCAGCAGTTCGTACGGACCCGGGCCACTGTCGAGCCCGCCGACATTCGCCGGTTCATCCGCCAGAAAATGGTGGCTGCCGGAGATGATGTCCTGCTGGAACTTGCCGTGCCGCGTTTCGCGCACCACGACGGTGCCGGGGCCGATGTCCGCAGCGCTGGCCGGGCCGGGCGGTTCAGCCGCCATGGGTGCCTCCTTAGCGGTGCAAGCATCCAGATTTGAACATCCGGTCGCTCCGTCCCACCGCCGCTACCTCACCAGCTCGCGCATCGCCGCGTCGAGCCCCTCGAGGGTGAGCGGGTACATGCGCCCGCCCAAGAGCTGCCGCATCATGCGGATCGAGGCGGTCATCTCCCATTCCCGCTCGGGGAGCGGATTGAGCCATACGCAGGCGGCGTAAGTGCGCGTCAAGCGCTCCATCCACACTTGTCCGGCCTCCTCGTTGAAATGCTCGACCGAGCCGCCCGGCGCGACGATCTCGTAAGGGCTCATCGATGCATCGCCGACAAAGATCACCTTGTAGTCATGCGGATAGGTGTGCAGCACCTCCCAGGTGGGCGTCGTCTCGGTGAAACGCCGCGCGTTCTTCTTCCACACGCGCTCATAGAGGCAGTTGTGGAAGTAGAGGTGCACCATATGCTTGAACTCGGTGCGGGCGGCGGAGAACAGCTCCTCCGTGATCTTGACGTGCCAATCCATCGAGCCGCCGACGTCGAGCAGCAACAGCACCTTGATGGTGTTGTGACGCTCCGGGCGCATGAGAATATCGAGATAGCCCTTGTGCGCCGTGCCCTTGATCGTACCGTCGAGATCGAGCTCATCGGGCGCGCCGGTGCGCGCGAATTTGCGCAGACGGCGCAGCGCCAGTTTTATATTGCGGGTGCCGAGCTCGACGTCGTCGGCGAGGTCCTTGAACTCGCGCTTGTCCCACACCTTCACCGCACGAAAGTTGCGGTTCTTGTCCTGGCCGATGCGCACACCCTCGGGATTGTAACCGTAGGCGCCGAACGGCGACGTGCCCGCGGTTCCGATCCACTTCTTGCCACCCTGGTGACGACCCTTCTGCTCGGCAAGTCGCTGGCGCAACGTCTCCAGGAGCTTGTCCAGGCCACCCATCGCCTCGATCTGTTTTTTCTCTTCCTCGGTGAGGAACTTTTCCGTCAGTTTCTTCAGCCACTCGACGGGAATTTCCGCGTTCAACGCCTGCTCGATGAGATCAAGACCCTTGAACACATGACCGAACACGCGGTCGAACTTGTCCAGATTGCGTTCGTCTTTCACCAAGGCCGAGCGTGACAGATAGTAGAAGTCCTCGACCCGGCGGCCGGCGAGGTCCTTTTCCATCGCCTCCATCAGCGTCAGATATTCGCGCAGCGTGACCGGCACGCCGGCCGTGCGCAGTTCGTGAAAGAAATTGGCAAACATGCTGCTGCCGCTCCTGCCGCGGAACCGGAGCCGATGGCGCCAGGCCGCCGCGGCGCCTCGGCGCACAAGAAGCAATGATGGCCCGATGGCCGTAGCCGAGCAACAGGCCTGAATGCTCGAAAGATATATCTTGCGCTACATCGAGTTATGATCTATCTATAGATATATCTGAGCACATGGAGGAAAAATGCGAGGTAATTTCGAGTCTTACGAGGGAAAATGGGCCGGCGGCCGGCATCGGCATGGGCGCTTTCGCCATCACGGCTTCTTCGGCCATCGCGGCATGGGGGGCCCGGGCGGTAGAGGCGGCATGGATCCGGACGACCTGCGGGCCGGGCGCATGCTGGCGCAGGGCGACCTGCGGCTCATCGCGCTCGCGCTGATCGCCGAGTCGCCGCGGCACGGCTATGAGATCATCAAGCTGGTGGAAGAGAAGACGGCGGACTGGTACAGCCCGAGCCCGGGCATCGTCTATCCGACCCTCACCTATCTGGAAGAAGCCGGTTACGTCACCGGCTCGACCGAAGGTTCAAAGAAGCTCTATACCATCACCGAGGCGGGCCGCGCCTACCTCGAAACCAATCGCGACGTAGTCGACGTCGTGCTCGACCGGTTGACCGCGCTGGGCGAGCGCGTGAATCGCTGGCGGCGGGCCGCCCGCGGCGAGCGAGAGAACCGCGTCAGCTTGCCTCCGCTTGTCGAGGCCGCCTTCGATCATTTGCGTGAGACCGTCGGCAAGCGGCTCGAGAACAACGCCGAAGCGGAGGCGCGGCTGGTCGAGATCCTTGCCCGCGCGGCGACCGATTTGCAGCGGGCATGAACGGCGGACAATTCGACGGGCTTTGCCGAGCGTGTTTCGAACGCTGCGTCGGGACGGATGGTGTTCGCGGACTGACGATCAGACCGGTACCCTGACGGTCGCCCGCAGCCCTCCCAGCGGCGAATCGCCGAGCGCGATGTCGCCGCCATGCGAGCGCGCGATGTCGCGGGCGATGGCAAGGCCGAGGCCGGTTCCCCCTTCGTCCTGATTGCGCGCATCGTCGAGGCGCAGAAACGGCTTGAACACGTCCTCGCGGAGCTGCATCGGGATGCCGGGCCCGTCGTCGTCGACGCTCACGGTCAGCCAGCGGTGGTCGCGGTGGCCGGTGATGGCGACGGTCGAGGCAAATCGCGCCGCATTGGAGACCAGATTGCCGAGGCAGCGTTTGAACGCCGCCGGCCGCACCGTGACGAACGGCGGACCATGAAACGCCACGCTGGCGCGATGGCCGTGGCGCTCGGTGTCGAGCTTGAGCTCGTCGAGCAGCGAGGCCATGTCGGTCAGCGCCGACTGTTCGCCGGAATCGCCGCGCGCGAAGGCGAGGTAGGCTTCGAGCATGGCCGCCATTTCGTCGACGTCCTTCTTGATCGCGTCGACTTCGGCACTCTCGCCGAGGAAGGCAAGCTCGAGCTTAAAACGCGTGAGCACCGTGCGCAGATCGTGCGACACGCCGGCGAGCATGGTCGTGCGCTGTTCGATGGAGCGCTCGATGCGCGCCTTCATTTCCAGGAAGGCGGCTGCCGCGCGCCGCACCTCGCGGGCGCCGCGCGGGCGGAAATTCGGCGCTTCGCGACCCTTGCCGAACGCCTCGGCCGCATCGGCGAGCCGCACGATCGGGCGAATCTGGTTGCGCAGGAACAAGATAGCCACGGTCAGCAGCACCAAGGAAGTCGCCACCATCCAGATCAGGAACATCCATGAATTGGAGTCGTAGACGTCGGCGCGCCGGGCGAATACCCGCATCACGGTGTCGTCGAGCTTGATGCGGATTTCGACGATCGAGGACCGGCCCACCGTGTCGATCCAGAACCGCGGCCCGATCTGCTTGGTCAGTTCCTCCGACAAAGCCTGGTCGAGTTGCGAGAAGAACGGCTTCGGGCCAGGCGGCGGCAACTGTGTCTCGGGCAGGAAATCGACTACGAGGCCGAGCCGATCTTGCGCGATCCGGCGCAATTGGCTGCGGTCGGCACTTTGCGGATAGCTGCGGTAAACGTCGATCAGCGTCGCGATATCCTGCGTGACCGCCGCCGACAAATAGCGGGTGACCAGGCCCCATTGCCGGTCCAGAAACAGGAAAGCGACCACCGATTGCAGCACCACCATGGGGACGATGATGATGAGCAGCGAGCGGGCATAAAGCCCTTTCGGCATCATCGATTTGAGCCAGCGGCCGAACCGATCCCACGGACCCGTGACGAGGCCGGCGAGATAACGGGCGGCAGTCACGGCGGCGCCGGCGGCAGCGAGCAGATGACCGGCCGCGCTGCGCAGGCGTCCGACGCCATCGTCGAGTCCGGTCACCGTGCCACTCATCTGGCACTCCTCACGGTGCCGCCACCAACCGGTAGCCGACGCCGCGTACGGTCTGCACGATAAGCGGGTTGGCCGGATCGTGCTCGATCTTGCGACGCAGCCTGTTGACCTGCACGTCGACGGTGCGCTCGCTGACGCTCTCGTTGGTGCCCGTGCCGGCCCCGGCGAGTGCCTGACGCGGGACGGTTTCACCCACACTGACGGCGAGCACGCGCAGCATCTCGCGCTCGCGGTCGGTCAGCCGGATCACCTCCTCGCCGCGGCGCAGCTCACCATGACCCAGGTGAAAGATGAACGGGCCGAAGCGCACCGTCTCGGCGGGAGGCGTAGCCGGCGGCCGTGCGCGCTTGAGGATATTGGCGATCCGCAACGACAGCTCGCGCGGCTCGAACGGTTTTGCCAAATAGTCGTCGGCGCCGATTTCCAGCCCCATGATGCGGCTCTCCTTCTCGTCCCGCGCCGTCAGCATGAGGATCGGCACGGCCGATCCGGTGCGAAGAGCCCGGGCGAAATCGAAGCCGTTCTCGCCCGGCATCATCACGTCGAGGATCAGGAGATCGAATTTGAGGCTTGCGAGCTTGGCGCGCGCCTCGTACGCGGTGTGGGCGGTGCTGACCCGGTAACCCTCGCTGATCAAAAACCGCAGCAGCAGCGCCCGGATGCGCCGATCGTCGTCGACGACGAGCAGATGCGGGGCGTCGTCGGCTGGGCCGGCGAAAGGCGTCGTCATGGGACGTTGTCTCGTGCGGCTAAGGCACGGTCGGCACCCCCAATCAGGCGCAGGACACGGTCGCGGTCTTCGGCGTCGATCATGCCGGCAAGAAACCGCCGCGCCGCATCGCGAGCGCCGGGCCCAAGCTCGGCAAGGACCCGCCCGATGCGTGCGGTCTGCAGGCCGGCAAGCTTCATCGCCAGCGCCTCGCCCGCCGGGCTCACATAAAGGAGCCGCTGGCGGCGATCGTTGGCCCCCTCCTTCTGCACGATATAGCCGAGGTCGATGAGTTGCTTCAGGACGCGGCCCAGCGACTGCTTGGTGATCTTCAGCACGCTCAGCAGATCGGCCACCTTTATTCCGGGATTGCGATTGACGAAGTGGAGCACCCGGTGGTGGGCACGGCCGAAGCCGAGCTTGGCCAGCACCTCATCGGGATCACCGACGAAGTCGCGATAGGCGAAGAACAGAAGCTCGATGAGGTCCCAACACGGTTCCCCGGCTTCCTGCGCGGGCGCCAGAGGCGCAGCTGCGGACAGGGACTTACTCGCCGTCATGATACCGATATCGGCCATTATGTCAGCTATATTGACATATTTCCCGCGGGTTGGTACCCCCAAACATCGGCGTAGCGGCAGCTTCCCTCGCCCTGCCCAAGATGAACGTTGCGCCGGGCGCCGAACGGCGCTCTCATGGAGCGGCCGCGACCATACCGGGACTTTCGTCCCGACGCAAAAGCCCACGGCCCAGCCTGCACGGGCGACAAATTCCGACGCGGATAGGGCCAACCGCGCCAGGGAGGCGAAGCCCATGCCGCTGCCCTTCGATCAACGTACCGACCTGATTTGGCTCGACGGCCAGCTCATTCCGACTGCGGAGTGCAAGATCAGCGTACTCACGCACGGCCTGCACTACGCGAGCTGCGTGTTCGAGGGCGAGCGCGCCTATGGCGGGGAGATTTTCCAAGGCACCGCGCATTCGGAGCGGCTCAAGTGCTCGGCGGAAATCTTGGATTTTGAAATCCCCTACAGCGTCGCCGAAATCGATGCCGCCAAGCGGCTGGTGCTGGAAAAGAACCATCAAACAGATGCCTATGTGCGGCCGGTCGCCTGGCGCGGCTCCGAGCAGCTCGGAGTTTCGGCGCAGAACAACACAATCCATTTGGCCATCGCCACATGGGAATGGCCGAGCTATTTCGATCCGGCGCAGCGCCTTAAGGGCATTCGCCTCGACCTCGCCGACTACCGGCGTCCCGACCCGAGGACGGCCCCGACCCTTGCCAAGGCGGCGGGCCTCTACATGATCTGTACCATTTCCAAACACCGCGCCGAGAAGCGCGGCTATGCCGACGCGATGATGCTCGATTGGCAAGGCCGCGTCGCCGAATGCACCGGCGCCAACATCTTCTTCGTCAAGGACGGCCGCATCCATACACCGATCGCCGACTGCTTCCTTGCCGGCATCACGCGCGCCACCGCCATTGCGCTGGCACGCCGGCACAGCATCGAGGTCGTCGAGCGCCGCATCATGCCCGACGAACTCACCGGCTTCACCGAATGCTTCATCACCGGCACCGCGGCCGAAGTCACCGCGGTCTCGGAAATCGCCGACTGGACATTCACCCCCGGCCGCATCACGCAGCAGTTGATGAGCGACTACACGGCCGAGGTGCAGCCGAAAGGCAAGGCCGTCGCGGCGTAAGGCGCCATGAACCTCGCGCTCTGGCTTGAACGCGCGGGATCAAGCCACGCAGATCGGCCCGCCTTGGGATTGGGCGCGCGCGTCGTGCGCCGCTACGGCGCGGCGGCCGAGCGTGCGGCGAGGTTGGCGGCATCGTTGCGCGGGCGCTTCGCTTTGGCGCCCGGCGAGCGCGTCGCCATCGCCGCAAAAAATTGTCCGGACTATGTCGAGCTGATGTTCGGCATCTGGCATGCGGGACTGGTCGCCGTGCCCGCCAACGCCAAGCTGCACGGCCGCGAGCTGGGCTACATCTTGCAGCACTCCGGGGCCCGCGTCTGCTTTGTTTCCGAGGAGCTCGAGCCGGAAGTTGCGCCTCACGCGCCGGCAACGCTCGAAGCTCTGATCGCCATCGGCAGCGCCGCCTACGACGCGCTGTTCGCTTCCGACCCAGCCGACTTATGGCCGCGGCGGAGCGATGATCTTGCCTGGCTGTTCTACACCTCTGGCACGACCGGCCGACCGAAGGGCGCCATGCTCACCCATGGGGTGCTGGCAGCGGCGAGCCACGCGTATATCGGCGAAGTCGATCCGATCGCGCCGGGTGATCCGCTCTTGCATGCGGCCCCGATGAGTCACGGCTCGGGATGCTACATGATGGGGAACGTGGCGCGCCTCGGTGTCAACGTGGTGTCGGAATCCAGCTCCTTCGATGCCGAAGAAGTGCTCCGCCTGTTCGACGCATGGCCGCGCACCTCGATGTTTGCCGCTCCCACCATGGTCAAGCGGCTCGTCGAGTGCCGCGCGCAATGCGATCCTGACAACATCAGGACCATCATCTGGGGCGGGGCGCCCATGTATGTGGCCGACGCGCTCGACGCCATCGAACGGTTCGGTCCCCGCTTCGCGCAAATCTACGGGCAGGGCGAATCCCCGATGACCATCACCACCTTGTCGAAGCAGGAGATTGCCGATCGCAATCATCCGCGGTGGGCCGAGCGGCTCGCCTCCGCCGGCCGCCCCTATTCATGTGTCGAGGTCATCGCGGCCGACGATGAGGATCGGCCATTGCCTGCCGGCGAGACCGGCGAGGTGCTGTGCCGCGGCGACGTGGTCATGGCCGGCTATTGGCAAAATCCGGAGGCGTCGGCGACGACGCTCAGGGGAGGATGGCTGCACACCGGAGACGTCGGCGCGTTCGACGCCGAGGGCTATCTCACCCTGAAGGACCGTTCCAAGGACGTCATCATATCCGGGGGCTCCAACATCTATCCGCGCGAGGTCGAAGAAGTGCTGCTCGAGCACGCGGCCGTGCGCGAAGTCTCG